>Ga0114948_10000870_pt1 | contig 12440 bp, 11 predicted proteins | sample CR04metaG_FD_83877 | JGI IMG/M metagenome (GOLD analysis project Ga0114948, IMG submission 83877) | Deep subsurface microbial communities from Mariana Trench to uncover new lineages of life (NeLLi) - CR04 metaG | ecosystem: Environmental > Aquatic > Marine > Ocean trench > Sediment | place...
ACCGGATTCCCGATCGCGCGGGTTGGGGCCAAGCTTGCCGTGGGATACCTGCTCCACGAGTTGGTCAATGACATCACCAAGACCACTCCGGCCTCGTTCGAACCCACGCTCGACTATGTGGTGGTCAAGTTCCCACGTTTCGCGTTCGAGAAATTTCCCGAGGTGGATCCGACCTTGGGCGTGCAGATGAAGGCGGTTGGAGAGACCATGGCCATCGGTCGGACCTTCCGGGCCGCATGGCAAAAGGGCCTGCGCGGCCTGGAGATCGACCGAGTGGGCTGGGTGACGGCCGAGCGCCTGGCCGACGACGGCCTCACGGACGATGACCCGGAGACCTTGCTGGCCGCGCTACGAAGGCCCACCGCCGAACGGCCCTTTCAGATCAAACGCGCCCTGTTGGGCGGGCTCGGCGTGGAGGAGATCCACGATGCGACCGGCATCGATTTGTGGTTCCTGAGGCAGCTCGAGGAGATCGTCGAACTGGAGGGCTGGTACGCCGGGCTGTCCGACCCGGGATTCGCCGAGGTACGTGAGATGAAGCGCAACGGCTTCAGCGATTGCCAGATGGCGGAGTTGAGGGGCGAGGGGGAAGACGCCGCGCGCCAGAGGCGCTGGGACCTGGGCATTCGGCCGACCTATAACGTCGTGGATACCTGCGCGGGCGAGTTTCCCGCGGCGACCCCCTACTTCTATTCCTCGTATGAGGACGAGGATGAATCGACCCGGTCGGATCGCAAGAAGGTCATCATCCTCGGCAGCGGCCCGAACCGAATAGGGCAGGGAATCGAGTTCGACTATTGCTGCGTGCAGGCCGTGCTCGCTCTCCGCGAGGCCGGTTTCGAGACCATCATGATCAACTCGAATCCGGAAACCGTCTCCACCGACTTCGACGTCAGCGACAAGCTCTACTTCGAATCGCTCACGCTCGAGGATGTGCTGGAGATCATCCACAAGGAGGATCCCGAGGGTGTGATCGTGCAACTCGGCGGCCAGACCCCCCTCAAGTTGGCGAAGCCGCTGGCGGCGCTAGGGACGACTATCCTGGGCACGTCGGTCGACGCGATAGACCGCGCCGAGGATCGCGAGCGCTTCGACGAGGTGTGCAGGAAGATCAAGGCCCGCGTCCCAGAGAACGGCATCGCCACCAGTGTGGAGCAGGCGATCGGGGTCGCCGAAGGCATCGGGTATCCGGTGCTCGTGCGCCCCAGTTACGTGCTCGGCGGCAGGGCCATGGAGATCGTCTACGACGAACCCTCCTTGAGGGATTACTTCGACCGCGCCGTGCGCGCGTCACCCGATCATCCAGTGCTGGTCGATCGCTTTATCGAGGATGCCTTCGAGGCCGACGTCGACGCGCTTTCAGACGGGACCAATGTAGTGATCGGTGGAATCATGCAGCACATCGAGGATGCCGGTGTGCACTCGGGTGATTCATCGTGCGTGTTGCCGCCGTATCTCTTGGGCGCCGACGAGATCGAAGAGATCAAGACGCTTACGCGGCGGTTCGCGTTGGAGTTGGGTGTGGTCGGCCTGATGAACGTGCAGTTCGCGATCCGCGATGGGGTCGTGTACGTGCTCGAGGTGAACCCACGAGCCAGCCGCACGGTACCCTTCGTCAGCAAGGCTACCGGTGTGCCTCTGGCACGGCTGGCAGCACGCGTGATAATGGGCGAGAGCCTGGCCGAGCTCGATGTGCCCGAGGAGCCGCTGGTGGCCGGGGTAGCCGTCAAGGAGGCCGTTTTCCCGTTCGACCGGTTCGAAGTGGACATCTTGCTCGGGCCGGAGATGCGGTCGACGGGGGAAGTCATGGGCTTCGACGACTCATTCGGTATGGCGATCGCCAAAGCACAGGTGGCGTCCGGCAATGCGCTGCCGGTCCAAGGCGGAACACTGGCGGTCACAGTCAACGACCGTGACAAGCCGACGGTGACGCCGATCCTCCGCCGCTTCCACGACATGGGTTACAAGATCCTGGCGACTCGGGGGACCCATGCCTACCTGACCCGCCTGGGAATTCCCTCGAAGTTGATCTACAAGGTTGGAGAGGGCCGCCCCCACATCGTCGATGCGATTGTGAGTGGGGAGGTGAACCTGCTGATCAACACGCCGATGGGCAAGAAATCCCAGTACGATGACTACGACATGCGGCGTGCGGCGATCACGCATGGTACACCGTACTTCACGACGATGTCCGCAACGAGCGCCGCGTGCGACGCCCTCATCGCCTTGCGGTCGCGCACCTATCAGGTGCGCACTTTGCAGGAACGCATCGAGGACGCGAGGCAACGGGCGGCCTTGGTCTCCGCGGACTAGCGGACTTGGTTGTGCGCCAAACCGGTTTTCTGCTCCATCCCGCCTCTGCCCTCCACGACACCGGGTGGAATCACCCCGAGCACCAGGGGCGCCTCCGAGCGCTGTCGTCAACGGTCGGCGAGGACCTGCTGACCCTCCACCAGGCGGTGGTACAGGTCGACTGCCGGGAGGCCTTGGAAGAGGACCTCCTGCGTGTCCACACGTCCGCGCAAGTGGAGTTGGTACGGGCGGCTGTCGAGCTGGCCAAAGCCGAGAACATCCGGACGTTACTCACCGAGGACACGCCCGTCTCGGCGTCGTCGTGGGACGCCGCGGTGGGAAGCGCAGGAGCCGTGATCACGGCGGCGGGTCTGGTGAGCGACGGTACTCTGCAGAACGCCTTCGTGGCCGCGCGTCCTCCGGGGCACCACGCTACGCCGAGCCGGTCCATGGGGTTCTGCCTGTTCACCAATGTTGCCGTGGCGGTCCGCTGGATGCAGGACAAGGGCCTCGCCGAGCGAGTGCTGATCGTGGATTGGGATGTGCACCATGGCAACGGTACCCAGGACATCTTCTACGCGGACCCCACAGTCGTGTACGTCTCGTTGCACCAGTATCCCCATTACCCGGGAACGGGCGCGGCGGAAGAGAAGGGAGAGGGGGGCGGTTTGGGCGCAACGATCAATGTGCCGTTGCCGGCGGCCACCCCTCCCCGCCGTTACCACGAGCGGTTCATGACAGCATTGGACGAGGCGTGGGCCTTCGCCCGCCCGGACTTCGTGTTCGTGTCGGCGGGGTTCGACGTCATGGCGGGCGATCCCCTGGGCGGGCAACTCCTCGAACCTACGGACCTCCATGCGCTCACGCGAAACCTCGTCGAACGGGTCGAGGCGGACGGCATTGGGCTCGTGGCGGCGCTCGAGGGCGGCTACGACCCCGCGCGTACGGGGCAGGGGGCGGTGGCGGTCATAAGAGCTCTGGCTGGGCTAGAAGGCGCATCCGGGTGAAGTCCGTGGCTCAACGACCGGCGGGTGGGGTATTTGGCCTCGAGCACAATTTGCATAGGCTCGACCAAGACCGTGAGGCAGGGCGGATCATGAAACCTAGCAGTCCGCTGGAGAACTTCGGGGCTCTTGTGGCGTTCGTCATTGTGGTGGCGTTGGTTCCGCTCGAGCTGGCCGGCCAGACCACCGCGCGCACAGCGATCGAGCCCTTTGAACCACAACCCGCAGCCGAGAAGGCGATTTCTGTCCTGAAATCACCGTACTGCCCCGGCCTCATGTTGGAAGTGTGCTCGTCGTACTCGGGGGCGCTGCTGCGCGACAGCCTCCAGACCATGGCGGAGGAGGGGTGGAGCACGGACAGTCTGGTCACGTGGGTGCTCGCAAACCACGGCGATAGCCTGCTTGCCCTGCCGCGCGCGTCGGGGCGTGGATTGGTGGCCTGGGTCGTGCCTCCGGCGGCTATCTTGTTCGGACTAGGGATGGTCGCCCTCTTCCTGCGCGCCGTAATGGCTCGCAGTGTGGCTGTCGCGGGCGGGTCGAAGAACCTTTCCGAGGAAGAGGAAGCCGCCCTCAAGGATGCGCTCCGAGAGTTGGACGTCGGCGAGGAACCCATCTTCTAGGGTCCTCGCCCTGTTTGACCTCCCAGCGACGTCGAGCCTAACTTCTCCCATGCCTCCAGACCCTCAGCGTCGGGAACCGCGCAGGGCGGACGTGCCGTCGATGCTCGACCTCGTCCGTCTGAGTCGCCGACCCCTTTTCCCTCCCGGTGGCGCCGAACTTTGCCGCCAGATCGCGCTCCTTACGGACCTCGCTGAGGACCGAGAGGTGCTCGTGGCGTCCTGCGGCTTGGGCATGATGCCGGAGTTCTTCGTTCGGGCGTATGGGGTGCTCGCTTCGGGCGTGGATGAAGATCCGCGTATGATCGAGCGAGCCGAGGACCGGGCACGCATCGGGGGTCTAGCTGATCGGCTGCACTTCCAGCATGGCCCCATGGACGATCTTCCTTACCGTGACGAGATCTTCGATGTGGCGGTGGGAGCGCTGGGCCTGACAGCCCACGCGGACCCTTGGGACGCAGTGCGTGAGCTGGTGCGGGTCACCAAACTGGGTGGCAGTGTGGTGTTGGTGCAGCCCGTGTGGAAGGCTCCGGTGGATGAAGCGCGGCGGGACGTGCTTGCGGAGCATCTCGGCGCACGGCCGCTGATGCTGGTCGAGTGGAAGCGGATGATGCGGGAGGAAGGGTTGCGCAACCTACATACCGAAGCTTGGTCCGACGAGGAGACCGCGTTCCGCCCCCACGTCAGCAAGCCGTTCCCAGACTTTGCCGAGTTGTTTACGGTCTCCGAGAAGCTTGGGATTCTGCGACGGGCCTGGAAGGAGTGGGGCTGGCGTGGTGTTTGGGCTGCCCTGGCGCGAGAGCGTGAGGTACACAACCTGCTGACGCGAGAGCGCATCCTGGGCCTCGATCTGGTCAAGGGGGTCAAGGGGGTTCTCGCCGGCCAGGGGGCGCTCATGGATGTGACGGCCGAAGATGCCGGCCCTGTGGACGACGAGGCTGAGGGCGCCCCGGAGGAGTCTGGCGGGCAGCTCACGGGTCTTCCCCTGTTCCGCAGTGGGGAAAAGAATTCATGATCATGAGAGAAAGGGTGTTTGCGTGGGCACTGAAGCACTGTTGACCGTGGCAGATCGGGTTTCCGAGGTGCAGGCTGCACTCGCGGAGTCGGACCTCGATGGATGGTTGCTGTTCGAATTTCACGGGCAAAACCGGGTCGCGGGCGCGCTCCTCGGGCTCGAGACGACGATGCGGCGCTCCTTTACCATGGTGCCCGTCGAAGGTGATCCCGTCGCCTTGATCCACGCCGTGGAGCCTTCTTCGTGGCGGCACTGGCCATGGCGCACGATCGTCTATTCGGGCTGGCGTGAGATGGAAACCCGCTTGGCCGAATTACTGGAGGGCAAGACGCGGGTGGCGATGGAGGTCTCGCGACGTTCGAGCGTGCCGACGATGGACATGGTCCCCTCGGGCGTGGTGGATCTGGTGCTCGATTCAGGCGTCGAGATCGTCAGTTCGGGGAACCTGATTTCGACGTTCTACTCGGCCTGGTCGGAGGAACAGCTCGAAGAGCACAGACGCAGCGCTGAGGTTGTGAAGGCTGTGGCGTGGGACGCGTTCGAGCGGGCGGCGGAGGCAGTTCGGTCGGGTAACCCACTGAGCGAGGGCGATCTCACGCGGTGGATCGAGGCGGAGTTGCCGTCGCGCGGGCTCGGTCTGGGTGTCGGCTGCATTGTGGCGATCGGGCCGCGCGCGGCGGATCCGCATTACGAGCCTGGGCCGACCGGCGAGGTCATCGGCCAGGGAGACCTCCTGCTCATCGACCTCTGGGGCAAGGCCACGGAGGGGGGGGTGCCGGCCGACCAGACCTGGATGGGGATCTTGGATGATCAGGTGCCGGAGCGGGCGCAGGAGATCTGGGAGGCGGTGCGCGACGCGCGAGACGCCGCGGTCCAATTCCTGCGCGACCGTTTCGACGAGGGCTCCGAGGTGAAGGCGTTTGAGATCGACGACGTCGCTCGGCGGGTCATTCAGGAGCGAGGGTACGGTAAGTGGTTCGTGCACCGCACCGGGCATTCCATCGACCGGGAGTTGCATGGAAGTGGCCCTAATCTCGACAACCTCGAGACCCGTGACGACCGGTTGCTCGTGCCTGGCGTGGGCTTCTCGATCGAGCCGGGCATCTACCTCGCGGATGACATCGGGATTCGTAGCGAGATCAACGTGCACTGGGGTGTCAACGGCCCCGAGGTGACGCCGGGTGAGCCCCAGATGGAGATCTTCACACTTCTTTAGATGGAGTCCCGACGGCATGGGTATCCGGGAGCGGAGATCTGTTCGTGCCGAACTCAGCACGTGAGGCTTCCGTGACGCCCGACCCATGCTTCGTGAGGGTCGCGCTCCCGTTGCCCTTGGACCGCACCTTCACGTATTCCATTCCCGGCGGTCGGGTCCCGGCCTCCGGCACGAGAGTGCTGGTGCCCTTTCGGAAAGAGCAGCGGATCGGTTGGGTAGTCGGCCCGAGTGACGCTGATGGACTCGCCAATGTACGCCCGGTCCTCAGCATACTGGATCAAGAGCCGTCGGTGCCTCAAGAGCTCGTCGCCCTGGCCCGATGGCTGTCGGACTATTACCTGACTTCGCTCGGTATCGCGCTTCGGGCCATCGTTCCGGCAGTACTTTGCGATGTGTCACGCCACAGTCTCACGCGTATCAGCGATCCGCCTTCCGGGTTGCGGACGCGTGAGGCACGCCTGCTAGAGGCCCTGGATGCGCGCGGCGGAAGTGCTGGTGTACGTACGCTACGAAGGGCCTTGGCCATGGGCTCGATCTGGCCGGAGATCAGGAGTCTCGAGGCGCTGGGCGTGGTCTCGCACACGCTGAATCCGCCCAAGCCACCTTCGGTAAAGATCCGGAAGATCGTGACCATGGAGCGGTGGATCTCGTCGCTCCAGGAGCTTGAAGAGTTGTTTGCGAGGGCGCCTCGCCAGCGCGAGGCCTACGATAGGTTGGCTGCCATGGGTGGGTCGGCGGAGCTGAGTGGCCTCCTCGGCGCTCACGGCTTCTCACGCGCGGTGATCGGTGGCCTCGAAGAAAAAGGCGTGGCCCGCGTCGAATCCCGCGAAATGCTACGCGACCCGTTTGCGGCGGAGCAGGCACCTCCTCCGGTGGAGATGACTCCCACGGAGGCACAAGCCACTGCCATCCGTGCTTTGATCTCGGCACTGGATACCGGCAAGCCTAAGCCGTTCCTGCTACGCGGCGTTACCGGATCCGGAAAGACGCTCGTCTATATCGAGCTGCTGCGAGCTGTGCTTGAGCGGGGCAAGAGTGGGATCGTGCTCGTACCCGAGATCGCTCTTACGCCCCAGACGGTGTCCCGTTTCCGCACACACTTCGGCTCCCAGGTCGCCGTGCTTCACTCGGGCTTGTCGGAGGGAGAACGGTACGACGCGTGGCGCCAACTCAAGGACGGAGAGCGGCGCATCGCCGTGGGGGCTCGATCTGCCTTATTCGCGCCGCTTTCGAACCTGGGCGCAATCGTGGTGGACGAGGAGCACGATGGCAGCTACAAGCAGGGTGAAACCCCGCGGTACCAGGGGAGGGATCTGGCCGTGGTACGGGCTGCGCTTTCGGGTGCGGTGTGCCTATTGGGGAGCGCCACGCCCTCACTGGAGAGTTGGGCCAACGCTCAGAGCGGGAAGTTCGAGCTGCTTACGCTTCCGGATCGCGTGGGGGGTGCCAGTCTGCCTGTTATCAAGGTCATCGACCTCAGGGAAGTGAAGAAGGCGGCACGTTCCAGCGACCGAACGTCCGCAACCAGCGAGGGGGGCACGGTGCTCTCCCCCCAGCTCTTTGACGCGGTGACCATACGGCTCGAGCGGGGCGAGCAGACGATCCTCCTCCTCAACCGGCGCGGTTATTCGTCGTTCGTACAATGCCGGGATTGTGGAGACGTGGCCTCGTGTCTGCGCTGCTCGGTCTCGCTCACCTACCATCGTACCCATCGACGGCTACTCTGCCATCATTGCCGGCACGAGGAGCCGGCGCTCACGCGGTGTCCGCGGTGCGGCTCCACGGATCTATCGCTCAGGGGATTGGGCACCGAGCAGGTAGAGCGGGTCGTGGCCGAGGCCTTCCCGCAGGCGCGTCTTGCCCGCATGGATATGGACACGACCTCGGGCAAGTGGTCTCACCGCGAGATCTTGGGTCGGGTCGAGAGGGGCGAAGTGGACATCCTGCTCGGAACCCAGATGATCGCGAAGGGGCTCGACTTCCCCAGGGTTACGCTCGTAGGCGTGGTGAACGCGGACGTTGGGCTGCATCTGCCGGATTTTCGCGCCAGCGAGCGTACGTTCCAGTTGCTCAGCCAAGTGGCGGGGCGAGCCGGGCGGGGTGCGCTCGGCGGTGAGGTTCTCATTCAGACATCCGTTCCGGACCACTACGCCGTCAAGGCGGCGGTGGCACACGACTACGAGGCCTTTGCGCGCCGAGAGCTTCAAGGCAGGGTCGATCCCCTCTATCCGCCGAACGTCAGGCTCATCAACGTGATCGTCAGCAGCCCGGACCAAGAGATCGCCGCGCGAGAAGCCGAGAGCGCGGCGCGCTGGGTCGAGCGGGAAGCCATCGAGGGACCCGCCACCGTGGTCGTGGGCCCGGCACCCTCGCCCATCGAGCGCCTGCATGGCCGCTGGCGCTGGCATTTCCTTCTGCGTGGGAAGCACGCGCGCGAGCTTGGCGAAGTGGCGCGCCGATTCGTGCACGGATTTCGGCCCCGCGGTAAGGATGTACGGATCATTCTGGATCGAGATCCCACCGCGCTCATGTAGGCTGCTCCCGAGCCGGAGTCTCCCTCGAAGGTCATTGCAAGGCGCCCCTGGAAAAGGGTAGGTTTGAGAATGGGATGCTTGACCCTTAACGCCTCGTTTGAGCCGTTGACGATCCTCACGGCTCGGCGCGCGGTCCGTCTGGTGTTGGACTGTAAGGCAGAGATTCTCGAAACAGACGACGCTCGTTGGTTCCGCTCCGAGCGCCGGAGCATCCCCTATCCGATCGTTATCCGCCTGGTGCGGTTCGTCCGTGTGCCTCGACAGTTTCGCCGGCAGGTCACGAACACATTCCTCTTCGCTCGCGACGGGTATTGCTGCCAGTATTGTGGCCGGCACCGTAGCCTGTTGAAGGGGCGGCAGTTCCTGACCCGGGACCACATTGTTCCGATTTCGATGGGTGGGGGAAATACGTGGGACAACGTGGTGACCTCGTGTTCGCCATGTAACAACCGCAAGGGTGACAGCATGCCGTCGGAGGTGGGTATGAAGCTGCTATGCACGCCACGCGCACCAAACCACGTACAACTGGTTTGGGCTGTGCGCCGGGTGACACCGGTGCAGGTGAAGTACATCCGGATGTTTTACGGAGAGGATGCGCTGCGGGCACTCACCGGCGGTAACGACGGCATAGCAGAGTTGCTACGTCAGTCCTCCAACCAGGCGTAGGGTCGTTCGTAAAACTGGCCGGAGCCGCGCACGGTACCCCACTCGGTGTGTTCCTTCCAGCGAATGATCCAACCGCGGTTCTCGTCCTGGATCACTGTGTAGGAGAACCCCGGAAGCTCGGAGCGTTCTGCAAGGAATCGTGCAAGGGTTGCGGGGAGGTTATCCGCACCCTCGACCGAAACCTGGCCTAGGTTGTCGAAAGGATCCTCACGAAGGTCCGCCTCACTCATCTTGCAGGCTCGAATGGCCTCCTCGACGGCGGTAGTGACGTTGCCCATCGCCTCGGCAGGAGTCGATCCGGTCCGTTGCTTGATGGCCTGGAGGATCTTGGTGGTGCTCGGAGCCCGCAACTCACCAAGCACCACCTGCAGCTGCTTCAGGAGGCGCTCGTGAAGGCGGAGTAGCTGGGCGTACTCGCGCTTGGCCTTATTGTCGCTAACGGTTGGGCCCGTCATTTGGTCTCCGGGCGAAGGTGGTCCTCGAGCTCGCGCGTGGTCCTCCATCTGTTATGACTTCACCGCTACCTTCGCGCCGAAGGTTCCTCGTCACCCAGAGTTGGCCTGGGGGATGGCACTTGAATCCATCCGAAAGATTCCCCTGGGCGCGACTCTCGTCGAGGCTTACGTTTTCTCGTGGGCCGGATACAGTCACCAGCGTAACGCTTTTTCAACGTGAACACCATTGCATGTGCTACGATTTGTGGTTTACGGCAGGCTGCGGTCGGTTAGAACTGGGAGTGAGATTCCCGGCGCCCAAGGGCTGAACCTCGAGCCGGTCGGGCCTTGCGAGGAGAACGGTAACGTGAACGATCATGGCTGAGGAGACACCTCGGGATGAGCGTGCCGAGAGGCCGACGTCCATAAGGGAAGCTGTCGGAGACGTGGGGGCGGCTCGGGCTGGACCCGCCGATCGAAGACCGGACGGCCGGGAAACGAGATCGAGGCGGACAGCGGATCATGCGCCCTCGGCGGGTCGGGCTTCTTCGTCTCCAGGGCTGAGAGGGCAGAAAGAGCGGCCCACGGGCCCGAAGCCGACTGGCGGGGCCCGAAAGGCACGCAAGCCGAAGCGTCCGATTTCGGCCCGTGATTCGGTGGAGGGTGCCGGCTTGCAGCCCACCCCTCCTCAAGATTTGCCGTCCAGGACGTTCTCGACCGATGGTGTTGAATGGATTGTCCGGCTCTCAGGCAAGGCCTTGGCAGGCTCGATGTCTCGGTCGCGTGCGCCGTTGCTCGAACTCACCTTCTACCGTCGGGAGGCTCCCACCTCGGCGGTCTGCCGAGCGCTGACGATCGGTCGGTCCCTCGACGGTTTGGCTGAGGAGTCCTTCCCGGGGCTCCTGGACGGGGCGCGTCCAGTATCGGACAGCCCTGACCGGATGTAGGCCCTACCGTACTCGACCTGATTGGTCGAGATTTCCGTACGATTCTCAACAGCGCGTACCCGATGAGTGTCTCATGGTTGTAATGGGCAGACCCGACGACAGCGAACTCGTCCGCCGAGCCCGTGGCGGTGACGGCGACGCGTTCGGCGTTCTCGTAGACCGGTACATGCGGGCCGCCTATGCCGTCGCGCTTTCGGTTACGGGATCGCATGAAGACGCGGAGGACGCTGCCCAGGAGTCGTTCATGGTAGCGCTCCAGAAGCTAGAGGAGTGCCGGAGTCCGGAGCGGTTTGCCGGCTGGTTGCTGACGATCGTGAGGAACCGGTCGAGGAACCTCGTGCGGAGGGAGTCTCTCAGGGATACGGACGAGCTGCCCGCAAGCGCACGCTCACGGGCCCCGACACCCGATCGGGAAACGGAGCGCTCCGAGCTGAGGGGCCGGCTTGCGGAGGCCCTCGACGCCTTACCGCAGGCACAACGAGAGATCGTGTTGCTGCATGATCTCGAGGGATGGAAACACAGGGAAATTGCCGAGCGATTGGAGATTCCGGCGGGAACCGTTCGCTCGCACCTTCATTTCGCCCGGAAGGCTCTTCGAGATGCGCTCGATGAGAGCCCTGTCCGGGGGGCAGGTGGGAAAAGGGCATGAACAAGGTCAGGACAGGCGGCCCCGATGGCCGTGAGAACCACGATGACGGTTTGAACTCGCGTGTCGTGATGACAGAGCTGGATCCGGGGATTTCGGACTCTGGGTACTGGGATCGCTTCCGCTTCCGCATCATGTCTAGGGCTGCGGAAGAATTGGCCAGAAGGCGTGCGGCTGGCGTCACTATCGGCGACGTTCTCGAAAAGTGGTCGAGGACACTCGTGCCGCTTGCGGCGGCAGCGGCTGCGGTAGCCTTGATCTTGATTTGGAGGGGGCCCTCCATCGACGCTCCACTCACGATGGGAATCGAGGAGGCCCTCACGTGGGATCTCGAGGACGAGGTCTTGCCGACGTTGTTCGGCGGTGAAGCACCGGGTGAGGCGAGTGCGTTCATCTTTGCGTCGGAGGCGTTTTAGTCATGGCTATGGAGAGTGGACTGAAGGCTCGGCTCCTGACGGCGGTCGTGCTGGTGTTGGTGTTCGGCAGCGGTGTTACCGCTGGCTTGGCGTGGGAGCCTACGCCGGGAATGGCCCGAACGGCAGAGTCGGCACAGGCCGAGGACCAGGGTGGAGAGCGAGAGGTTCGGGAACGCGGTGCCCGATCGAACCGGGGTCGGCGCCCACTTCTGGTCGAGCAGGTGGGGCTGACCGTTGAGCAGAAGGCTCGGGTCGATGAGATCGTAGAAAACAGCAGACTGCGGATGAGGAGTCTCGAGAAAGATACGAGACCCCAGTATCGCGCGATCATCGAGGAGACTCGCACCGCCATCAAAGGAGTGTTGACGACTGAACAGCGCGCCGAGTATGAGATGCTCCTGGCGGAGCGTGATCGTGAGCGCGAGGAGCATCGGCGTGGACGATCGAATTCGAGCAGAGATTCCGGAAGGTAAGAATAGGATGATGAAGATGACGAAGATGATGACGGTGTGCCTCGGCGCCACTCTGCTTCTCGGCGAAGCGTTGACCGCACAAGTCGGTCCCCCGCCGACGGAACCAATGGCGAGCATCTCGCTCGAGGAGGCCATACGGGTCGCGCTTCGGCGCAGTCCGGCCTTGGCTCAGTCGGATCA
>Ga0114948_10000871_pt1 | contig 12437 bp, 11 predicted proteins | sample CR04metaG_FD_83877 | JGI IMG/M metagenome (GOLD analysis project Ga0114948, IMG submission 83877) | Deep subsurface microbial communities from Mariana Trench to uncover new lineages of life (NeLLi) - CR04 metaG | ecosystem: Environmental > Aquatic > Marine > Ocean trench > Sediment | place...
AGGCAAATAACCAATGCGATAACTGACATCATGATGCAGTTGCACGACATCAATTCCAAGATAGTCGCACCAGTAATCCAGGCAATACCAATCGAGATTGCCCTGCTCCGCCTTGAATTTCACCATCAAGTGATCCCGCGCTTCTTCGTCAGGAATGTCGTTGGCTGCAGCAAATCGCCTCGGAATCAGTTCTTGCCACATGAAATTATCAAACGCGAGATCAAGCAGCGTACCGTCCATGTCCAGCAGCAACGTCGTTGATCGTTGCAGCGCCGTTTGTGGGTCAATATTCATTGTTATACTGCGCGCCCCATATGACTTACAGGAAGTGGAATGAAGTCCTTAATCGATCCCGTCGTTGCTCTCGCAGAAGATGCCGGTCGAGCGATCCTCGAAGTCTACTCGTCCGACTTTGAGGTGCAAAGCAAGGACGATAATTCGCCGTTGACGCAGGCCGATCTCGCCTCTCACCTCTGCATCGTTGCGGGTCTCGAAGCTCTGACCCCGGACTTGCCGATCATCTCGGAGGAGGCCGGGCTACCGGCATTTGTCGAACGTAGCCAGTGGGATCGCTACTGGCTTATTGATCCATTGGATGGCACCAGAGAGTTCGTCAATCGCAACGGCGAGTTCACCGTGAATATCGCGTTAATCGACAGCCATACTCCTGTCTTCGGCGTTGTCCACGTACCGGTTCGGCAGCAGACTTACCTGGGTTGTGAAGGGTATGGTGCGGAACGTCGGGACGGTAATGGTGTGGAATCCATCCGCGTATCGGCAACCAGCCAGAGCCCGGTCCGAGTCGTCGGCAGCCGTTCACATCGAGGCACCAGTCTGGACGCCTACCTCGAAAACCTGGGTGAAAGCGCCATGATTCCAATGGGAAGTTCGTTGAAATTCTGTGTCATTGCTGAGGGCGGTGCCGATCTGTATCCAAGGCTGGGACTGACCTCAGAGTGGGACACAGCAGCGGCCCAGGCCGTGGTCGAACAGGCTGGCGGCAGCGTCGTGACGCTCGACGGTAAGCCAATGAAATATAATATGAAATCGGACATTCTCAACCCCTATTTCTTCGTCATCGGAGCGACCGACCGAGACTGGTTGGCACTACTGCCTGTCAGCGAGTAGCATGGTTGCATGACCGACAAAGTCGATACCGAATCGTTTAAAGAACTCGAGCGGTTGAGAGAATTGCGCGTCAGTCACAGAGATCTCGATTATCTGATTGACCGGCTACAGGGCGATCCGATGGTCGATCAACTTCGAATAAGACGGCTAAAAAAGCGCAAGCTGCTGTTGAAAGACATGATCATGAATCTCGAGAGCGAGCTGATACCGGATCTCGATGCGTAGCATCACTGGTCGAAATTTTGTTACGTTGCGGACTTAGGTCCAATATGCGTGTCACCGCGTTGCGCCGCCAGTGCCACCTGCCTGCGACGTTCCTCAAGACGCGCGAGCCGGTCGTCATCAGCTGCATCGATGCACCGCGGGCAGGACACGCCCTCACGGTAATCGGGTGACTCCAGATCGCTCGTGCTGAGAGGACGACGGCAGGCATGACATTGCACATATCCGCCTTCGGCAAGATCACGATCGACTGCGACTCGCGTATCGAAAACAAAACACTCACCGCTCCACTGGTTGTTTTTTTCATCAACGTCGGACAGATACTTCAATATTCCGCCCTGCAGGTGATACACCTTGTCGAAGCCAAGCTCGAGCATCAGCGCCGTTGCTTTCTCGCAGCGAATGCCACCCGTGCAAAACATCGCCACTGACCGATCCGTCGATTGCGCCGCAAACTCCTCGGCAAACTCGGGAAACTCACGGAAACTGTCATTGCCTGGATCAATCGAATCAGGAAAGGTACCGACTTCGATTTCGTAGTGATTACGTGTGTCGATGATCAGAACATCGGGATCTGCCAGCAACTCGTTCCAGCGTTTTGCATCCACATGTTCGCCGGCGCTTTTGTGCGGGAGGATGTCGGGCCGACCAAGCGTCACGATTTCTTTTTTGACCTTGACGCGCATTTTTCTGAACGGCGCATCATCAGCGTCCGTCCAGCGAACATCAAGCTGTGTGCTGATTCCGAGGCGACGGCGAATCCAATCCATAATAGTTTGAATGGATTTTTCTGTTCCCGCGAGCGTGCCGTTGAATCCCTCGGTCGCCACTAGCATTGTGCCAAGCAAGGCGTGCTTATCGCAGAGCGCTTGCAGATCATTCCGAAACGATTCAGGATCCTTAAGGTTCAAGAATCGGTACAGCGATATGACCTTCATGCGTTTGCAAAGGTGAGTGACAAAATACTGTGACGAATCTCCTCGCCGAGCACCAGGCGCGCGTCGGCACCGATGTTCACCAGGCCATCGTCAAATTCGATCAGCCCGTCGGCGTTTCTCCTCAGGACCTCGAGATCCTGCAGAACGCGAATGAAGTCGTGAAACAAGGTCTTATTGAAAAAGTCCGGCGAATGGAGCCCATAAATCATCGACAGACGCTCCGCACTTTGCTGACACATACTTTCGAGACGGCGCCGGGACAGTACACCCGGGCCATTATGAACCAGTATCGCGATAACGAGATAGAAGCGCTGCAGCATCGGCACCATGGACTGGCCAAGCATCAACAGTTGAAATGCCTTTTCGGACCCCGCCGGTGGCCGGACGAGCGTTTTCTTTCTCGCACCGTACGTCAATATCTCCATATCTATCAGGGACTTGATCGCCTCCGAAGTAACGTCATCGATGTCATCACGGTCCCATTTCAAGCATAATTCTTTCTTCATGAATGGGTAGATCAGACTGATCAGACGTTGTAATTCAAACTGTTCAAGCTGCCGGCCCTGAATGAAGCAACAGGCCACCGACGCCGGCACTGCCAGCAGATGCAAGATGTTGTTGCGGAAGTAGGTCATTAGCACCGCGGTCTGCTCGGTCATGTGAATGACTTCGCCCATCGGATGTGTCGAACGACTGATGACCTGCAGTTTCTCACCGTGCTCAATAATCTGATCAGCGCTCCAGTCCGGCATGGTAACGGAGTCCGAGTACTTGAAGCGCCGCAGAATTTTGAGACTCAATTCCAACTGCCGGCGCAGTTCGTCCAGGCCGATAGTTTGTTTCGGCGTTGCGAGGAGAACGTAGGCGAGCAGGCTGATCGGCGTCACTGCCGCCGCCGAATTGATGCCCTGCATTATCTGCGTGCCAAGCTCTTCGACGATGTCGGCTAACCATGGTGGCCGCTCGCCATTCGCGGGTTTGTACTCACGCCACTCAGGCCGCAGCCGGTCCAATATCGGTTCGAGTTCAATAGGCTCTGCGATATTGACATAGACCTTGCCAAATTGTTCTCGCAACGACTTAATCGAGCTAACCAGGCCGCCCAATGATTCCTTTTTCTTTTCGGCGCCGCCAAGCTCGCCGATAAAGGCATCGCCTTCAATAAGCTTTTCGTAGCCGAAATAGACTGGCACAAATACGATCGGTCGCTGTGGACTCTTGATATAGGAGTTGACCGTCATGACCAACATTCCACCCTTTGGTGCCAGCAGCCGCCCGGTACGACTGCGCCCACCTTCGATGAAATACTCCATCGAGTGGCCCTTTACGAGAATTTCGTGGATGTAGGTGTCGAAAACGGCCGCATACAGGCGATTGCCCTTAAAACTACGGCGCAGAAAGAATGCCCCCCCGCGGCGTAAGATGCCGCCAACAACCGGCATATTCAGGTTGATCCCCGCGGCGACATGGGGAAGATGCAATCCAGCCTCATAAGTAACGTAGCCGAGGAGCAAGTAATCGATATGGCTGCGGTGACAGGGAACGTAGATAAGCTCCTTATCTTTCGCCACCTCGTGCAGGCGCTCCATATGATTCAGCTCCACGCCATCGTAAATACGATTCCATAGCCAGCGCAGAAGCCGAACCAGAATACGAATAGTTGGATATGAAATATCCGCCGCAATTTCCAACGCGTATTTCTCGGCTTTATACCGGGCAACTTCCTGTTTTCTGAAATCGTCGCCAGCATCGGACTCGATAGCGCGGCGAACAGCCGGTGCGCGCAAGACCTGTTTGACGAGCGTACGGCGATGCGACAGATCGGGTCCTACAGTAGCAGTACGGCGCTGACGAAAGTGAACGCGCAAGATGCGTGAAACCTTGCGGATCGCGATGGATGCGTCAATGTCGCCCGTACAGATCGATCGAATCGGTAATGGCTTACTAAATCGAAGCAAGGTATTGCGGCCGTGCAAGAGCGTGACGAAGAATTTCCGCGTGCGGCCGATCATGTCCCAGTTTTCCGAGAATAATAATTTGAAAACCGAGCGTTCTTTATCGGGCGATCGACCCCAATAAATCGCGACAGGAATCAGCAGCAACTCCTGTTCGCATTGTTCCGCACCTTCAACCAATCGTTTGAGGCGCTGCGATCCAATGGTCCTCGGACGGCGAGGCCAGAAACCGCTGAGCCGGCGCATTACGATAAAGCGATTGGACTCCCGAACACCGCAGAACTCGAAGGACTCTGTTGGCGATGGCATGCCGTGCAAGGCACACGCCTTTTCCAATGCCAGCACGTCCGCGAGGCCGCCCGTCTCAAGGACATAGCAAACCGCTGCAGTGCTGTCAGTAATGTACTCTGCAGGAGACTCAGGCTGGATCGCGGGGCGCGCCCAGATCGAGAACATCTTTCCAGCCGGCCAGTAAAGCGGGCGAATTATGAGACCTGCGATGTTCATGGCGAACAAGTCTACCCAAAAGATCGGGTCAACAGACCGTTGACTTTTGGAATTCCAAGGATGCGACTGGAGACGTAATCGTCTCCAGTCGCCAAAAAATCAGTCGGTCGCTTCCTCAATCGCGTCATCGACCTCTTCTGCCTTTTCTTGCAGCATTTCACCGACTTCCCCGGCTTCTTCCATCACTTCCTGCATAGCGTCGGCGGGACCTTCCTCGCCCTCGTCCGTAGCCTCGTCCGTAGCCTCGTCCGTAGCCTCGTCCGTAGCCTCGTCCGTAGCCTCGTCCGTAGCCTCGTCCGTAGCCTCTGCCGCCGTATCCGCAGCTTCTTCAGCAGAATCGCCCGAGTCTCCGCCGCCGCACGCAAACAGAGCCAGGCTCGCTAGTAGAATGAGTAAATGTTTCATTATTTTCCTCCCATCTTATTGATCGTTAATTGTATTTTTTATGAATTGCTCAAGGTATCCATTGACTTCATCTATGTTTTCGGTCAAGCGGTGACCCCCGTTCACCAAATGCAATGTAGCAGAACATTGGCGAGCAAATCGAATGCTGTTTTCAACAGGGATAATATCATCATGCCAACCGTGCACAATACAAGTCGGCACAGACGGCGGCGGCGTCAGATTTTCGTAGCCTTCCATGTAATACGCCGGTGCGAGCACAAACAGGCCGATTGCCCCCAGTGTTTCTGCCGCGGCCGTCGCAACATGGCCACCCATGCTCGACCCGACCAGTATCAGATCGTCACTTACATCAGAACACTCGAGCAGCAGTTTCTCAACTCGAGCCGTCGGATCGGCGATTCCCTGGTAGTCAATACTGTCCGCTTCGCAGCCTAGCCCCTTCACTAATTCGGCCATTGCGCATATTTTGGTGCCCCAGGGCCCACTCTCCTGCCCGTGCGAAAAAATCACAGTCGTCATACGAGTATTCCGTCTCCGCTGTCACATAACTCTTCAATATGTCGCACCAACAACCAATCGCGATCCTGACCCCACAAGACGAGATCGCCCATACGCAAGGTTGGAACACCCCAGGAACCCGAACTCATCATCGACTCGCAATTGGCCTCGACAGGCTCTCGCCACTCACCGCCGTTCATGGCTTTTTCAACATCAGGCCAGAACAACCCTGTACGACCGGTGACCTTCCGCATGCCTGCATCTGTTGCAATATCGATTGCCTCGGCCCAGATGGCCACACCGGCATTTAGCAGAAATTCGCGGCCCTTGCGTTCCGACTCTGCATACTGAAAGACGGCGAGAAATCGCTCTGTGCCCGCGCCGAGAGGATCGGCCAGTTTGCCGTAAGGAATTGCCAGGCGCCGTGCCTCGCGCTGCGTATCCATAGCGATATAGAGCAGTTTGAGTCGTGGCACTTTCATGCCCCGCATCATCATCGGCAAGACCGGCCGCAGTTTTAGCTCGATGCCAAACGCGTCCGCGATGTCGTAAGTTCGCTGCAACGCAAGGTAAGAATACGGACTGCGCGGCGAATGAAAAAGCTCGATCGGTGGCAAGTTACTAGCGGCCGCCGGTGGCTTGACGGGCAGTGACACCTGCATCGCCTGCTTTACCGACGCGAGTAACGGTTCCGGCGAATCGCTTGTGCACACTTCCAGCGCATCGAGCCGGCTTAACAAATAGTGCAGTCGGTCGACGCCCCAATACCACTCTCCTGCATAGTGCAGCATGGCACTATTGTAGTGTCCGAGTCTTTGCTGCAGCTTTTGCGACGCTGCAACGATTTTCTTGGCCGCCCCGGGAGCATCCGTTGCAGCACTAATCTGCGCTGCAGCCACGCTATCGCCGCGCCAGAATACCGCCAGCACCTGACGCAGTTCCTCCTCGAATATGTCGCTTTCAGCCAGCGCCGCGACAGCATCCGAAAGCCCTACGCGATGCTCCGTCGGCGGCAAGCCGCTTTTGTCGAGAAATGGAATACCCAGTTCAAGTGCCAGGCGGGAGCAGTCTGTAGCAGCATACTCGGCCAGCATGTCAGGCGCCGGCTGATACTGGTCGCCTCGCGCCTGCGATAGTTTCAATCGCAGGTCGATATCGTAGTTTGCCGCCAGACTTGGCAGGTAGTACGACAGAATGTACGAGTACGGATCGTCGAGCTGCAGAAAAACGGTAACAACGTGGCCCCGCCCGCTTAGCTGGCGGCGTTTTTCGCTCAACCAGCGCTTCCACCTGATGGCGAGCGGATTGAAAACAACGGTCAGCAACAACGATCGCAACCTGCGCTCGAAATTCATTCCTCATCCCAGATGGAGCTCGGTTTCCAGAGTAACTCATCCAAGCCCGGCTCCCAGCGATATTTATTCATATCCACTTTGCCGTTGATAACGGGCACACCCTCTTCCGCCAACCGGTCGCGCTGCAACCGGAAGTGCCGGCTGTCCGGATCGAACGCAATCTTGCCGGACGACCTGATGACGCGGTGCCAGGGCAACAACAGGTCTTTTGGGGTATGGCGCAACGCGTAGCCAACCTGCCTGGCGCCGCGCGGGATACCTGAAATCTCAGCGACCTGGCCGTAGTTGGCAACCGATCCTTCGGGTATGTCCTGAATCGTCTCCCAAATTCGCCGCAATCGGGTTTCGCGGTCCAGGGTAGTCATTTCAGCCCAGTCCCAGACGAGCCTGAATCTCGCGCTTGGCGTCTCGCAGCACCGTATCGCGATCGAGTGAATCCAGTATCTGTTTGACGACTAACTTAGGCCCGCCGTCACCCCACGATTTTCCTCCCGCCAAATATTCGGATGCTGCCTGCCCGACAAGATAGGTGCTGTAATATGCGATCGCGCCCTGTGCGCCAGCGGTCAGAATGGTCGATAGACCTATCGTACCGACCTTCAATGCGCTCGACACAAAGTGCAATGCCCACACCGTACCCATCAGTGCGGCTGACTCAGCCATGATGACTTTGACGATCGAACCGGCTTCTTGCTTGTTGAGTGGCAAATCGTAGACCTTCGACAAATGTACCACCATGCCAACATCGATGAACGCCGCCGCGAACAGATCGGCAATCGGAACCGGATTGAAGGCGACGGCGATGCCCTTGGCCACACAATAGGTTCGCACCAGCTTTTCTCCAAGCTCGCGCCTGGCAATTAGAATGCGTCGCCCGACCTGGTCCGACAGATCCGATGCGAACAAGCTCGCATTCAACGCGGCCAGCGTCTTGCCTTCAGCTTCGAGTATGTCCCACAGTTTCAGACGCAGGGCAGTAATTTCCGGGTCGCGCGACCGTTTGAATTCTCTTTCATTGCCGTCGTCATCAACTTCGATCACAATCTCGGGTCGCGGCTGTGCGGCGACCGCCATAAGCTGCTCCGGGTCTATGATTCCATTGGTTTTGTCCCGCACCGACTGCAACAGGGCAGCACACTCGGTGCCGGTATAAAGGTCTGACTTGTTCAACACAACCAGTATCGGCCGGCCCTGCGAAATAGCCGCCTTTAGCGCATCGAGTTCTGTATCGGTTATGTCGCCATCGAGAACAAAAATGATCAGGTCCGATCGACTAGCGACTTCTTTCGCAAGCGCTTCTCGATCCTCGCCGCCGGCCTCATCCAGTCCGGGCGTATCGATGAGAAAAACGCCGCCAGCCTCGATTTCGTTCCAGGATTGCATCGACGAGTGCTTTGTTTCGCCGTGCACCGGGCTGACGGAAAACCGCTCTTCACCAATAAGCGCGTTCAGCAAAGACGATTTACCCGTGCTGACGCGCCCAAGGGCCGAAATATGCACATGACCGTGCTCAAGTTTGTCGAGCATCGATTGGACCGCATCGTAGTCATGCGATAGTGACTCGCGAACACCGTCAGGAAGTCGGGCATCATTGATCAGATCGCGCAGACTCTCGCGCGCAAGACTCAGGTGCCCCGCACCGTCGCCATCGGGCACTTCAGCTGCGTTTTTCGTCCAGCGCCAGTCTGGCAATGCGGCGAACGCCCGCTTCCAAATGCTCACTGATTCCTTCCTCGAATACCTTGGCCGCGGTCTCGGGAAGCAACTCCCCGTGGCGTGAAAGCGTCAACACCAGGCTGCGCCCGAGCGCGTCAAATATCAGGCCGTACGCAACAGCGTGTGCCAGCCCACCCACAACGGTACCCAAGCCCGGAAACGCCTTAAGCCCGTTGCCTGCTACGGCCAGCGACAGTGGCAAAGCGCGTCCGACACGACTTTGGCCCAGTGACAGAAATTCTTCGATGTCGAGGTCACGCGGAGCCACACCATAGATTTTGCAAAGTTCCTGCGTCATAGTCGTGCCGATGTATCCCTGCACCAGAATGTCCGCCCCGGGACTAACGGCAGCCATCGCACCGACAACAGCTTTGCGAGTTGCGCCGCGAATAATCTGCTCCGAGCGTTGCAATCGATATTCACTTTCAGCCGCGGCCAGCTTGTCGGCTGCAATCTGGAATACGGCACGCTCTCTACGTTCATCGAGCGGCTGCGCATCATCGCTGAGCAGCCGATTTATCGCGACCACGAGCACACCGATGTCGGCAGTCCTCTCGCGACGCTCCGATTCTTCGCTACCGTCAGAGCGGCGCGCAACAACATCCGTTTCGCCGCCCGCGCTCACGGCAACCACCTGATCGCGTCGCACTTCGCCGCCAAGGTCAGCTATTCGCTGCAACAGTTGTTGCAGCAGAGTTGCTTGCTCATCATCGCTATAGCGGTCCGCCTTGTTCAGCACCACAACGACAGGCTTATCGAATGCCAGCAAAACCTTAACCGCATTTAGCTCGGTCCGCGTAAGATCGCTGTCGCAGACGAACAGCACCAGGTGTGAGCGCTTGGCCTCCTCGGTCGCTACCTCGTCCAGGCCCTCTTCGTGTCCGCCCGTTCCAGGAACATCGGTCAACATGATCTCAATACCCGCATCGTTGCGCCAGCGATAGTGACGAACGTCGCCAGTCGATCCACCGACAACGTCAATTACAACGTCGGCCTCAGGAACCAGTGCTTTGATTAAAGAACTTTTGCCACTGCTGATCTCGCCGAAAAAGCACAAATGAATCGCGCCACTGGCCTGGCGGGCAGCAAGGTCTCGCAGTTCGGCCTGAGCCTTACTGGTATCGACTCCGGCCGCTTCGGCTTGCTGCAGCCGTTCCTTGATATCACTCTTGGATAATGGTTTATGCCGCTTCGCGGGTGCGACTTTCTTCTTGACGACAAGACGCCAGACCAGCCAGACAGCAGCCGTCGCAAGTAACACCATGACCGCCGCGTAAGTGTAAAGAAATACCGCTGGACCTGCCCGAAGACGATCCCAGACATTGAGTGCCGATTCGGTGATGAAAAGCAGCGAACCGGTCGCAACGACAAAGATCAGAGCGATTGCGATTGCAATTGCAACGCGAACGAATCGGTCAAGTTTCATATGCCGTCAATATCGCTCGGGGCGCGTTCATGCCCATCGGGTACTCCTACAATTGTGACTGAACCCAGTGATCGATCTTCGCCTCGAGGATCGATAACGGCATAGCACCATCTCTAAGCACTTCGGTGTGAAAGGCTTTGACACTGAACTTGTCACCAAGAGTTGCTTCTGCCCTGTTGCGAATTTCGCGAATCTTGAGCTGCCCGACTTTATACGCCAGCGCCTGACCCGGTATCGCCATAAATCTCTCAGCTTCGGCGACAGCACGCACCTCAGCAACCGCGGAATTAGCGTACATATAATCGAGAACCTCCTGTCGGGACCAGCCCTTGGCGTGGATGCCCGTGTCGACGACGAGTCGAATGGAGCGCCACAGTTCGGCATTCAATCCGCCGAAGAATTGGTAAGGATCCGTGTAAACACCGAGCTCTTTGCCCAGCGACTCGGCGTACAGACCCCAGCCTTCAGTGTATGCGGTGAAGCCGCCGAAGCGGCGAAAGCCGGGCAATTCCTCATTTTCCCGCTGGATCATAATCTGGAAATGGTGTCCCGGGATGGCCTCGTGCAGGAACAATGATTCCATCGCCCACTTGCCACGCGCCTTGATGTCGTAAGCATTCGCATAAAAAATACCAGGGCGCGAACCATCCGGTGTGCCCGCCTGGTAAGCACCACCGGACGCTGATGCCTCTCGAAAGGGTTCCACTCGTCGAACTTCAAACGAGGATTTCGGCATGACATCGAACAGGTTTTTGGACAGTTCGGTAATGTGATCCGACATGTCACGGTAGCCCTGAATCAACTCGTCAGCTTCATCATAGAAGAACTGGTCATCCGTGTTCACGAACTGAAAGAACTCCTTGAGGCTACCCTCAAAACCAACCTCTTCCATCACGCCGTGCATCTCGTCGTGAATTCGAGCGACTTCGCCGAGCCCGATCTGGTGAATCTCGTCGGGCGACATGTTGGTCGTCGTGCGCAACCGTACCATATACGCATACCAGGCTTCGCCGTTCGGCTGCGCGGACAAACCGACCGTTTCCCGCGCCGCGCTAATGTACTCGTCGCCGAGAAAATTGCTGATGCGTTGATACGCCGGGATAATCGTGTTCGCTATCGTGTCCTCGTAAGCCGCAGTCAGACGGTTCCGGTCTTCATCGCTGAAGTCTTCCGGCATATTTATGACGGGTGCATAGAAGCCGCTTTCCTTGGGGTCGTCCACGATCTGCGAATCAATCTGCGGTAGCAGTTTCTCCATCAGAATGCGCGGCTGTGTAACACCCACCTGAATGCCTTCCTTCATATTCGCAATGATCTGGTCAATGATGACCGAGTAGTCATTCGCTCTGCTCAGAAAATCTTCATAGTCTCTTACGGTTTCGAACGGATGCGCGCTCGTACCACTGCCGAGTTGCACAAAGAAGTTCGTGATCGAGTAGAACTGGTTAACCGGCTGCAGGTGGAACGGAAACTGATTGCCTTCGAGCGACTGTTGTCGGCTGATTTTAAACAAGTCATAACTCAACTGATCCTGGTAGCCGAGCTGACCACGGTCGATTTCCAGAAGTCGCAGAAGAAACTCTTCGTCCATCGCCGTTAATTCAGCGATGTATTCAGGACTGTTAGAATTGGCCATTCGATCGTTGTAGCGATAATCACCGATGAATGTCGCATTGAGCGGATTCATCTCAAGATCCCGCTCGAAATGCTCATCAAGTAGCTCGTGCAGTGCTACTCCTGGCTCAGGCTGTGCAACGTCGGTTGTCGAAGCTTCTTGAGAATCGCCGCAGCCAGCGACAAGGAGTACGGCAGCGACAGCCGCTGCGGCAAGATTTTTCATTTGGGAAACCCTGAATTGGAATCAGGAGATCATAAACCCAAGGTCGCGCTGTGCAAAGTTCGAAAGGTTAGGTGCAACGATATCCAGGTCTGTGTCAGAGATACCGAACCACTTCGCCAGCGTGGCTGCATACTGATCCGCGGACGTTGACGGAATCATGCGTCCGCCTCCCACGTCTTCGGCGCCACCGATCTCGAGCACCGGAAAATTACCGTATATATCCCGGCCGAGAACAGCGCCACCAATGACCAGTTGATTCCCGCCCCAGGCGTGATCCGAACCATCGCCATTGGACGTTAGAGTGCGCCCAAAATCGGATTGTGTGAACGTGGTTATGTTGTCCGCCAAATCGATATCGATCGTTGCACTATAGAAAGCGGCTAATGCATCGCTGACTCCGCCCAATAATACAGGCTGATCCTGATTTTGGTTGTCATGCGAATCGAA
>Ga0114948_10000872_pt1 | contig 12437 bp, 12 predicted proteins | sample CR04metaG_FD_83877 | JGI IMG/M metagenome (GOLD analysis project Ga0114948, IMG submission 83877) | Deep subsurface microbial communities from Mariana Trench to uncover new lineages of life (NeLLi) - CR04 metaG | ecosystem: Environmental > Aquatic > Marine > Ocean trench > Sediment | place...
GATTGGTCCGTCCAGCGCCGGAACGACCGGGCGAAGTTCGATTGATCCGAGAAGCCCAACAGATAGGTAATCTCCATGATCGTAACGTGGGGTTGCCGGACGTAACCGATCGCCAACTCGTGGCGCACGTCGTCCAGCAGTTCCCGAAACGACGTGTTTTTCTCGCTCAACCGGCGTGCCAGTGTGCGCTCGCTCATGTGCAACCGTTCGGCCAGGGCGGCGCGCGTCGGCTCGCCATCCGGCAACGCATCGATCAGCGCGATGCGCGCCTTGGTGAGTACGTCGGCACGATCCATGCGGCTGATGTACTGGGTTGCGACGTCATCGCCGGCCTGGGCGAGCGCCGGGTTCTGGCGCGGCAGGAACTTCTCAATCTGTTCTGGGTGAAACAGGATGCGGTCATCGCTCGCCCCATACTCGACCGGGCAGCCGAAGTGGCGTCGCAACGCAGCGTGGGTGGAGGGCCGTGGACGTCGCATTTCGATGGCCACGGGCGCAAAGTCGTCGTAGGTCACTTCCCGGACCAATTCGATGACGCCGGCGAACGCACCGTCGATTGGTTCCCTGGGCCACCGGTCGTCAAACTCCAACAGCAGCTCGGTGGCGAACACGCCATCGATTATCCGCCATTGCGCGGCCGTGGAAAGCATGCGGTGGTAGCGCACCAGGCGCTCGAGCACTTCGCGAACGGTTCGGCTCGCAAGACAGGCGTAGCCGATGGCATGAAGATTGGTTGCCGATACCGCCATGCCGATTTCGAAGCCGATCTCCGGATTGCCTGTTTGGCGCGCGAGTTCGCTCCATAGCCTGACCACCGTTGTGAGGTCGAGGCGCGCGTCGGGGTCCGCGTAGGGTGTTGGACCGAGGCCGAGACCGACGAAGAAATCAGCGGGGTCGATCTGATAGTTAGCCAGCACCCGGGCCGCCGCTTCGGTCGTGGTCACCAGTGCTGTCAGGTCCCTCGGCATCGCGCATTCATCCGTGTGCTGTGGTTCCGCCGAACCACGCTATGATCACACAGATGCCGGGCAGACCTCACGCCCGCGAATTTTCGAAATCCGGCCTACCGCCCAGCATCAATGTTGCGGCGACGGCGATCAACAGCGTAATGCTCAACCAGAACCAGGCCGGGTCGTAGCTCCCGGAGGTGTCCCGAATCTGGCCCGCAATCCATGGGCCGATCGCGGCAAGGGTTGTAAAGGGACCGACCAGGCCCATGACGCGTCCGAACGACGCAGCCCCGAACCAACGGCTGACGATGGCGCCCATCATGGGCAGGAACGCGCCCGCGGCGAAGCCCAGGAGTATCACCATCAGCGTGAGTTGATCGTAGCTGACCGCGCCGCGCATCAGGCTGAGCGCGGCGGCCAGCGAGCCGATGGCGACCATGAACAGCAGCCGGTGCGACCACCGGTTTGCCATGGCGCCGAAGAATATCTTGGCGCCGATCATCACCAGCGCCATCAGCGAGACGAGAAAGGCCGTGGCCTTCGTGTCGAAGCCGTGGTCCGCCGCATAGGGCGCGAGATTCTGCTGTACCGCGCCGAAGGCGAGCGCCATAGGCACGAAGGCGCAGATCATCACCCAGAATATCGGGGCGCTTAGAATGCTCTTGGTCGTCCAGTGGGGGTGTTCAACGGCGGTCCTGGAGGCGGCCTGTTTCCCAATATCTCCCGCGAGACCCATATCCGCCGGCGTATTGCGTACCACCAGCCACACCGGGGGAAGGATCACCACGACGACGAGTACCGCGAGCACCAGGTTGGCATCGCGCCATCCCAGTGACGCCTGCAGCGTCGTCACCAGCGGTGGAATCAGCAGACCGCCAAGCGAGGTGCCGACGGTGACGATTCCGATGGCCAAGCCACGTCGGGCCGAAAACCATTTCGCGGCCAGCGTTTGCGCGGGCAGCGGCCCGGCCATCACCATTCCGATGGGTACCAGCACGCCGTATATCGTTGCGATCTGCCAGAGTTCGGAGGCGTAGGCGGTCAGCGTCAGCGCGACCGCAAAACACAACGTCCCCGCGCTGATGAGACCACGGATCGACAGGGTGTCCATGGCGCGGCCGACGAACGGAGAAATCGCTCCCATGACCACGGTCATGGCGACGTATACCGTCATGACGTCGCCGCGGCCGACCCCGAACTCGCGCGTCCACGGCAGCACCCAGAAGGTGAAACTGTAGATGCCGATACCGAAGGAGATGGCTTGAAATACCACGCCGACGGCGAGTACGTTCCAGCCGTAGTACCAGGGCACGACCTAAGCGCCGCAGCTTCGACGAATGTGAGCCGCGCGGGAGCAATACATGGGGTAGGGGAAGCCTCCTCGACACCAACAGTAGCACGCCGGCGCGACAGGCACGATCGGTGCGCGGGCGCGCATGGAGGTTCTCTAGGGGAGGCTAGAGGCTGGAAACGATCACGATCCGACTTTGTAGGTTCCGTCGCTGAGCAGCACCTGGGTAGTGGCGAGATCGACCGGCCGGCCGAAGTGGTAGCCCTGGGCGACATCACAGCCCTGATCACGAAGCACATCTGCGGCGGCCTGGTCTTCGATGCCTTCGGCAACCACGGTCCGATCGAAGCGATGGGCGAGTTCGATTATCGTCCGGGTGATGTGCTGGTTGGCCTCGTCCTCGCACAGGTGGGTTACGAAGCAGCGATCGATTTTGATCTCGTCCGCCGGCAGTGTGCTGAAGTGCTGCAATGACGAGTAGCCGGTGCCGAAATCGTCGATGGCAATTTTGTAGCCGGCCGAACGAAACCTGTTGAGTATTGCAGTCGTACGATCGTAATCGGCGACCAGACCGCATTCGGTGATCTCGAAACTCAGCCTGGACGGATCCACCTGCCAGATCCCCGCCTCCTGGATTAGCAGGTCGAAGAACCCCGGATCGCGCAGTACGGTGGGGTCGAGATTTATGGCAATGGGCAACGTCTCGTCGATGCTGGCGGTGGCCTTGATCGCAGCGCGAAGGCAGTAATCGGTGAGTTGGCGCATCCGGCGTGACGACAACATCGGCAGGAATTTGTCGGGCGTCAGCAGGTCGTCGCCACGGTGCCAGCGTATCAACGCTTCGAACCCGGTCAGTGATCCATCGGTCAGGTCGACCTTCGGCTGATAGAAAAGCTCGAGGTGGTGATGCAGCAGAGCATCTTCGATAACGTCGTTCAGGTTCCAGTCGTTGCGCGCCTTCGTCACGTCGGCGGCGGTGGCGATCTGGTAACACGTGTTCTGCTCCACGGCCAGTTCGCGCGCCGTCTCTGCGTACTGGTACAGTTCGTTGATGTCCCGGTGCTGGCGATCGGCCGAGCTGCCGCAATACACCAGGCCGACGCGTGGCGTGAGTTTGATCTGGGCGTCCTCGAACAGTGCGGGTTGCTCGAAGGAGCGCTCTATTTTCAGCGCGACCAGCAGCGTGTGGTTGGGGTCGCGCAGTTCGTCGAACACCACGCAGACGCGGTCCGGCGCAAGCACCAGTTTCCGGTCCCAGTGGCGCATGATGCCGCTGATTCGGTTGTCGAATTCCTGGGATGCATATTCGGACGCGCGAATGCCGAATTCGCCGGCGATGCGACCGAGATTGTCGAGCGAAAGCACGCACAGGGCCGCATTGCCCCGGGTTGACTCGAGATCATCGAGTAATTGCGTGTGCAACGCTGAATTAGTGATTGCCATGGCAGGGGTGGAACTAGAGGAAGTATTCTCTGGGATCAATCCCGTAGGCAGTCTGGGGCAGTTCCTTGGTAATCCAGACTGAAAGTGGTTTGGACGGATCGCTGTCCACCGTGCCCAGGTCGGTGATCAGCATTTCGTCACGCGGCTGCTTATCCTCGTCGAGGATCACCATCACCTTCGGGCGCAGGCGTCGGGTAGTGTCCTGACCGATGACGATGCCCACTTCCCCGGTGTTCAGTTCCACCACCGTCCCCACGGGGAACATGCCGATGGCCTTGATGAAGTAGTCGACCAGTTCCTTCTGGAAGAGCACGCCGGCTTGTTTCTGAAGTTCCATGACGGCATTGAAGGATGATCGGGCGGTGGCGTAGGGGCGGTCCGTGATCATCGCGTCATAGCTGTCGATGATGCCCGCGATCCGGCCGAACACCGGGATCGAGTTCCCGCACAGCCCCAGCGGATAGCCGGACCCATCGTGGCGTTCGTGATGCGTTTCGATCATCGCGAGGATGGTCGGATGCGGCGATCCCGACTCCTTCACCAGACGCACGCCTTCTTCGGGATGACGCTTGATCAGTTCCCATTGCTCTTCGGTAGGTGTTTCGGGCTGAACGAGAAGATCCCTGGCCAATTGGGTTTTACCGATATCAACCGTCGCGCAGCCGACCGCGAGTAAATCGATGTCGTCGGGGGAGAAGCCCAGTTCGCGGCCGAACACGGATGCCCACACCGCGCTGGAGATCGCGTGAGAATAGGTGTAGTCGTCGATGCGCTTCATGCGCAACAGTGCGGCGAGTGCGTCCTTGTTGCGCATGACGCTGCTGACGATCGGTTTGACGGCGCTTTCGATATCAGCGATGTCCACGCCGCCACTGCTCTGCAGTTTGTGGACCACGCCTTCCAGAACGTGGATTGCCTCCTCGAGCGAAGTCTGCGCAGGCTGGATTTCATCGGACAGATCGATACGGTCCTGGTAGGTCCGTGGTTGACTTGGGGCGATCGAGGAATGGTGTGCCACCGCTGATCTCGAGTGCTCATCTTTGTCCGGATTCGATACGACGAGGCGTAGCTTGCGCTCAGCCGCGCTGCTGTCGAAGCGCCTGGGATCTACGTAAACGTAGCCGCACTCGGCGGCGAGTTCGGCGATGGTATCCTGCGAGCGGACGTAAAAACCCTGCAGGACAAAGGAGGTTTCGAGCCACGGCCTATCCAACTTGGCGACGTACATGCCAAGCGACAGGTCGTCGACTTCGACTCGTTGCAGGCCCCCTGATTTCGTGTCGCTGTCCATGCCAGAGGAAGGTCCAGGCGATTACTTGGTCAGGAAGGAGGATACCAACCGGTTCGGCCGCGGCGTGTGATTGACCGCTCATTCGGGAATCCGAGGCCCCGTCGCTGTTCCTGGCCCCTGGGCGGTTCCCGCGCCCTGCCTGTAGGGGGCGGTTCCCAGCGCCCTGCCTGTAGGGGGCGGTTCCCAGCGCCCCGTCTTTAATGTCAGAATGAGCGCTGTGTCACGGTTCGAGGCGGGTGTATGGAGCGTTTCCGGGTACTCTCAACGAGCGTTCTGGCCATCATGGGGTTGGTCGTTCTAGCCGGATGCTCGTCGCTGCGCGCGGAGCACGATTACGATCCGACTGCGGACTTCTCCAGCTACAAGACCTTTTCATGGATTGGCCCGCGGCCCCTGTTGGAGGGCGGCCAGAGCCCACTGCTCGAAGGGCGGCTCATGCGGATCACCGATGAAGCGCTGCGTTCCAAGGGGTATCACTTCGTTCCCGATGCCGAGGAGGCCGATTTCGTGATTGCTTTCACGGTGGGCTCACGTGAAAAAATCCGGGTCGACAGCTACCCGACGGCATACCGCCACTCCTATCGGTGGGGCGGTTATCCGTACCAGGCGAACCAGGTCAGCGTGCGTCAGTACACCGAAGGTCGGCTGGCGATCGACGTGTTTGACGTGAAGCGGCACGGCCCCGTGTGGCATGGCTGGGCGACCAAAAACATCACCTCGAAGGATCAGGCCAATCCGGAGCCGGTGCTGCGCACCATCATCGGCGCAATCATGGCGAATTTTCCTCCCCCCTGACCCCGTGTAGCGTGGCATAACCGAACCTGAGTGGATCTGAAAGTGTGACTTCCGCGGCGGAAGCGAGCGCTAATTTGCGCTGTAATGACGCACGAGCGCGGTCTTGGGTGGAGCGCAGTAGGATCAGGATGGGTCAGGAAGAGGCATTTTCAGAAGCCGTATTCATCTTCGACGGCGGTGAAATCGCCGAGGAGATGCACTTTACCGACTTCGAAGCCTGTCTTACGGGTGAGGCGAAGCTGGAAGCCTATGCAGCGAGCGTTGTCTCCGGTATGTACGTGGTCATCGGTACCGGCCTGGCCGTTCGTGGCGTTGTCTGTTTTAGCCTGGGTATCGACGAGAACGGCGCCGCAGACTCCTCATTCAGCGTCCCCCTTCAGCACCTTGCCTCGGTCGCTGGCGGCGGTCCGGATCTGGGATGTGGACCGATACGGCTCGCCTGCCGCAGCCAGTGTCCGGTTTCATGGCATGCGCACAATCTCTGGGAGCCTGAAGGGGACGGCGATGCGAACCCGCTTGCGCAGGCCCAGAGCGCGGTCTGGACCAACCGCCTCGGCTACAACCAGCAGACCGTGAGCAGCCAGGGCCCGAGCCTCGAATTCGATGCTCTACACGAAACGGACAACACGTCGTTCGACGTTTCGTTCGAAGACGTTGAAGATCTGGGCGAGGCCGGGGATGCCGGGATCAACGGCGAAGCATCGCCGCCTCCCAACGAAACGTCGACCGCCAACGAAACGCCGCCCGCCAACGGGGCGGGTACTGCCAATGGCACGCGGGAATCCAAGGACGTCGAGGGCGACGATCCGTTCGCGCGTCACAGCCGGAACATGTTGCAGCGCAAGATCGAACGAACATTCGGTGAGGAAGGCACCGTCAGCCTGCAGAAACTGATCGTTCAGCACAGCGAGCAAACCGACGCGCTGATGTCCAAGCATCGTGCCGATCTGGAACAACAGCAGCAGACCTATCTGGATCAGATTCGTGGCTGCCGCGACGAGATACAGAAGCTCAAGTCAGAGTTGCGCCATGAGCAGGCCCGCAGTCAGCGCTTGCAGCAACTGCTGCGCGGCGAGCTTCCCTGATCGGCGCCGTTGCCGAAACTCAACACTGACAGCCCCCAAGCGCAAACCCGCAGCCGCGCTATTCGACTGGCGCTCCTGTTTGGCGTTCTGGTCGCGCTGTTTGCGGTCGGCAAGTACACGGGCATCGCTGAAAGTGTGAATGCTGAGAGCATTCGCGAACTCGTGCACAGCGCCGGCGTGTGGGGATGGGCACTGTACGTGGCCGTGTTTGCGGCCGGTGAGTTCGTCCATATTCCAGGGATGGTGTTCGTCGTGGCGGGCATTCTTGTCTACGGCAAGGTGGTTGGGTTCGGCTTGGCGTGGCTGGCTTCGGTAGTATCAGTCGGCTTCAGCTTCGTCGTGGTGCGGCGACTCGGTGGCACGCCGCTGGGCCAGGTCGAAAAGCCGTGGCTGAAACGGATACTCTCGCGGCTGGACGCCCATCCGATCCGCACTGTGCTGGTGCTGCGTCTGATCCTGTGGTTGGCACCCGCGCTGAACTACGCGCTGGCGCTCACCAACGTGCGTTTTCGCGACTACCTGATCGGCTCTGCGCTCGGATTGATCGCGCCGGTGGCGGGCGTTGCGATATTGTTCGATTGGCTGTTCAGCGCTTCCTGAAGCCGCGCCCCCATTACCCGGCCTCAGCGGATGTTTTTAGACCTTCGGAAGGACGAAACGCGGCGTGGTCGGTTGGGTGAACGTGTGCTTCGCGACCACGCCGTAGACGTATCCGCAACTGTCGCAGTAAACCACGATGAACCAGGGATCCTTGCTGCGAGACCGCTCCACGCTGTCCTTTGAAACCAGATGTTCCACCCCCGACACGGCGCAGTTGGGGCACGTCGGCTCAGCCATTCTCCGCCGATCTCATTCGAAGCTGTGGTCCATGTCCAGGGCAGGTGAATCGCCAGAGGGGCGCCCGACGATCTTGGCGGGGACGCCGGCCACCGTAACGTGCGGTGGAACGTCCTGCAGCACGACGCTTCCGGCGCCGACTTTGGCGCCTTCACCTACCTCGATGTTGCCGATCACTTTGCAGCCGGCCGAGAGCAGTACGCCGCGACGGATCTTGGGGTGTCGATCGCCGCTTTCCTTGCCTGAGCCTCCGAGCGTTACCGCGTGGAGGATCGACACGTCGTCTTCGATGACGGCTGTTTCGCCAATGACGATGCCGGTGGCGTGGTCCAGCATGATGCCCGAACCGATCTGGGCCGCAGGATGGATATCGACACCGAGAGTGACGCTGATCTGATTCTGGAAGAATCGCGCGAGCGTCCGGCGCTCCTGACACCACAACCAGTTCGCAACGCGATGCGCCTGAAGCGCGTGGAACCCCTTGAAGTAAAGGAACGGGGTCGAAAGGTCCTCGCACGCGGGGTCTCGATTGTAAGTCGCCAGGATGTCGATCTCGGCCGCGGTGAGAATCGACTCATCGCCGGCGATCGCCTCCTCGATGACATCGCGGATCAGCATCGTGGGCAGCATCGGATTGTCGAGCTTGCTGGCGAGCCGAAAGCTCAGTGCCGCGCGCAGGCTGTGGTGGTTGAGAATCGTCGCGTGAAAGTAGCTGCCGAGGATTGGCTCCAGAAGTGCTTTCTGTTCGGCTTCCTCTCGCATCGCCTCCCAGACACTGGTGTTCGGCGCGCGGGCCAGCTTCGAATTGGCACTCGTGAGAACCTGTTGATGTCGCGCGCGTAATGTTTTCGTCATGTGCGTTCTCCAGTCCGGACGGCACTATCGGACGGCGCACAGACTGACTGCTGAAGGGTCATATTTCAAGCCGCGTTCTCCTCACCAGGTATTCCTCTCCAGGGGATCGCTAGCAGATTGGACCGCTGTGTATACTCATACGTTCCCGTGAATACTGACGATCCACAATGGGCTTCGAAAACGTTGGCATCATTGCGCGGCTCGGCAATCACAACGTCGCCGAGGCGGTCCTGCTGGTCGAGTCGTTCCTCCGTGGCCAGGGGGTCGTGCTGCTTGCCGAGCAGGCAAGTCAGGAAATCCTGGCTGGACCAGCGGACGCGGTGTTATCACGGGACGAGTTGGGAGTGCAGTGTGACCTGATCGTGGTGGTGGGCGGCGATGGCAGCCTGCTGGGGGTTGCGCGGGATCTGGCCGCCACCGGCACCCCGGTGATCGGGGTCAATCGCGGGGGTCTGGGGTTCCTCGCCGGCGTTGCGCCCGATCAGATTGCGCAGCAGTTGGGCGAGGTTTTAGCCGGTCAGTATGTTGCCAACCATCGTTTCCTGCTCGAAGCGCGGGTCATTCGAGACGGCGTGGATGTGGGCGGCTCCTGCGCGCTGAATGACGTCGTCGTGCATGCGGGGACGATGTCCCGGATGATGGATTTTTCGCTGGTGATCGACGATACGTTCGTCTACGAACAGCGTTCCGATGGGTTGATCATTTCCTCGCCGACCGGTTCGACGGCCTATGCGCTCTCGGCGGGGGGGCCCATCATGCACCCCAATCTCGATGCCGTCGTGATCGTGCCGATGTTTCCACACACCCTGACCTCCCGGCCCTTGATGGTGCCGGGCGACAGTCACATCGAGGTAATCGTTGGCACCACCGACTCGACCAACCCCCAGGTCAGCTGTGATTCCCAGGTGGACATCCCGGTCGAAATGGACGATCGGGTGCAGATCCGCAAGTACCCTCATCAACTCGAGTTGCTCTATCCGGTAGAGCACAGCTTCTATGAATCATGTCGCAGCAAGCTCGATTGGGCGAGCAGGTTGGGTGGCGCGAAAGTTCCCAAGGAGGCTCACGACAAGGGTTGATCGACATCGGTCAGCACGCCGCGATCGGTCGTGTCGACATGCTCCAGTTCCGCGGCATGCGCCGCGACCACCGGCCGGGCCCCTTCGTCACCGCGCAGTGACATCAGCTCGTTGAAGTACTCGCAGGAGAACCCCACCGGATGACCCACACGGTTGTCGCAACGCGGCCGCACGATCAGTGGGTCGCCGCGGCGGCGGCCGTCGCACATCCTACGATGAAGCGCGCGCAGCGTGGTTGCCGAAATGAAAGGCATGTCGCCGAGGGCGAGAAACAGATAGTCCCAACTGGAAACCGCGCGCACGCCGTCAGACACGCTGTGTCCCATCCCCAGATGTGCGTGACTGGTGCAAACGATGAGGGGCGGCTGGTGCTCCAACCCACGTCGTAGATCCCGGGCGAGGGGACCATCGTCATCGCGCAGGACCACGGCCACGCTCGGAAATACCTCGCTGTAGATTTTCAAAGTACTCAGCAGGAGGGGGTCGCCGTCCGCGATGGCGTAGCGTCGTTTGTCGCTGCCGAAGCGGCGGCTGAAACCGGCCGCAACGATCAGTGCCCCCGCCGTCATTTTGGTTGGCCCTGGGCTCGATCAGGCCACGGCGGTGATCGAGTCCAGATGTTTCCTGCTGTCGCGCTCTCGCTGTTGTCGAACCGCGGTGATCTCCGCGATCACCGCGATGGCTATCTCCGGCGGCGTTTTGCTGCCAATGGGCAGGCCGATCGGCGCGTGCAGGCGCGCAATTTCGTCTTCGCTCAGGTCGAGTGCGGCGAGGCGCTTGCGGCGGCTGGCGGAGGTGCGACTGCTGCCCATCGCACCCACGTAGAACGCCTGAGTCGTCAGTGCTTCCATCAAGCCCATGTCGTCGATGCGCGGATCGTGGGTGAGCGCGACAATGGCGGACGAAGGATCGTTGGCGTGCGCCCTGACTGCATCGTCCGGCATGTCGGCGATCTTCGTCACGCCGGCGACGGGAAAATCAGCGAGCAGTTGCTCACGGGGGTCACACACGGTCACCGCGTAATCCAACATCAATGCAAGTTCGGCAAGGTAGGTCGAGACCATGCCCGCTCCGATGATGAACAAATGATGACGCGGCCCGAATGTCTGGGTCAGAACTTCGTTGGCTTGGTCAAAGGTGAGGGGTTGATGTCGCTTCGCGGCTGCCAGTTGCGCCGAGCCGTTCTTGAGGTCGACTACCCGCTGAATGCACCTGCGTTCGCTTAGCGCAGCAACGATGCGCCGGAAGTGTTCGATCTGGCCGGTCTGCAGCGGTTCGACCACGATGTCCAGATGACCGCCGCAGGGCAGACCCAGACGTTCCGTTTCTTCCGCGGTGACGCCGTATTGGAAAAACTGGGGTTGGCTCTGCGCCAGTTCGCCGGCAATCAGTTTTTCGAGCAGGTCGTCCTCGACACAGCCGCCGGAGAGCGAACCGACGATGTGACCCGCTTGATCGCAGGCCAGCAACGAACCTACCGGCCGCGGCGAAGACCCCCAGGTCGCGATAACCGTTGCCAACCAGCAGGGTTTATCGCCACCGAGCCATTCCACGACTTTTCCAAGTACTTCGTTGTCGACCGCTTGCATGCTCGAAAAGGCTGGCCTAGGGTGCAACCAGTTTACACCAGCGGCCACGGTTCTCCGAGCAGCATGCCAGCGCAGCGCCCTCTTCAAATCGACGCGGACATCGACCTCGAACTGTTCTGCGCATATCTCTGGAAACTCGGCATTCGCCATCGAGTGTACGAAGAACAGGGTCGACAGGTGGTGGAGGTGGCCGATCCCAGTCAGTCGGAGGCGGTTCGCGAACAATACGCCGCGTGGCGAACCGGGCGACTGACCCTGGCTCGGTCCGATACGCGCACCGGGCGCGCGCGACCATTGGCGCATGCCCTGAGCTTCGTGTGGCAATGTCCGGTGCTGGCGTCTCTGGTGCTGGTGACGCTGGTCTGCTTTCCCGCCACCTGGTCGTTGGACTACGGTGAACTGTCCAGTTGGGTGCGCTGGCTGACCTTCGTCGACGTTACGCTGGTCAATGGTTTCCCGCACTACGCAGACCTGGCGACCACCCTGGCCAGTGGTCAACTCTGGCGCCTGGTGACGCCGATCTTTCTCCACTTCTCCGTTGCGCACCTGTTGTTCAACACGGCCGTGATCATCGAATTCGGTCGCCGGGTGGAACGGGGTCTGGGCGGCCCGAGACTGCTCGGTATGGTCCTGGCGATTGCGGTCGCAAGCAATCTTGCACAATACCTCTCTACCGGTCCCGGGATGTTTGGCGGGATGTCCGGAGTGGCGTACGGGTTGGTCGGGTTCGTCGTCGTGCGCGGTCGCAGGGCACCGGAACACCCGTTGTGGAAGGTGAGTCGATCGTTCGTGGTGGCGGTGGTCGGCTTCCTGGTGCTGATGAGCACGGGCGTGACCGAACTGTTCGGATTGCACATCGCCAATGCCGCCCATTGGGTCGGCTTGTGTGTTGGAGCGCTGCTCGGGTTGCCGGGGGGGAATCAGCCGGCACGCGAGTCTCCGTGATGCTGCGTTGAGCGCATCGTGATGGGTGAAATCGCAAGCGGCGCGTTGCTTCCCATGCAGGTCACCCTTGCGGCCGACCCAAGTCAGCCGGTGCGGTACGCACTGCCGTTCGCCAATGCCCCGGGCACCATGAATGAATTGTTGGGCGAACAACTGGAAATCCGGTTCCTGGATCGTAAGGAGAACTGGAAGCGGATGATGCAGAACGGAGATGGGCCTCTTGAGATGTGCAGAGGCGTCAGAATCCAAACGGATCTGCCGAAATCCGAAATCGCAA
>Ga0114948_10000873_pt1 | contig 12417 bp, 12 predicted proteins | sample CR04metaG_FD_83877 | JGI IMG/M metagenome (GOLD analysis project Ga0114948, IMG submission 83877) | Deep subsurface microbial communities from Mariana Trench to uncover new lineages of life (NeLLi) - CR04 metaG | ecosystem: Environmental > Aquatic > Marine > Ocean trench > Sediment | place...
ATGCCGTCCCGGTCTCTCAATGCCAGCTCCCCTGAGAAGGAGAAAACATTACCATGAACACAAGAGACGCAAGGGGTGAGCCCGCATGTCTCAGACAGGTGGCATAGATGGATAGATCAGTGGTTAGTTTGCTAGACGATAAGGTATGCATTGCATATCGTCAGGATCGGGAATTTCGAAAACCTAAGAAAGAACGGCTGCGGGTTAGATCTGTCCCGACGATCTATTCTGTTCAGCAAAGGTTAAACCTCCGCCACCTACACTGGAGCCACAAATCAATCAGAGGTTCGATCGATGAGACTAGTAAGAACGATAGGGTGGCCAGTCATATTGAGCTTTTTCTTGGTATTTGTAAGTCATGGCGCAGAATTCGCTGACACATCATTTAGAACCAATAACGGGGATCTCCTTACCAAAGGCATGAGCAAGGCTGAGGTAATAGTAAGGTTCCGTAGGCCAGATGAAAAAGACGTGATTACGAGCGCTTTGGGATGTCAGACCAAGATTGAAGTGTGGAACTATAATCTTAAGTCCAGGCTACTCATCGTCACCTTCACCGGGAACCAGGTATCGAACATAAAACTCGTTGACCTGCGATAAGCAGGATGGTTGCTGCTATTCTTGCGCACGGCTTGGTTGCTGAGCTTCTTATCGGTTTCTACGCGCTTACGTAAGCGTCTACCTGCCACTTCCTTTTCCTAGATCGCCGGGTTCAAAGAAGACGGGTTCCCGGCTCTAGTCACGCTCAACGACATGCACCGCAAAAGGTGTGTGACTTCTGATCGGCCAGCAGGTCGAAGTCTCTCTGGACGAACCGCTCCAGGAAATAGCTGTTGAGCCTGCGATCGCGGTAGCTGTGGCTGAAGTGGATCTGCTGCATTCCCAGTCGCTTTTTCTGTCCGCTTACCCCGATCACCCGATTCTATAACATGCCGATGCGGAGTATAGGACGGATAGCCGGCGTGGCTTTGAGTTGCTTTGAGCGAGATAAGAGGTCAGAGCCCTTTGTTAGGCCTTTGAGGCCGACCGCGCCTGGCTTGGCCGACCTGACAGTGCAGCTTGCGCTCAATCTTCGCCTTGAAGGCATCGTTGCCCAAAGGCGTGCCCGTCTGGCACGCGGCGCAAATATCCATCAGCCCGCCCGCATCGATAGGGGCATGAAACAAGGCTGGGTAGCGGTCGTGGCGCTTCGTCCGTGTGCGGCCCAAGGCTTGGGTTAACGGATGCGGCCTGACGAGGCTATCTGGTTTTCCCAAGGCATTGGCGCGATTGTAAAGGGCTCTGATCCCTTCCCCCGCGAAGGTTGTGGACACCGCTCCCCTTCCCCGGGCGGCAAAATCCGCTCAGAACCGGTTGGGCCGGTAGGGCACCAGATCGATGGGTGGTTGTCGCCCGGCAACAAGGCTGGCGATGATCCTGCCCGTGGTCGATGCTCCCGTCATGCCGTAGTGACCATGGCCGAAGGCGAGCAGCAAGCGGGGATGGCCGGGCGCAGCACCGATTACCGGTAACGAGTCGGGCAGGGAGGGCCGATGACCCATCCATTGCGACACCTCGCCGACCGCGAGGGCGGGGAACATGTCCTTGGCCAGCTCGATCAGGGCCTCGGCGCGGCGGAAGTCCGGCGGGGCATCGAGACCGGCAAATTCCACCGTCCCGGCGAAGCGCAGGCCGTCCTCCATGGGCGTCGCATAGACCTGCGCCTCAGCCGAGGCCACGGGCAGGACCGGTGCGATTCCCGATCCCCGGACCGTCGCATGGTATCCGCGCTGGCTTTCCAGCGGCACGCGGACGCCGAGGCCCATGATCAACGTAGCCGACCATGCCCCCGCGGCGACCACGACGCGGTCGGCGATAAGCTCGCCGTCTGTGGTCCGAACGCCGGTAACGCGGCCTTCCCGGCCAATGATCCCGGTCACCCGGTGGCGTTCCAGGTGTCCGCCGTCGCGCGCGAACTGCTCGGCCAAGTTACGAACCAGGCGGTAAGGGTTGGTGACGAATCCGTGGTCGGGCAAGAGAACCCCGTGTTTGTAATCGGAAGACAGTTCCGGGACCAGCTCGCGAAGATCACCCGCCCCCAGCACCCGCTGGCGTACCTGGCGTTCCTCGCGCAGGCGCCGCTCGCGTTGGCTTTCGGCCAGGCTCCTGTCCGTCTTGTAGACGGTGAGTGTCCCTGTCCGCCGAATCAGGTCCTGGCAGCCCGCATTCCCAAGAAGGGGCCCGTAATTCTCGAACGTGTCGGCATGGAGCGCCAGCAGCGCGTCGGCAAGGCCCGCGATTTTGGGCGCCCGCCCGGCGAGGACGAAACGGATAAGCCAAGGCAGGGCGGTCGGCAGATAGCTAGGCCGGATTCGGAGCGGGCCCAAGGGGTCGGACAGCCACCCCGGAATCTTGGTTAACATCCCGGGTCCGGACAACGGCATGCAACTGCCCGGGCTGAGGGCGCCCGCGTTCCCCTTCGAGCAGCCTTCGCCCGGCCCCTTCGAATCGACGAGCACGACGTCGTGACCGTCGCGCAACAAATAACTCGCCGAGCACGTGCCGACAATGCCGGCGCCGACCACAACGACCTTCATCGCACGGTCCGCCGCGCCGGCCCCACTGCCGGCATGCGCCGGCGCTTGGGCAGATGATAATGGTTATCCATGAGACAGTAGGCGTGGGTTTGGACACCGAACGTGTTTCGAAGATCGCCAAGCAGGGCCAGAAAGTAGGCACGCTCGGCATTTGTCGGGTAGATCACACGTCGTCCTGCCCCGCGGTTCATAACATGATACCAGCGCCTTGGTATTCGATTCGAAGCGATTTGATCCTTTTTTCCTCTTCTCGCGCCCATCTCACCTCACCACCCGTCACATTACCGATTTCGGCGCTACCCATCGCAGCTGCAACGAAATTCAGGCGCGCACAGCATCCGCGGACCGCGATCTCCTGCACGGGCCGTGACGGTCTCAGGCACATCACTTCTAGGCAGTCAAGAGATCTTTTCAAAATCGCCGTGGCGGCGGCGGCCACTCTTGAATCTCGCGGCGCCTGGGGCGCCGTCTTTGCCCAATGCTTCGCGGCCGTCGTACCAGTCTTGTATCATTGCGTCGCGAACTGGGAGGCCTGGCTTTTGATTACGGAACACCGGACATCTTCAGCACCGACCTAAGGGTCGCAGTTCACCTCCGAAGCGTTCACGGGCGTGCTCAAGGACCACGGGATAGCCATTAGCATGGACGGCAAGGGCTGCTGGGTGGACAACGTGATCGTCGAACGCCTATGGCACAGCGTCAAGTACGCGGACGTGTACTGCGTGCCTACGAAACACCCGCCGAACTGTGTAAGGGATTGGCTCGCTGCTTTGAATTCTACAACACCAGGCGCCGTCACAGCGCCCCGGACCGACGCACCCCGGATGCGGTGTGCTTCGATCAGGCTACCCACAAATTGGCAGCCTGGCACCCAGGAAGATTCCACTTACGGCAGCATCCAAGTTTCCGGGTCCATTTCTTAGATTTATATTAGGAGGAAGCAGTGAAGGGGATTCTTATAGCTGCTGGACGTGGTCAGAGGTTGGACCACTTAACCCTAGACCAGCCTAAGTGCTTTACAGAAATCGGCGGCAAGCGCATGGTCGACTGGATTCTCGAGGCCTTTCATCAGGCTGGGTTGATGGAAAATATATTTATCGGCGGTTACTTAATCGACTTGGTCAGAAAAGAATATCCACGATTACAATTTGTCCATAACGATGATTGGCAAAATAATAATATTCTTGCGTCCTTGTTTTACGCGGAACGGTACATGGACCAAGGATTTGTTTGTTCTTATTCAGATATCCTCTATCACGGTGAACTAATTAGTAAAGTTCTGGCCCATCCAGGTGATATGGTTTTGGGTGTGGATACAGATTGGCGTAATCGCTATATCGGACGTACAGACCATCCTGAAACAGATGGCGAAAAAGTAATCTTCGAGGGGGACAAGCTTGTCCACATTCATCGCGACATTTTTCCCGGGGATGCCAATGGTGAATATACCGGAGTAGCCAAATTCTCGGCTCGCGGAGCTCAGTTATTAAAGCAGCACTATTTTACAGTGGAAAAGAAATTTACCCAGCGCCCATGGCGAGAAGCCAAAGTTTTTGAAAAAGCCTACAAGATTCTACTCTTTCAAGAAATGCTTGAGCAGGGAACCGAAATGAATGTTGTTTGCATCGACGGCGGTTATATAGAAGTTGATACCATACAGGATTATGAGTACGCGCTGGCAAAGTGGAATTGAAAAAAAGGAATGAAACTATGAGTGCGAATGACTATGGAGTACTTTTTCCCACAAGCGTCGTTGGCTCGATGCCAAGACCGGATTTCGTTAAGGATCTAATTTTCGGAGAACCGACGGTTACCAGCTCCGAGTATAAACAAAGAATGGAAGCGGCCGTGCGTTACGTCATCGCTTTACAAGAACATGCCGGGCTCGATATTGTCACCGATGGCGAGTGGTGGCGCAAATCTTACATCGGTGTCATCGCCGAACTGGCCCATGGTTTTGAGCTTGGTGTGAACCCAAAAGATGGACGCCCATGGACCATAGTCGTGGATAAATTATCCCCCAAAAACCCAGGATATATTGCTCAGGAAATTTCATTCTTGAAAAGCTGTTGCCACTCAATGATTAAAGCAACATTGCCGGCTCCAGCTTTGCTTGGTGAACGAATGTGGAGCCCCGAACAATCTTCTACTGCCTATCCTAATCGTGATGATTTTGTTCGGGATTGTGTGCCCATTCTGCGTCAGGAAATGTTACGACTAAGACAGGAAGGCGTGACCATCATTCAAATCGATGACCCATACCTCTGTCTTTTTGTCGATCCCGAAGTCAGAAAACAATATGATGACCCTGATCGTGCAGCCGACTTCGCTGTTGAAATGGTCAATGAAATGATTGATGGAATTGACGGTGTAAAAATTGCTCTTCATCTTTGTCGACGAGCAGGAGCCCGGGTTCGTGGAGAAATTAAGCACGCTGGTGGTTACGAACCAATTTTGCAGCAACTGAATCGATTGAATGTGCACCATTTGACCATGGAATTTACAACTCCAGCCGCCGGCGACCTAGCTATATTTAAGGACTTACGTGATGACTTCGAAATTGGTCTCGGATGTGTCAGCTGTGAGCCAGGAAATATATCAACGACAGAGGACATAGTTAATCGGGTTGACCAGGTCTGTGAATACATCGACCCAAGTCGTATTACATTAAATCCTGATTGTGGTTTTGCCCCCGGTTCGGCAGCCAATGTTAGTCTTGACGAAGTCTATATCAAGTTGAAGAACGAGGCTGAAGCCGCCACCAGGCTGCGTCAACATTATAGTTGACCAATTGCCTGAATTAAGGCTAGGAGTTTGCTTTTAGCCGTCGCCGGGCGTAGCTATCGATCGAGTAAACAGGAACGTCAGCCGGTTTGAATGCAATTACACAGAATACTTGACACCCTCGCAACCGGCCAAAAGCGGCCATCTTTGATTTAACATCTAGGTAGTATGTAAGTAGTCACACATCATTTACATACACTGACCGAGCTTTTCGTATTACGACCAGTGCGTTTTTGGAGGCTCCTGCAGCTCGCCGTCGAGCTCGACGGCGACCTTCTCATCGAAGAAGCACAGGTGGTCCTCGACTTTCGAGACGGCGAGGCGCGGCTCGCGGTATGTCCAGATCACGTCGGGATGAAGCTCGCCGCCGACACGCACCGACAGGTAGCTGGCGATACCCTTGTAGGGGCATACTGAGGTGGTGTCGCTCTTCTCGAGAAGATCGGCGCGAACGTCCTCTTCGGGGATGTAATAGCGACTCGGCAGGCTCGACTCGAACAGGATCTGAGGCCTGGTCGTCTCGGCGACGACCTCACCCCCCACACGTATCTTCACATGCCTCGAGCTCGGCACGACGTCGATGCGATGGTACGGGTCGCGCGCGTGACCGAACACTTGCTCGTCCTCTTCGAACCAGGCGTCCATCTTGTTCCAGTAGAAGGCTCGGTAGCCCGCCAGGTCCGGCGCACCGTCGATCGGGTCGTCATACGCCCAGACGACGTTTTCCGCAACGCGGTCCCCGACGCGAACCGACCAGTAGCGAGCGGTTCCTTTGAAAGGGCATTCACTGGTATGGTCGCTCGGCACCAGAAGATCGCCGCGGATGTCATCTTTGTGGAAGTAGTAGACAACGATACGCCCTGTTTCATGCAGCAGCTTCATGCGCCGGCTATCCGCCACGGTGACACCGGCGAGCTTCACGCGCACACGACGCGGGGAGTCTTCGAAGTACAGAACGTGGGCGGGACCCGTTCGCTCGAAGTTGAACGAGCCGGGGTTGGATCCAAAGGGTGCGTTCAGAATGGTTAACGTCATTTTCTCAAACGGGTTTGGGTGTGGGTTTGAAGCTGCCGGTGCGGCACAGGTCAGACTCTGAAGTATAGCCCACGTAAATTTACAGAGAAACCAGCTCCTGAGTATACGATTGACCTAGCCGAATTCAATTGCTGTGACAAACAGTTACAATTTGTTATGCCTTTGAAAGGATTGTCTATGGTGCTCTCCTTAGTATGGATGCGTTTGAATGTAAACGCCATCAGGTGTCTCATAACTCTAGGGTGATACTGGTGGTTTAGCATCAAAGAGTGGAAAATGAAAACGCAAACTGATTTATCGTTAATTGTAACCAATCGGAGGCATAGAGCAGATGTACGAGTATAGTTTTTTTGATCGAGGAGTCGTGTCGGCGTGGGTCTTGGCCGCGCTGGCGTGGCATCCTTAGCTCTCGCCCCTATTCAATCAGGGGGATGACGTTACGTCACGAGTTTCCGCCTGTAACCCCTTATTCAAGTTCTGATCCGGAGTGATAGCACCAGTTGAGTGGTTTAAAAATTATCCCGAATTTCTTTAGTGATATGCTGCGCAACCCAATTGTAAATCCTGCCTGCAGACTCATTTTAACTATGCGCACGTTACACCTAAATTGCGATCCAACAAGCATCTAACCTTCGCTGGTTTGTTCTTTTTGCAGAACCTGTCCAGGGGTATTCTGCTTTCGGTTATTCCACTACAAGCACTTGCGCTGATGGGCGATGCGCAACTTACCAGCACCTTATTATTTGCGGTCAGTGTGGGCGGCATTCTTGCAGCCCTGACGCTGCCAATCTTGATACAAAAAATAGGCAACTATCACGCATTCCTGTTGGCTTGTACGATTATGTTGCTTTCTGCCGTCTTGTTGTCCAGCGAAAACGCGGTTTATTTTTCAACAGGATTACTTTTCCACGCCTTTTCAATTGCCGCCGCCGAAGTCACCCTAACACTGTGCGTGCTGGCCAGAATTCCCCGCGCAGAGATGACTAGATTTGAACCATTACGAATGCTTTGCACGGTACTGGCCTTGTCAATTGGTCCGTTTCTCGGGGTCTACTTCGAGGATCGTATTTTTCATGAACTTCCGTTCATCATCAGCGGGGCCGTTGTATTTCTGGCAATCGCATACTTTCGCTTGCTGGGCCTTCACAAGGTGGTTCTGCCACCATCAAAATCCCGTGGCTTCAATCCCTTGCAGTACCTGCGACAATACCTCCGCCAGCCACGCCTAAACCTGGCCTACGGGCTTGTGCTAGCGCGGTCTTGCTGGTGGGCTATGTTTGTCATTTACGTCCCCATATACGCAAAGCAATCGGGCCTGGGCGAATTAACTGGCGCCGCGATCGTATCCCTGGGTACTGCGTGGACACTTTCGGTGCCTTTCTGGGGTTGGATGGGCAGGCGCTACGGGGCCAGGCGGCTGCAGCAAACCGGGTTTATCGCCACCAGTGCACTAACGATTTTGGTGTACGCCAATACGGCCGAGCCGATCATCGCATCTGTGTTACTGGTTTTTTGCGCGCTTGGCGCGACCATACTCGACGGTATCGGAAACGTACTGTTCTACCGTGCTGTACGCTCGCGCGAACGCTCGCAGATGACTGCTGTGTTTGTCACCTATCGGGACACCGGCCTACTGGCGACGCCGGGTTTGTTCGCAATACTGCTCAACTACTTCGCGTTTCCGATTGTCTTTTCGAGCGCAGCACTGTGGATGATTATAGCGGCCGGGTTTTGTCGCTACATCCCCCGCGGACTGCGATGACCATCGTCGGTATTGAAGATGAAGCGTCGTCGGCCACACCGGTTCATGACGTGATACCAGGCGCCTTCATATTCGATTCGAAGCGTGCGAGACATAGTGACGCACCAAGGGCCTTTAATGTCTAATGTCAAGGTTTGACCCTTTTTTCCTTTGCTGTAACAGGATTTTCACTCCTCCAACGTAGGACCAACTCCCACAACCCGAGTCTGGCGCATCAGACGGCGCCAACGATCCGCATTGTACCCCGCGCCTCTGTGCAGCAGACAGCGATTGTCCCAAATCACAGTATCTCCGATTTTCCAGTAATGTGCGTAGATGTCATGTGGTCGTGTTGCCCGCTCGAGGAGATCGTCGATCAGTTTGCGGCTTTCAATGCCGCTCCAGCCCACAATGGAACGCGCATGTGACCCGACGTAGTAATTCTTTTCACCGTTCCCTGGATTGGTGCGCACCAGCTTCTGCTCGATCGGGGGCAGCGAGGCAGCGTGATTCGGATCGACCGGCGCAACCTGGCTGCGCGAGAAAACATAGTCGTGGATTACGTGGAGCGGATCGATAGTGGCCTGCAATTCTGCGGGTAATCGCGCGTAGGCTGCACGCATGCTCACGAATTCAGTCGCACCGCCCTCCCCCGGCACTTCATAGGCATGGCTAATGGAAATGAACGAGGGCACCAAACGAAACGATGAGTCTGAATGCCACATTTGGTTGCCTTTTTGATAACGGGTATTCAGATCGTCATTGTCCCGCTTGGTGCGCGCACCGACAACGTTGCCAACGGTTCCGAAATAAACGATCTCCCCGGTCTTGCCAAAGTGGACATGCTCGTGCTCTGGCTCGCCGAGACGGCGAGTGAACGCCAGATGCGCCTCATCGTTCATGGGTTGATCCGGGAAACACAACAGGGAATACGTATCGATGGCTTCCCGAATCGCTTCGACTGTGTCGTCGTTAAGCGGTGACGTTAAATCAACCCCGGTGACACGGGCGCCGAAGTCAGCGTGCAGCGGTTCGAATGAAAGCTGGGTCATCCAATTTCACCGATGGTCACGGTAGCAAAACCGGGGCTCCCCTCAGCGACCCACGAAATTAGGCTTGCGTTTTTCCATAAACGCTTTGCGGCCCTCGATGTAATCCTGGCTGGCGAAACATCTGTCTACCAGTTCGTCGCACACCGTGAGATCGCGCCCTTCTGGGTCCTTGAGGACTTCGCCGACAATTTTTTTAACCGCACGGTGCGTCAGCGGCGCGTTGCCAGCAATAGTTTGCGCGTAGTTTTGCACGTAATCCGCGAGCTCGGCGTGGGGCAATGCGCGGTTAATTAGGCCCATCTGGTGTGCTTCGTCGGCGTTGAATCGCCGCGCGGTAAACAGAATCTCTTTTGCGAAACTCGGACCAACGAGAGCAACGAGTGTGCTGATGCTATCGTATCGATAGCCCAATCCCAGCTTTGCCGCCGGAATGGCGAAACGCGCGTTGTCGCTTGCGAGTCGAATATCGCAACAAAGTGCCACCCCTAACCCACCACCAAGACAATATCCCTCAATCTTCGCGATAGTGGGTTTTTCGAAAGTTTTGAGGTCCACAGAGGCGCGCGCGACGGCAGCGTTGTATTCGGCAATCGTGTCCTGCGAGGAACGTTTGCGTTCGAACTCCGAAACGTCGGCGCCCGCCGAAAATGCCTTGTCGCCTGCACCACTCAACACGACCACGCGGATCGCTTCATCAGTAATAAAATCGTCCAGGGCGGCGGGTATTGCCTGCCACATTTCGAAGGAGATCGCATTCCGGCGCTCCGGGTTATTAAAGGTTATGCGGCCGATCGCGCCATCTTTCTGCACGATGATCTTGTCGGTGATGGAGTGCATCGGACTTCTCCGTCTTTGTAGTCGATAGTCGAAGTGGGTCTTTGGCCGACGGGCTTTAGACGATGTTCCTTTTTCGCAGGTCGGTGATTTCGTCACTCCCCAGTCCAAGTTCACGATACACGTCCTCATTGTGTTGACCGCGTTCGGGCGCTGGCATATAGCTGTGGCGCATAGCGCCGCTCATGGCGACCGCTTGGGCGACCACATTTATATTGCCGAGTATCGGATGCTCGACCGGTTGTGCCATCTTCAGGTGTTTGACCTGTTCGTCAGCGAACATTTCGTCGATCTTGTAGATCGGTCCACATGGAACACCCGCTTCATTTAATCGGTCTATCCATTCCGCGCTGCGGCGTTTGCTAAAATGCTCATCCAACGCGGTATTCAGGGCATCTCTGTGCTTCAACCGTAGATCGGCTGTGGCATAGTCGCGATTGACAACCAGTTCCTCGGCGTCGAGCGCCTTGCATAGTCGTCGCCACATGGTGTCGCCCGTCGTGGCTACGTTAATGTGGCCATCGCTCGTGTGGAACACTCCCGTCGGAATGCTGGTCGGGTGATTGTTCCCAGCTTGTGGCGGTACCTCCCCTGCAATCAGCCAGCGCGCGGCTTGGAAATCCAACATGGCAATCTGTGCTTGTAGAAGTGATGTTTGAACCCACCGGCCTTCGCCGGACGACTCGCGTGCCAGCAGCGCCACCAGTATGCCGATCGCGCAGTACATCCCGGCCGTGAGGTCGGCGACCGGAATGCCGACACGAACCGGTCCTTGACCCGGCAGTCCCGTGATTGACATCAGACCACCCATGCCCTGCGCGATCTGGTCGAAACCCGGTCGTTGGCTGTAAGGACCGTCCTGGCCGAAGCCAGAAATGCTCGCATAAACGATTCGCGGGTTTATCGCCTTCACTGACTCGTAATCGATACCCAACCGGCCTTTCACGTCCGGACGGTAGTTCTCTACCACGACGTCGGCTTTAGCGACCAGGCGCTTGAAGAGGGCAAGACCTTCGGGCTCTTTCAGGTTCAATGTGATACCCCGCTTGTTGCGGTGAATATTTTGGAAATCCGGTCCATGGCGCGCGCCACCCATCCCTTTGGAGGAGTCAACACTTTCTGGCGGTTCAATCTTGATCACGTCGGCACCCCAGTCGGCGAGCTGGCGCACTGCCGTGGGCCCCGAACGTACGCGGGTGAGATCAAGAACAGTAAATCGGGACAACGGTAATGAGTCTTCAACCATGGCTACTCTAGAAGCTTTCGATTATTTGCTGGAAGGTATCGAGGCAACGCGGCATTGAGACGCGCACACAAGCAAAGCGACACGCTAAGGGCGTTTAATGTCTAATGTCAAGATTTGACCCCTTTTTTTGTTGATGCCAAAATCGGAAAAGAGTTTTAATGCCGAGGATGCGTAGACAGTAGCGCAAGGTCAAGGTGTTGGCACCCCACACTGCCTTAGAGCAGCCGATGTGATCAAAACAAACCCAGACGTGGGGTTTGCCGCTCACGGAACGGTATCGGCGTTACGTTGAAGGAGGTCTGGAGGCGCTTGAGGATCAGCCCCCTCGGCCCTCGCGGGTGTGGAACAAGGCGATCATAGCTTCATCACGAAACGTCTGAATGAACCGCCCTATCGTGCTCTTTGATGGTATTTGTAATCTTTGCCACGCAAGCGTCCGCTTTACGATAGGCAGAGACTCCAAGAAGCGATTCAGATTTGCTTCCTTGCAGTCGGATAACGGGCGACGTCTGTTGCAGGAGTATGGATTGCGTGTATCCGAACTTGACTCCGTGATTTTGATTAGTAGCGGCAAGGCTTATAGGAAATCGGCGGCAATCCTGCGTATCGCGAGGATGCTAGATGGTTTATGGCCACTTCTCTTTACGTTCATATTTCTTCCGCCCGCGATCAGGGACACCGTCTATGATTTCATCGGCAAGCGGCGCTATCGCTGGTTCGGAAAAATGGGCGCGTGTTGGGTGCCCAGTGAGGAATTTAAGGATCGCTTCCTGATGTAGGTATCGTACTGTACGTCGTCAGAACATTTCGGACAGAGGGTGGCTTGATTTAAGAAAGCATCTGGTTCATGTGAGTTGGCATTCAAGCAACCTTTTGTTGGTAGTGTAGACGTGCCTTTATCTCCGCTGGATTCTTCACGGAACTTGACGAGAACGCAAAAGTTGTTTGCAAGACATGACTTCAAGCGCGCGTGTCAGTCGTTCCGGTCGATGCTGTGCGCATGGATGGGAAGGAAAAAGGGGATATGGCAAGGAAAAAGGGGATAAGTCCGATTTTTGGCTGCCACTAGGCCCCCTTCCGGGGTCGACCGCGAGCACGAAACGTTGACTCGAGGCCCAAGCGTTTGGCGATCCGCTTTTGCCAGCCCCC
>Ga0114948_10000877_pt1 | contig 12390 bp, 10 predicted proteins | sample CR04metaG_FD_83877 | JGI IMG/M metagenome (GOLD analysis project Ga0114948, IMG submission 83877) | Deep subsurface microbial communities from Mariana Trench to uncover new lineages of life (NeLLi) - CR04 metaG | ecosystem: Environmental > Aquatic > Marine > Ocean trench > Sediment | place...
GTGTCTCGAGCACCAATCAGCAGACTGGGGAACTCCGGACGCCAACGGAGCAACGGCGCGTCCGCGCGAGCCGTGATCCGTTCTAATGATGGCAAGATGACGTGATCGAACTCCAGCCCCTTGGCTTTGTGAATAGTCAGAATTTCCAGTTGCGCATCCGTTGCGTCGCTGGCATATAAATTTTTTGCGGCGTTGAACACAGTTGCAGGGTTGAGCCCATCGATGCCATGGGCATCGATCAGTTCGAACAGACTCTCAGCATGATCGATCGTATTGGGATCCGCATAGGCGTCGACGCCGCCACATTGAATCCAGATGTTTTCGATGACGCTCCGAGGCGGTACCTGATCGATGAGAGGAAACGCGGCGAGTAGTGCCACTCTGAGGCGCCCAGTGCGTTGCGCGCCGTCCTGGGAAAGTTGTGGGGGATTTTCGGTTATCGCGGCGCATATATTTACGCTGGAGGCGAACTGTTCCAAATCAGGCAAGCTCAACCCGACCCAGGGTGCGCGCAGGACGGACATCCAGGCTAAACGGTCGCTGGGGTTATCGATAGCCCGCAGCAGCGCCAGCAGATCTTGTACTACGGGTTTATCGACTAATGGATCAATGTCCGTTGCGCGCCAGCGTAACTGCGCCTGACGCAGTGCCGGGAGTATCCCGGCAAGATGGCTCCGGCTACGTACCAGGAGGGCTATGTTTGCCGTGGGATCGGCTTTGATCAATTCGCTGATACAGGCGATTACCCCGGCAACCTGGCCAGCCTCGTCGTGGTACAGATCGATACGCACGCCACCGCCGGGTACATCGTCACGCGCGGCAATCGCTTTTTCATAGGGAACCCGGCCTAACAGCGGGTCCTCGATGGTCCCCATGACATCGATGAACGTCCGGTTGTGCCAATCTACCAGGGGACGACACGCGCGAAAGTTGCTGGACAGGCGTATCCGCTCGAGTGGCAAACCGGCAATGCCGTTGTGCCAGGCCTTGTAGAACAGGCTCACGTCTGCATCGCGGAAGCGATAGATCGACTGCATCGGATCACCCACGGCGAAGAACGTGTTGCCTTCTTCTTCGCTCCAGCCTTGCAGGAGGTCGGCGAACAGTTCGAACTGCGCAACCGAAGTGTCCTGAAACTCATCTATGAGTATGTGGTGGATGCGGTAGTCGAGAGCGAGCGCCAATTCAGTCGGCCCGTCGACGTCGCGTAACGCGTTTCGGGCCGAAAGCAGCAGCTGATTGAAATCGGCGACCCCTTCGCGTTTGAACGCTTCGTTCAACGCCACAACTGCCACCGCAAGCACAATGCAGATGGTAGCGAGTTCGTTCAGCCGGTCTTCCGGGATGTTGACATCGGGTAGATGGCGGAGATTTTCGACGAGTGGCTCGTAGTGCAACGCCCGCAATTCTTCGATCAAAGACAGAGCTCGCGTTTTTGCCTCGTTGTCGGCGGGATCGAAGCCTTCACGACGGGTGAGTTGACGGCGCAACCGTCCTTTTTTGGTCGTGAGCGTCTCGCCGAGTAGCCGCCATCTGGTTCCGGTGTGTTCGACGTTTTGCTCCAGTGCCGTCGCCACGCCACGAACGATGGTTTCCATAGCCTCGACCTGGGCGTCGGTGAGAAGGTTGGTTAGTTCTGATATCGCACGATCCACCAGGCGTTCGACTCCCTGGCTCAAGATGGCCTGAAGTGCCTCGGGAGATTGCTGGTGAGCAGAAACAAGCTCGCGAACGGCATCGAGCCATTGGTCGCGATGCGAGAGCATGTTGACGATCAGGCGCTGAGCCCGTGCGTAGTCGTTATCGACGAACGCAAAAAATTCTGCAATGGTGGGGCCGAGTGGATCGTCTTCATACAACTTGAACAGCACGCTGCGGGTTGCGCTCAAATACAAGTCTTCGGGATTTTCGAGCAACTGCGTATATGGGTATAAGCCACTCGCTAAAGGCAGTTGTCGAATCACCGACATAGCGAAACTGTCGATCGTCTGGATCTTCAACCTTCCGGGTTGCTGCAACAGATTCCATCCCATTTTTTCGTTGCGCGCGAGCGCAGCGATAGCAATTGACTCAGCATTACGCAAAGCCGCAAGAATGCGCGCCCGCATCTCCCCGGCAGACTTGATCGTGAAGGTGATTGCCAGGATTTCTTCGGGTTTTTGCGCTCGTGCGAGCAAACGTAGATAGCGGGCGACGAGCAACGTCGTTTTCCCGGATCCCGCGGGTGCCTGAACGATCACCGATCGGTTCGCATCGACGGCAAGTTCTCGCAGCAAATGATCCGCGGGCTGTTTCATGCCTCCTTATTCCCGGTACGATCAATTCGGCAGAAAGACGCAAGGTGGCAGGTTTTACACAGGTTGTTATCCCGTGGTGTCACCGCGGCATGGCCCGTTTTGAATTCACCTAGAATTTCGGTGAGTTGTCGCTCCCAGGTGGCGCGTACTTCCAGCCAACCACCTGCTGGGAGCTTGGTAAGGCGGGCCGGGTGCAGATCGAGATTTTCCTCAGCTACCCCCACGAGCCCAACGGCATTTTCACCGACCCGGGCGAAACACACGGCCGCAACCTCTTTTGTCGCGATGGCGTAAACGGGGAGCTGAGGTTCAAGCAAGGGCGTCCCCGTAAGCCGACTAGGTCTGACTTGACCTGTTTTGTAGTCAATGACGACTAAGGCTTCGCCGATGCGATCGATCCGGTCCATTCGCAACGAGAGCTCAAAGCCCGACAATTCGATTTTGCAGTCGGCCTCGAGAGCGTCGATCTGGAAGGGCGCACGCGTGTTCTCAAATGACATCCAGGTTTGCAGAACTCTGTTCAGACGTTCGATTTCTCGTTCGCGGTACGAAGACGGAAAACGTCTGAACAGGTCCGACACGGTGCGTCGCGCAACAGTCCTGAGGTCTTGTTCTTCGATTCTACCGAGAGACACCTGGTCTTCCTGACCCTGCAACAGCCGATGCAGCGCTTCGTGAATCAGAATGCCGCGATCCATTGCATCGGGAAACGCATGAGGCAGGCGTGTTTCCTTGAGCCCTATGCGGTGAATGGCCCACGCTCGAAATGGGCAACCCGCCTGATCACGCAGGAGGGTGCTGCCGCCACGGATCTTCCCGGGTGATACATCGGTTCCGGATGTTTCTTCGAACTTTTCGAGCGTTATGGGGCGGCGTAGTAAATAAGGGTGCGAGGAAACACGGTATCCCTTGATGAGTCTGGTGACGATCGTCACAGGCAGATGGCTGGTGAGTACACTCGGCAGCTGGGGCGATTCACCATCGTCTGCGGCATGACTGAAGATCAGCCGCTTGCTCGACTGATGCCAATGTTTCATGCGTCCACGGGCAAACTCGAGCTCGGCAGCATGATCGATGCGGGGCAGGTGGTATGACCGTTGTACGCTGTGTGGAATGAACGGATTGGGTGATGGCGTCAACGGCCAGGTCGCCTCAGCCATGCCGCAGATCCACAGGTGGCTGAAACGCAGCCCGGTAGTTTCCAGGTAACCCATTATCTGGATGGGTGCATGAGCTCGCTGCGGCGCGAATATCTGCTCAGCCAGCGTGCGTTGCAGTATTTCCAGTGCTTCGACCGCGTTGCATCGCAGGGCGTCAACGGGTTGGCAGGCAAGGCGTTCGAGCAACTCGGTCAGATGTTCGTGGGCCTGGAATTGAGCACTGTTTACCCGGTGGGTGTTCCAACCGCTCAGTGCAAGCACGTCCAGAAAATGTCGCACCCACGCAGAGAAGGCATGTTCAGTCCGTGTTTGCCGAACGCGTTCATCGATGGCGATAAAACGCGAATCGACGCTCTGACCACCCAACGCCCGAGTTAACGTGTGCAGGGAAAACTGATCCGGAAGCGTCGCGGGTAATTCCGTCACAACAGGCAAATCGAGATAGGGGGAAGTGAGCAACCGGGTCACAATATTGTGCGGCTGGTGTTCAAAACAGAACCGTAGCCAGCGATATGCGTTCATCCATATCGGCTGTTCTGCGAGGTGCGTTCCTCCGCCGAGATCGAAAAGATCCGTGTTGCCATCCGGATTCAGAACGGCACCGAATTGTCGCGCGACCGCATGGTAACGACTGCCCAGGTCAGGGATAACGACACCGATCTGGGCATCCGCAGTGGATTGCAGAATGGTCCTGCACCATTGTGCGCAGGCATTAATTTCGTCCTGTTCGGTGGCTAGTTCTACCCGCTTTGCCGGTGCTGAACGGATTGATTTGACCCGGCATCGCTCGATTCGACAGCCTCTAACTTCCAGTTGATCGAGATAGCCGAGCTGGCTCGGTGCGAGTGCTTCGAACTCGATGCAGGTCAGTGCAACTGGCACCTCCCGTTCAAGTTCACCTAACATCCCGGGCAGTTCAGCCCACGTGATCGACCGAGTCTCCTTTAACTCACGACGTACCTGGCGAACCCAGTGGAGAAAATTGCGGGCGTCGTCCGTATGCGAGAAGTTGCGTTCGTCAAAGTTGATACCCCAACCGATCGCCAACTGCCAGGCGTCGCGGGCGAGTCCCGCAAACGCGCGGGCTTCGGTGGGAACTATCCGCTGCCAGAGCAGTGATTCTGCCTCGGAAGACAGTAGGGAAGGTAAGGTGGGATCGCGTTGTCGTGCCAGCAGATAACGCCGTTCCAGAAACGTATTGAGACTGAAAATTCGAGCCGTAGGCCAGGCCGTGTCTCCGGCGGTCTGCCGTTGCAGGGCATAACCGCGTAACAACTCGCGACGCAACCGCTCGTTGGGTGTTAAGACGACCACTTCGGCGCACGCTTGGAATAGCGCCTGGTCGAGATGAACGAAGGCGTGAGGCACGGTCGAATTCTAGTGATCTTCGAGAGTAGCCGCCATGATGGTGACGATTCAGGGTGAAATTGTAGGGACCGTTTCTGTAGAATGCGCCGCCTTTAGTACGCAAGAGAGACCATGACGGGAAAGGTGGGATTTGTCAGCCTTGGATGTTCCAAGGCATTAGTAGATTCCGAAGAAATCCTGACGAATCTCGATGCGGTCGGGCACCGACATGTCGCGAATCTTTCTGACGCGGATGTTGTGATCATCAATACCTGTGGATTTATCGATAGTGCCGTTGAGGAGTCATACGACGCCATCGAGTCCGCACTGAGTGTCAATGGCCGGGTCATCGTCACGGGATGCTTAGGCGCCAAGGAAGCGCGCATTCGCGAGAGGTTTCCGGATCTGCTCGCCATCACCGGACCCCAGGCAGTCGGAGACGTCGTCGCCGCGGTGAACAAATTCACGCCGGGTGCGGTTGTCGAGCTAGCAGAGCCGCTGATGCGGGCCGCCGAATTCAAGCTTACGCCCGCACACTACGCTTATCTCAAGATTGCTGAAGGGTGTAATCACAAATGCAGCTTCTGCATCATCCCGAGCATGCGTGGCAAACTTCGCTCACGGTTGATTGGCGAAGTTTTGCGGGAGGCAGAACGGCTTGCGGCCAACGGCGTCCAGGAGTTGCTGGTCATCGCACAGGATACCAGCGCCTACGGGGTCGACGTGGGTTATCAGACAGACCAGTTCAACGGCCGCGATTTCCGGACCGACTTGGAGACGTTGTGTATCGAGTTGGGCCGCTTGGTGCCGTGGGTTCGCTTGCACTACCTCTATCCTTACCCCCACGTTGACCGGCTGATTCCACTGATGGCCGAAGGTCATTTACTGCCGTATCTGGACGTCCCTCTGCAACATGCGGATCCTGGCATCCTCAAAACGATGCGTCGTCCCGCTGCGGTTGAGAACACACTCGAACGGATACTGGCGTGGCGGGAGATTTGTCCCGAGATCACGATACGCAGCACCTTCATCGTGGGCTTCCCGGGCGAAACGGATGCGGACTTCATCCGGCTCCTCGATTTTCTGGAGGAAGCACAACTCGATCGGGTGGGTTGTTTTACCTATTCGCAGGTCGAGGGAGCCGCGGCTAACGAGTTGCCCGATCCGGTGGAGGAGGCCACCAAGCTCGATCGCCAGGAAATTTTGTTGGAAGTACAAGGGTGTATCAGCGAGCAGAAGCTGGCCCAAAAACGCGGCCTGGATCTGGAGGTACTCGTTGACGAGGTGAGTCCGGATGGCGCCATTGCTCGTACCAAGGGAGATTCGCCGGAGGTTGATGGGGTCGTACGTATCTCCGATGCAAGCTCACTGGTGCCAGGAATGAGAACCTGGGTACATGTCACGGATTCCGATACCCACGACTTGTATGCCAATCATCTGGGGAACCCGCTGAATTTCGATTAAACTAAGAAAAGTTGGTCCAGAAGGAGTTTGAGCCGTGCGGTATCTGATTGAAGATTTTTTTGCGCAAAGCCTGGTCATGAAAGCTTTCATCGGCTGGGGATGGCTCGCCATGATCATCATGATCACCAGTCTCATCGTTCCGCTTTTCTCTGGCTGACGAACCATGTGGTTGTCGTCTCTCAAACCGGAACAACGCCAGGCTTTGCTGGGTCTGGCCCACAATGTGGTGGTCTCCGACGGGCTGCTCGATCCCAATGAAGAAGGGATGATGGACGAGTTCAAGCGCGAGATGGAACTCAACCCGGCTCTGGAATCCGAATACCTGGAACTCGAAGGTATCGAGCAGATTTTCGACAGTCGCAAATCACGCTTGATCGCACTGCTCAATCTCCTGCGGCTGAGTTATGTAGACGGCGCTTTCGATATCGAAGAGGAGTGCCTGTTGAAAGAGATCAGCGAGGCGTTCGGTGTCTCTGATGATGAATTCATGTTGTTGGATAACTGGGTGCGCCGATTGCTCGCACTGGAACGCGAAGCGCGCGGACTAATGGGCGGCTGACGGTTCCGCGCCCGTAGCGCTATCTGGCGATGGCGTGCTCGCGGTAAATCCCATTTCCAGGCGCAATAACGCCGTTTCTACCAGGTCCTTGTCGAACTGTAATCTGGACTGGGTACGGAACTGGATACCGCAGCGAAAGCCTGAGTCCAGCGAGAAACAGGTATGAACCACACCGATTACGTTGTCGACCCGGTCTTCGCCGTAACGCAACGTCACGAACACTTCCTGGTCCTTCGGTAATGGTTGTGCCATCAGCACAGCGATTCCGAATCGATTGAAGTCGAGCACAGTACCGCGCATGCGTCCGAGCCGGCCGCGTTGGCGAACGCCAACTTCCAGATTATCTCCGGTAAATCGCGGAAAGGTCCGCCGATCTTGAATCCACTGCTCGGCCATCCAGAAAGCATAGTAGATTCCAATTTTTTGTTTTGTGACCTATGCCGCTAGACGCTCTTGTCCTTCAGCAACAACTGTTTTGCCTCGTTGAGTTGTTGCGCGAGATAGTTGGAACCGCCGTGGTCAGGGTGTAGCTTCTGCATCAGCCGCCGATGCGCGGCGATCACTTCTTTTTTTTCCGGGTGAGCGCCAAGCCCCAGGATGTCGCAAGCTCTGGCGAGCGACATCGTGTCTGACTCCGCGTAACGGGTTTGCTGGCTAGCGTTTGGACTGTGGCGCTCAAACAACCTGCCGAGCGCAGGCAAATAGCGCAGCAGTGTGAGTGCACGGCGTAGAAAAGGCGCCACGGCCGCCCCTATCGCGACCAACCAATGAATTCTGCCAGTGGCCGCCAGCAACCCCAGACCGATTACCAGTGCAGCTGCCGCCAGCGTGATGATGGCGGTGGATGACCGCGGCTGAGTCGTTACCCAAACGAGACGCACCAACACCACGAAGGCAACAAAGGCGAGCAATCCGGCGAGTATGATCGTCATGCGCCATAACCTTTTGAAGATGTGCCGTGTCCCTCTTATGATGCCATGGAACGGCGAACATGGGTGCCTGAGTGGATAACGCCGAAATAGAACGTTGGCTTGAGGAATTACGCGTAGAACACAGCGATCTCGATGAGGTGATTCATCATCTCATCGAAGCAAAACACCATGATTTGATGCGGATACAACGATTGAAAAAACGCAAACTCAAATTGAAAGATATGATGACCCGCTTGAAAAGCCGGCTCATCCCCGACTTGGACGCCTGACGTGGACGAACGGCTAACCGTCGCCATCAGTTCAAGAGCATTGTTCGATCTTGGCCAGAGCAATGAGCTCTACGAAAGCGAAGGACTCGAAGCCTACCGGCAATATCAAATTGCTCACGAAGACGACATCCTACTTCCAGGCGATGCTTTTTCCTTTGTTAAAAAATTATTAAATATCAATAAGTTACTAGATAAACGTAGAGTTGAGGTGATATTACTTTCACGTAACTCCGCGGATACCGGGTTGCGAATATTCAATTCCATCAAGGCCCATGATCTGGAAATAACGAGGGCCGCGTTTTGCGGTGGTGAAAGCCCGTATCGCTACATGCTGGCGTTTGGCTGCAACCTTTTTCTCTCCACACAGGATGACGATGTGGCGCGCGCTCTCGAACATGGCGTTGCGGCCGCAACTTTGCTGGGTGGTAGCGGCAAACCGGAAACGGGTAGCGAAGAGTTGCGCCTGGCATTCGACGGCGATTCGGTGTTGTTTTCCGATGAAGCAGAAAAGATCTTTCAGCAAGATGGCCTGGAAGCCTTCAGCCGGACCGAGGCGGCCGCGGCCTCGGAACCACTCGAAGGCGGTCCATTCAAGTCGTTCCTCGCGGCCCTGCACGGTCTGCAACGAGAATTCGACGGTAAACCTTGCCCCATCAGGACCGCGCTTGTGACCGCCCGTGGGGCACCGGCTCACGAGCGGGTCATCCGTACCTTACGCGCCTGGGACATACGTCTCGATGAGTCGCTGTTTCTTGGTGGTATGGATAAGACCGAGTTTCTACGGGCTTTTGGAGCGGACGTATTCTTCGACGATCAAAGTCAACACTGCGAACGCGCGAGCCTTCATGTTACGGCGGGTCACGTACCCCACGGCATCGTGAATGAACGCGACAAGAACTAGTTAGTTCCTGTCTCATTTGGGCAGGTGCTACAGCACATCCGCGGGCTCTGACCGCTCGCCATGTGAGAATATTGAGTTATACTAAATAGCGTTTTTATAGCGGTTTCGCTATGAAGCTCCAACAATTACGCTACATCTGGGAAGTCGCCCACCACGAGCTCAATGTCTCGGCTACGGCGCAAAGTCTGTTCACCTCGCAGCCAGGGATCAGTAAACAGATTCGTTTGCTCGAGGATGAATTAGGGGTAGAGATTTTTGCCCGCAGTGGTAAACACCTGACCCACGTTACCCCGGTGGGTGAATCCATCATCGAAGTAGCCGGTGCGATCCTGCGCGAAGTCGAAACGATCAAACAAGTTGCCCAGGAATACAGCAATGAGAAGCAGGGCAGCCTGTCCATTGCAACCACCCATACCCAGGCTCGTTACGCGTTGCCGAAAATCATTGGCGACTTTCGCCAGCAGTATCCTGATGTGGTCCTGCACATGAACCAGGGTACACCGACGCAGATCGCCGAACTCGCCGCGAATGGCAACGTAGATTTTGCTATCGCGACGGAGGGGCTGGAGTTGTTCGGCGATCTGGTCATGATGCCTTGTTACAAGTGGAATCGCTGCGTTGTCGTCCCACAAGGTCACCCGCTGTGCGAAAAGGTCGAGGCAAACGGATCACTCACCTTAGAAGACGTGGCAGAAGAACGTATCGTTACCTACGTTTTTGGCTTCACCGGTCGTTCCCGCCTCGATGATGCATTCATGGCCAGGGGACTCACCCCGAATGTGGTGTTCACCGCAACCGACACCGATGTCATCAAAACTTATGTACGTCTTGGCTTGGGTGTCGGCATCATAGCGAGCATGGCACTGGATCCTGAACACGATGCCGATCTGGTAAGCCTCGATGCGTCACATTTGTTTCAGCCGAGTATCACCCACATCGGTTTCCGACGCGGCACTTTCCTGCGTCGTTACATGTACTATTTCATCGAACAATTTGCGCCACATTTAAACAAAGAAAGAGTAGATGCTGCAGTCGCCTGTGGAACGCGCCTGGAACGCGAGCAACTCTTCCAGACTTTGGAATTACCCTCGCGTTAACTAAACGGGGTCAGAAATTCAAAGAAAATCGAGTTCCGGGTTGTCCCGCAGAATCTCCTGGGCTGCCTGAGAACCTGCAACCTCGACGTTGAGCACTTCCCGCAGAAACTTGAAGTACACCGTGTATACGTTCCGTTGGCCGTCGACATCGACAACAAAAAAAGGTGCGCGGTCCACGAGAAGTTCCTGCGCCAGCAACATCCCCGGCGATTCGGGATCACGCTCATCTGCAATCAGGATTTTATCGATGCGATCCAGATGACCGGATGCGCTGAGCCGCGCCTCGATATCGCGGCATTTTCCACACGGATCGCCGTTTGCGAGGATCTTCTTGACAAAGGTGATCTGCACGGCTCAGCCGATGATCTTCACCACGTTTTCGCCGTGCAGGCCACACTCTTTCTGCGTGGCTTCCTCCCACCACCAACGGCCAGCGCGCTCATGTTCGTGGGGACTGACGGCGCGCGTGCACGGCTCGCAACCTATCGACACATACCCTTTGTCATGTAACGCATTGTAGGGTACGCCGTGTTGGCGAATGTAGGACCACACTTCTTGCGTGGTCCAGTTAGCGAGGGGATTGAATTTGATGAGCGGTTGTAGATCCGTTGAGAAGGCTTGATCTTCCTGCTCGAGTGGCACATTCGCCCGGGTCACGCTCTGGTCCTGACGCTGGCCGGTAATCCACGCGTCGAGCGTCGCAAGCTTACGTCGCAATGGCTCTATTTTCCGAATGGCGCAGCACTCCCCATGACCTTCCTTGTAGAAGCTGAAGAGCCCTTTGTTACTTACCAGTTGGGCAACTGCGTCTGGTTCCGGCATGAGCAGTTCAATCTGGATCTGGTAGTGGTCGCGTACTGTTTCCAGGTATCGATAGGTTTCCGGATGAAGGCGGCCGGTGTCCAGCGAAAATACATTAAATTCCAGACCTGAACGGTGAGCCATATCGATGAGCACGACGTCTTCGGCACCGCTGAAGGAGATTGCGATGCGGTTGGGGTCGAACCGCTCGGCGGCCCTGTGCAACACGAGCTGCGGTTCACTGTGAGATAGTGCTTTGCGCGGTTCCATAGTCCTGCTCAACCGAAGTGCCTACATAAACAACCAAGTAGCGCAGAGACTAGCAGGGTCAAATTGCCAGAAATAATAACCTCTTGGTATATGCTTAGGCCGCCAGACCCGAAGGCTGCCCCAGGCTCCATGGGTTTTGTTGTCGTTTTGAATTGTCGTTCGTTCGGGAGGGATGGTGGAGATACTCTGTTTGGACTTAGAAGGGGTACTCGTTCCCGAGATATGGGAGGCAGTGGCCCAGAAGACGCAGATAGACGAGTTACTCAAAACTACCCGCGACATACCTGATTATGACGACCTCATGCAGTTGCGATTGAAGGTCGTCGCTGAACATGATTTGTCGATGAGTCTGATCGAGGAAGTAATTACTACCTTGGATCCGTTGCCTGGCGCCGAGGACTTTCTCCTTTGGGCTAGATCAAGATTTCAAATTGCCATCATCTCGGATACGTTTTATCAGTTTGCCATGCCGCTGGTAGCAAAGCTCGGAGGGCCTCTGTTGCTTTGTCACAGCCTGGAAGTAAAAAACGATCGGATCGTTGGATATCGCATGCGGCAGCCGGACCCCAAACGCCGTTCAGTACAAAGTTTCAAGTCGCTCAATTATCGGGTGCTGGCGGCGGGGGACTCCTACAACGATATTTCGATGTTGGAAGAAGCCGATGCCGGGTTTTTTTACCGGGCGCCCGAAAACGTCAGAACCGAATTCCCACAATTCCCGGCGGCAGAAGACTATGCCACGTTACAGGGATTACTTGCACAGGCACGATAAAGCCGCAGCTCTTTTGTCTGGGTAAAGCAGTACCTGCTACTTGAACTGCGCTTCCTCTGTGGATCCGGTGAGTGCGGTTACGGAACTTTTCCCACCTTGAATCACTGTGGACACCTGGTCGAAATAACCAGTGCCGACCTCCTGCTGATGACTCACGAAGGTATAGCCGCGCTCGGTCGCCGCGAACTCCTTTTCCTGCAAAGCGACGTATGAGGTCATCTGATTTTTTGCGTAGCCCTGCGCCAGTTCGAACATGTTGTACCACATGCTGTGGATACCGGCCAAAGTGATGAACTGGAATTTGTACCCCATCGCCGCCAGCTCCGTCTGGAACTTGGCGATGGTTTCATCATCGAGGTTTGCCTTCCAGTTGAAGGACGGCGAGCAGTTGTACGACAGCATCTGATCGGGATATTCTTTCTTGATCGCTTCCGCAAACCGCTTTGCTTCGTTGAGATCCGGAACACCCGTCTCGCACCAGAGCAGATCCGCGTAGGGCGCATAAGCAAGACCACGAGATA
>Ga0114948_10000881_pt1 | contig 12379 bp, 14 predicted proteins | sample CR04metaG_FD_83877 | JGI IMG/M metagenome (GOLD analysis project Ga0114948, IMG submission 83877) | Deep subsurface microbial communities from Mariana Trench to uncover new lineages of life (NeLLi) - CR04 metaG | ecosystem: Environmental > Aquatic > Marine > Ocean trench > Sediment | place...
AGTGGGCGCCACCCGGCAGGAGATCCTGTGGCAGTTCCTCGTCGAGGCGGCGGTGCTGACATTGCTGGGTGGAGCCGCCGGAATGGCTCTCGGCGCGGGGCTCGCAGAGTTGGTGGCCGCCAACACCCCCCTCCCCGCCGCCATCCCGCTGTGGGCGGTAGCCACGGCTCTGGTCATGGCCGTCGTGACCGGGATGCTCTTCGGGCTGGTGCCCGCGTACCGGGCATCGCGTATGAACCCGGTAACCGCACTCGGCCACGAGGTTTGAGCATAGAACTCGACGTTCTCGCGATCTTCGCGCATCCGGACGACGCCGAACTCGTTTGTGGTGGTGCCCTCCTCAAGAGCGCCCAGATGGGCGAACGCACTGGTGCTCTCGATCTGACGCGGGGTGAGCGAGCGACCCTTGGATCACCCGAGATCCGAGAGAAGGAGGCCCAGAACGCGGCCGAGGTTCTCGGCTTGACCGTACGCCGCAACGCCGGTCTCCCAGACTCGGCCATCGAGAACACGGTGGAGTCTCGAACCGCGCTGGTCGAGATTCTACGGGACCTTCGGCCGCGTGTGGTGGTGACCCATGCGCGCGAAGGCCGTCACCGAGACCACCGCATTGCCGCCCAACTGGTCTACGACGCCTGCTTCCTAGCCGGGCTCGCGGGCTTCCCCGCAGCGGGCGAGGCTCATAGGCCCGAGAAGTTGGTGCACGCCATGACGTTCAGAGAAGACGTGGTGAAGCCCACCTTCGTGATCGATATCTCAGATCAAATGGAAGCCAAACTCGAGGCCCTGGCCTGTTATGAGTCACAGTTCGTGGAGGGGTTAGTGCAGTCCGGTGAGGTGTTTCCGGGTGGCAGCCGGCCGCTGGTAGATCAGATTCGCGTGAAATGCGCGCACCATGGGTCGCTCATTCGAGTGGCGTATGGAGAGCCGTTCTGGACCCGTGAGACCGTCGAGATGGAGAGCCTCGGACAGCTCGAGGTCGCCACCTTCTGACCCCGGCTGATCCGGCCGTCATTCTACCGAGCACGACACCTCGAGCAGAACTCTGCGCCAACTCGGCACCTCGGATCCGCGCACCTTGAGTGCGCGAGCCGACGCGCCACCGCCCCGTAGGATCCAAGGCGCCAACCAAGCGCCAATCTCGGGAGGCAGGTGTCCGATGGGATCACCCCCCGTGAGGTGCACCCAGACCTCCGGCTCCTCCTGGCCCGGAGGATCGGGTATGAGGTACAAAGTGTCCCCGGCAGCCATGTGGTCGAGAAGGCGGTCCCGCCCGGCGAAGACTGTGCCATGCACCGTGGCTCTGAACCGGCGAGGGCAGCCCAGGGGGAGTGGCGGAGGACCTTTCATTCGCTTCTCCGAGTGAGAGTGCAGTGAACGGAAGCTTTTGCCATATTAGGGGCACTCGTCGGCCAACGAAATGGCCTCCTCGACATTCCGTGTCCGGTTGCGGGCAGCATGACCATGAAACCCATCTATCTCGACTACGCGGCAACGACACCCGTTCGGGATGAGGTGCGTGAAGCCATGGGGCCTCTCCTGTCCGATGAGTTCGGCAACCCGTCCAGCCGGCACCGCTGGGGCCGTGCCGCCATGGCCCGGCTGGAAGAGGCTCGTGACCGCAGTGCCGCTGCCCTCGGGGTGACCCCGCGGGAAATATTGTTCATACGTGGTGGGACCGAGAGCGACAACCTCGCCATCCTGGGGCGTGCCGCAGTGTGGAGCGCACGCGGTGAAAAGCCCCTCGTGGTGATCTCGGCCATCGAGCACAAGGCGGTGCTGGAGGCCGCTGAAAGCGTGACCCGCTCCGGCGGCGAATGCGTCGTCGTGGGCGTGGGGCGGGACGGCACGCTCGACGAAGATGCCCTGAGCACCGCCCTGGAAAGGAAGCCGGCCATTGTCTCGATGATGTGGGTCAACAACGAGGTGGGTGTAATGCTCCCCGTCGTCGAGGTCGCGGAGATGGCCCATGCCTCAGGCGCTGTGTTCCACACCGACGCCGTGCAGGCGGTGGGCAAGGTTCCCGTCCGCCTCGGAGATACGGAGATCGATCTGGCCACGGTCACGGGCCACAAGATCTACGGACCCAAGGGCACCGGGCTGCTTGTGGTCCGCCGCGGTACGGAGGTCGCTCCACGCGTCTTCGGAGGCGGCCAGGAACAGAGTCTCAGACCGGGCACCGAGGACGTGGCCGGAGCCGTTGGCATGTCGGTAGCGGTAGAGCTTGCTACTCGGGAGGCCGAGTTCGAGGCAAAGAGGCTGACCATCCTTCGTAGGCAGTTGGAGGCCTCCCTCGTCGCCGAGTTGGGCTCGATTACGGTCCATGGGGCCGAAGCGAAGCGCGCTCCACACATCCTGAGCATCGGGATTCCCCAAACGGACCAGGAGGTCATGCTGGCCGGCCTGGATCTGGAGGGCATTGCGGTCTCCGGGGGATCGGCCTGTGATTCCGGGGCCGTGGTGAAGAGTCACGTGTTGCTCGCCATGTACGGAGACGACGCCCGTGGCGCCACGGTTCGTTTCAGCTTCGGCCGCGGCACGACAGCCGACCACATCCACGCGGCGGCGGCCGCAACCGTCGCGGTGGTCCGCCGGGCTGAGGCAGCCGCAGCTTCATGACCAGACGCATCCTGGTCGCCATGTCGGGTGGCGTCGACTCTTCGGTCGCGGCCGCCTTGCTCGTCGAGCAGGGCTACGACGTGGTGGGTGCAACCATGAAGACGTTCTGCTACTCGGAGAAGGCGGGTCCCTCTAAAACGTGCTGTGGCCTCGATGGAATCATGGACGCCCAGCGGGTGGCACAGACGCTGGGTATACCCCATTACGTGTTCGACGTGGAGGAGGCCTTCACGAGGGACGTCATTGACGACTTCGTGGAAGAGTACGCAAACGGTCGAACGCCGAACCCCTGTGTACGGTGCAACTCCAACACCAAGTTCAAGGACCTGTTGGCTCGCGGCCGTGCGCTGGGCTGCGACGGCATCGCCTCGGGACACTACGTGCGGATCGAGCACGAGAACGGGGCATCTGCCCTCTTCAGGGGGGCCGACCACGACAAGGACCAATCCTACTTCCTTTGGGGCCTCCCCGGCGACATGCTACCGCTCTTGCGATTCCCCCTCGGCGACTTGACGAAATCCCAAGTACGGAGCCGCGCGCACGAACTGGGCCTGGCGACTGCGGACAAGCCGGAGTCGCAGGAAATTTGCTTCGTGCCTACGGGCCACTACCGCGACTTACTTCAAAAGCGACTCGCCCCAACCCACCCGGCGCTCGAGCCCGGCCCGATCGTGGACCTGAACGGCCGTGTGCTGGGGCAACACAACGGCTACGCGGGCTACACCATCGGCCAACGCAAGCGCCTGGGTGGTGGTTTTTCCGAGCCGATGTTCGTGGTCGCCGTTCACGCCGATACCCGTGAGGTAGTGGTCGGCCCTAGCGAGGCCTGCTTCTCCGACGGGGTCGATGTGGGCGAGTTGAACTGGCACGGGGCTGCGCCGGGAGAAGGCCGCGAGATCCAGGTGCAGATCCGGTATCGTGCCAAACCGGTGAGTGCAACGGTTGTAGGGTGTGGTGATCCGCTTCGATTGATGTTCGCGGAGCCGCAGCGGGCCGTGACACCAGGTCAGTCGGCGGTGGTCTATGAGCGTGACCGTCTCTTGGGGGGAGGAAGAATCCTCGTCAGTGTTTGAGCCCTGAGGCGGTACCGAACTCTTCCATCATCTTCTGCTCTTCCTCGCTCAGCTTGTCGGGGATGCTCACCTCCACTTCGACGTATTGATCCCCCATACGGCCGTCACGACGCACACCCTGGCCGCGGATCCTGAACTTCGTGCCGCTTTGGGTTCCGGGTGGCACCTTCAGATGCACCTTCTTCCCACCCACCGTATTGACAGCCATGGTCGAACCCAGAGTCGCCTGGACGATGTTGATCGGGACCGTAACGTGGATGTCGAGACCCTTCCGGCGGAAGAAGGCGTGTGGTTTGACCTTGAACGTGATGAGAAGGTCGCCTGGCATTCCTCCGGCGCTTCCCCGCTCACCCTGGCCTGACAGGCGGACCTTCGAGCCGCTATCGACTCCGGCAGGAACACTCACCTGAATCCTCCGGGTCTGCCGAATGGTCCCGCTACCCTTGCATGACTTACATAGCTCCTTGGGCACCTCGCCCCGGCCAAAACACGCCGGGCACGGACGGTTCACTGCGAATCCGCCATGGCCGAAGCTTACCGTGCCGGAGCCCTTGCACTCCTTGCAGCGGCTCGTGTCCGTGCCGCGGGCCGCGCCGGACCCGTCGCAGGTGGCGCATTCCTCGGTGATGGACACGTCGATGGAGATCTTGCCGCCCTTGACCGCCGTCTTGAACGGGATCTCGACGACGTATTCGACATTGTCGCCCTTTGCCGGAGTCTTTGGTTTCTTCCCGGGCTCCGGTTTCTTCCCACGGTCGAAGATCGAGGAAAAAATGTCGCCCAGGCCGCCGAGGTCGGAGAGATCCTCGAAGGAGAAGCCCCCAGCCCTTGGCGGTCGCGATCCACCCGACGACGGCCGGCGGCCGAAGCCTAGGGACGCGAAGCGACGCATGTGGTCGTACTTCTTGCGCTTCTCCGGATCCGAGAGCAGGCCGTAAGCCTCACCGATCTCCTTGAAGCGATCCGCGGCCTTGGGGTTCCCCGGGTTCTTGTCCGGATGGTACTCCTTGGCCAGCTTCCGGTAGGCCTTCTTGAGGTCGTTCTGTGAGACCGACTCGGATACACCGAGAACCTTGTAGAAATCCTTTGTCGGGCTGCCCATCAGCCGAACTTCTTCACACTCACGCCGGCAGGACGCACGAGGTGCCCCTTCAGCATATATCCCTTCTGCATCACATCCTGCACGATGTCGTCTTCTTCCTCCGACTCGGCCGGAACCCGCATCATGGCCGCCATGGTATTCGGATCGAACTTCTCTCCGGCCGGATCCAGCACCTCGACACCGGCGGCCTCGAGCGCCTGATGGAACTTACGCTCCACCAGATCCACTCCCTCCACCAGGGCCTCTACCGTCGTGGTGTGCGCCTGCCATGAGCCCACACGCTGCAGGTCGTCCAGAGCGTCTACGAACTGGCGTACCATGTCCGCCTGAGCTCGAGCCCACATGTCCAACCGCTCGGTTTCCACACGGCGTTTGTAGGTGGTGCACTCGGCGGCAAGACGGAGATGTCGATCGTTGAGTTCGTCGAACTCCTCCTGGAGGTCGGGTATCGGCTCCGCGCCGTCAGCCTCCTCCGTCGCTCCCTCCCCATCCTTACCGGAAGCCGCTGATCCACCCGTACCAGCGTCATCCCTGTCGGCTACGAGCTCCGGCGTGGCAGCCCCAGGATCGACGGCGGCCGGTTCTTCGATCTCGGCAGCGTCCTCCATAAGGTCGGTGTTCGCAGCCTCGATCACCTCGTCCGTTGATGGCTTGGTCTTTTTCGTCATCCGTCCCCGAGCGCTCAATTCGATTGATTCACCGTTCAACCAGCTAATGTATTCATATGAGAGACCGTTTCCTACCGTACGAGCTCTCGGTCGATCCAGTCGCCGGCCGCTAGAAATACGTCGCCCCGCTCGGGCTCGTTGTGAGGTTCGTGGAGGAGCCCCGGTAACGGTACCACCGTCACCCTGCCATCCTGGATCGTTTCCGCAAACGCCATCGTGACGGAAGGCATCACCAGCGGATCATCCTGAGGCACCAGAAACAACCCCGGCGTGTCGAACAGGTGCGCATTCGCCAGGGCCGCCTTCTGCTCCTCCAGCACGACATGGTAAAGACGCGGAGAGATTCGATCGTGCACCAATCGATCCTCTCTGTAGGCCTGGAGTCGTTCGGCATCGCGCATGAGCGCCTCGGGCGCCGTTCCCGTCGACAGGGCAAGCCACGGTGCGACTCTGTCGAGTATACGTGCCAGGAGGCGCTTCCATTCTGGCACAGGCGCTCGCGTGGCCAGCCAAGGCGACGTAATCACAGCTCCCCGCACATCGCCAGGGTTGCCTTGCAGGTATCGAATCACGAGGAGCCCGCCCATCGATTGACCCCAAAGGAACACAGGTATCCCAGAGCTCAGGGTGCGAGCCTCCTGAATGGCCCGTCCCAGGTCCTCGCGAAGCTGGCCGAAGGAACTGGCGTGTCCCCGGATCCCCTGCGAGCGACCGTGCCCCCGCTGATCGAACCCGAAAACGGTGAACCCTCGCGCCACCAACGACTCGGCCACCAGATCGTAGCGCCCGGAGTGATCGCCGAGACCGTGGACGATCACCACCAGGGCGACGGCTTCCTCGGCCTTCCACAGACGCCATGCCAGCCGTTTGGCACCCACGCCCTCGAAGGTGCCTTCGGTCATGGAGTCATCCGGCCTCCAACATCCGAAGCAAGAGGGCCATCGTAGCCTGAGCCGCCCTCTCGCGTACTCCGGCACGATCCCCCCCGAAGCGTTCCCGGCGCACTTCGCAGCGGCCGCCCAAATAAGCTGCGAAACATACCGTGCCTACCGGCTTCTGGGCGGAATGTCCGCCCGGCCCCGCGATACCGGTCACGCCCAGACCCGCATCCGCACCCATGGTCTGCGCGACGCCGCGCGCCATGGCAGCCACTACCTGCTCCGAAACGGCGCCGTGAGCCTCAATGTCCTCCCTGGACACACCCAATGCGTCTGTCTTGATCCGATCAGCGTAGGCCACCAACCCTCCCACGAAGTACTCGGAGGCGCCGGGAAGATCGGTCAACCGTTTCGCGATCAAACCACCCGTACAGCTCTCGGCCACCGCCACCGTCCGCGATGCGGCCACCAGGGCCCTGCCGAGCGCATCCGCCATGTCACGCCGGTCGGAGTGGTACCGATACTCCCTCACCACCGGCTCCAGCGCTACCTCGATCGAATCCAACCAACGGGCCGCCTCGGCGCTGTCGACTCCCCGGGCCGTGAGCCGGAGTTCCACCCCACCCAGCCCGGGCAGGTAGGCCAGGGCGACCGGACCCATGTCCTCGGGCAGGACCGACTCGACCATCTCCGCGAGAACGGACTCCGGAACTCCCGACGTTTGAATGTGGCGATGGTGGAGAGGGCGGAGCCGGCCGGCAAAGCGCTGCGACAAAAGGGGCACCACCTGTTCCTCAACAAGACGAATCAGCTCGCCCGGCACACCCGGAAGGAGGATCACCAGAGATCCCTCGACCTCCACCGCCTGCCCTGGCGCTGTGCCCAGGGAGTTCGGCAAGATTCGTGCGCCCTCCAGAACCTGTGCTTGGGACACGTTTCGCTCCGGTAGCACCTCATAGCCACGGGCTCGAAAGCGATCTTCGAGTCCGGCCAAGAGGTCTCCATCCACCCGAAGAGATGCACCCGTCACTTCAGCCAGGGCCTGGCGGGTACAATCATCAGGAGTGGGCCCAAGACCTCCCGTGACCAGCACGACCTCGGCTGAAGCAGCGGCCTTCACCACCGCCGCGGCGATGTGGGCCTTGGCATCCGAGATCGTCCAACCGCAACAAACGGGCACCCCGAGATCCGCTAGCCGGCGTCCGAGCCAAGCGCTATTGGTATCGACCGTGTCGCCAAGGAGAAGCTCGTCGCCGATCGCGACGATGGCCGCCTTCGGGACGGAGGCTGCCAAGGATCAGTCCCGCACGCCGATGAGCGCGCGGTAGCTCCAAAAGTAGTCGATCATCGAGTACACGGTCAGGATGATCGCCATGCTCAGGGTCAGCCCGATCCAGGTCGCATGTGCGGCCGTGAATGCCCGCCAAGGCACCGAGTTCCAACCGACATCACGCGCCAAGCTCTGGATGGGATACCAGAACAGCAAGCCGCCCGAGAACAGGTTCTGCACGAGGGTCTTGTACTTGCCCGACGTGCCAGCCGCAATCACGACCTCCCGCCTCACGGCCCACTGCCGAAACAGTGTCACCACGACTTCCCGTCCCAGCACTACGATCATGACCCAGAGAGGAAGCACAGTCCACCATGGGATCATCCCGGCCGACCCCGGCCTGTGCGAGATGATGTAGAACGGCACTAAAGTTGAGGCCAGCAGCAGCTTGTCGGCCAGCGGGTCGAGCAGCTTACCGACGTCCGTAACCAGGCTATGTTTTCGGGCAACATAGCCGTCCCAGAGATCACTGAATGCCGCAGCGAGAAAGAGCACGAACGCGGCGATCTGGGAACCGAACGTCGGTGCGAGCGCCAGGAGAAAGATTGCCGGGCAAGCAGCAATCCTGCCGATGGTGATGGTGTTGGGGAGGTTGAGGTGGCTCCCGGCCATAGCCTAAGGCCTCAGCTAAGCGCCTGGACAACCAACTTGCTCACCGAGCCGAGCGTCTCGAACACCCCTTTGCCCTCGATCGCAACACCCTCAAAATCGGACACGCCGGACGGATTGAGCTGCGCCCTGAGCTCATCGACCGTCATCGCGTTCGACAGATCTCGTTTGTTGTACTGGATTGCGAAGGGGATCTGTGTGAGGTCGTAGCCGTAGGATTCCAGGTTCTCGTAGAGGTTGTGCATGGCCTCTACGTTAGCCTCCATCCGTTCAGCCTGCGAGTCGGCGACAAAGATCACGCCGTCGACCCCTTTTAGGATGAGTTTCCTACTGGCGTTGTAATACACCTGTCCGGGAACGGTGTACAGATGAAAGCGGGTCTTGAATCCCCTTACCTCACCCAGGTCGATAGGAAGGAAGTCGAAGAACAGCGTCCGTTCGGTCTCTGTGGCCAGCGAGATCATCTTCCCCTTCGTGTCCGGATTCACCCGCGAGTAGATATACTCCAAGTTGGTGGTCTTGCCACCCAGTCCGGTACCGTAATAGACGATCTTGCAGTTGATCTCCCGGCTGGCGTAGTTGATCATCGACATGATCGGTTAGGCTCCTACCCCGGGGGCCCTACGGGCCGGACTATGAGAACGATCTGTCACGATCTCTTGCACTCTCCTTTTCGGCTTGGGCACAGCATTCGACCGCTTACGGTGAGCGGCCGCGGTCATCGGAGTCCTCATTCCCCGGAGGATTCGGAACCTAAGGTCGGTGCGTCGGTGAAGATAGGCAAGTTAGCTAGTGCGCGCTGCGTCCTGTTCCATCCGACCAATGATGACGGCCGCCCGATTCCGCAAACTCCTACGGGACTCCCACGCGACAAAGTCCTTCAGGAGGTTGATATTGTCCACGCTGGCGTCAGCGCGAGCCATATGCCCGAGTGCCGCGAGCCGCCGAATGAAGCGGGGGCTGAACAGATCCCTGCTGTGGCGGGCCATCTGATCCCGTATCACCAACGCGGCTACCGCCCCGGCCGCTGCAGCAGCGAGCATCGCGAGCGAGGTTCGCCGCAATCTGTCGTCCATGGGGCTACATCTCCCGACGACCCGCCAATGCTTCGGCGATCGTCGTACCGTCGACGTATTCCAGGTCACTCCCTACGGGAATGCCGCGCGCGAGCCGAGTGACTTTGATCCCGAGAGGACGTAGGGTATTCTCGAGGTATACCGCGGTGGCTTCCCCCTCCACCGATGCGTTGGTCGCCACGATGACCTCGCTTACGGCATCGGAGCCCACTCGCTCAAGCAGATGCGGAATGCTCAACTCTTCAGGACCCACTCCGTCGAGAGGAGACAGCCTCCCCCCCAAGACGTGAAACACGCCTTTGAACTGACCCGTCCTCTCAATGGCACCGACATCGTATGCCTCCTCTACCACGCAGAGCAGAGAGGTGTCGCGGCCGGGATTCGAGCAGATCTCGCACAGGTCGGTCTCGGCGAAGTTCCCACAGCGCGTGCACGGTCGGATAGTCTCGGCTACTTCACGAATGGAATCGGACAGGCGAAGGGCCTCTTCCTTGGGGCGCTTCATCAGGTGGAAGACTAGGCGAATAGCGGTCTTTCGCCCAACTCCTGGGAGCCGGGCGAAATCCTCCGCCAGCCGATCGATGGCCGACATACTGGTCGCTGACGCAGCCGTCAGAAGAGTCCGGGAAGCTGCATCGGGAGCCCGCCGGTCGCCTTCTTCATCTCCTCTTCGTACAGGACGCGCGCCTTGTTCTGCGCCTCGCCCACCGCCGCCAGGACCAGGTCCTCGAGCATCTCCACGTCACGCGGGTCGACGACCGTGGGGTCGATGACGACCTTGGTCACCCCACCCTTCCCGTCGACCGTTGCGGTGACCATGCCACCGCCGGATGACGCGGAGATTTCCTCGCCGTCGAGCCGTTCTTGCAGCTTCACCATCTTCTCCTGCAACTGCTGTCCCAGGCGCATCAACTGCTGCATATCAGTCATCCTAATAAATCCTTGGCAAACACTGTCTTAGGTTCATTCCAGGAGTTCGAGATCGAGTTCTTTTACCGCCTTCTCCAAGAGCGGTTCCCGCTGCATCAGCGCCTTCAACCGATCAGAACGTACGGTACCGGGACTGATGCGTTCGGCCGCCTGCCCGGGCGTGCCGCCCGCCTCCTTCACTACAACGTCGATCGGGCGGCCCAAGAGCTCACCCAAAGCCGCGGAAAGCCGGCGGCGGGCCACCGGGTCACTCAGGCGCTCGAAGCCCGGTCCGGCCGGCAGTTGGATCACGACCGAACCGTCATCCGACTCGCTTACCTGGGCCGCCCTCAAGAACGGCCCCATGCCTGGCGGAACCGCTGCGCCGGTATCCAGAATCCTCTCCCAAGCCCCCGCCACCGACTCGCCCTTTGGATTTTCCGATTCCGGCACCGGCTCGGCAATCGATTCCGGTTCTAAAGCGATCTTCGGTTCCTCGTCCGCCGCCGATGTAGCGTGTGCGTGATCCGGCTCAGACTGGCCCGGCTCCTCCAGCTGCTCCGGCTCCGACGGCCCTTCCGCCTCTGGTGGCGGGGGTTGTCGCGGTGCCGCCGACCGTCTCGGAGGGTCCCCTCCGGTAGGCTGCGGCGCGCCGCCGAGGCCGCGGATCAAGTCCTCGAGTGCGACCGTACTGTCTAGGTAACTGAGCCGCAACAGCAGCATCTCGAGCAGCATCTGGGGATTCTGGCTACGGCGGAGACTCCCGTCGCTCTCGAGGTCGGTAGCCATCGCAAGCATCCGTACGAGATCGCCCGGCCGGAAGGCGGCGGCGCGCTCGGCAAAAGCCTCCGTCCTGGTTCCTGCGATCTCCACCCCATCAGCCCCGAGTGCCAACCGCAGAAGCAGGCGAAGGGTCTCGACGAGTCCACGGTAGAACTCGACCAGGTCGTACCCCTCGTCCAGCAGGCCCTCAACGAAGCCGAAAACATCACCATGCGCTCCCTCGAGGATCAGATCGAGAAGCTCCAGGTATCGCTCCTCGTCGACGAGCCCGAGCACCCTCCGCACGGACTCCTGGGTCACATCGCCGCCGGTCAGCGAGAGCAACTGGTCCAGCAATGAGAGCGCGTCGCGCATACCGCCGTCCGCCTTCTTGGCGATGACTTCGAGGGCTCCTTCGGCCGCCTGAGCGTCTTCCAGCGCGAGAATGTTGCGAAGGCGCCCGATGATCTCCGCGGTGCCGATACGGCGAAAGTCGAAGCGTTGGCACCGTGAGAGAATAGGTGCCGCGACCTGTTGGATCTTCTGCGGCTCCGTGGTAGCGAAGATGAAAATGACGTGAGGGGGGGGCTCTTCGAGGATTTTCAGAAGTGCGTTCCAGGCCTCCTTGGTCAGCATGTGCGCTTCGTCGACGATGTAGACCTTGAAACGGCCCTCCTCAGACGGCGCGTACATTGCCCTTTCCCGAAGATTTCTGGCGTCGTCTACACCGCGATTCGAAGCCGCGTCGATCTCGACGACATCCAGAGCCGTATGGCCCCCCCAAATCCGCGAGCAGCTATCGCACTCGCCGCATGGTTCACCCTCATCCGTGCGCTCTGGACAGTTCAAAGCCATCGCCAGAACACGGGCCAGCGTCGTTTTTCCAACGCCCCGGGGTCCGCAAAAGAGGTAAGCGTGACCGACTCGGTCAGTGCTCACAGCCCGTCGGAGGGTCTCGGAAACGTGCTCCTGAGTGGCCACATCCGAGAAGGTGCGAGGCCGGTATTTTCTGGCTAAGGCGATGTGGGCCAAGGGCTTGTAGCTGGCGTGGTCCTATAAAGGGACGAGGGACGGCACTAAGAAAAAAATAAAGTGCCCCAGGCTACCCGCAGCGACGATCGCTGCACTTACCGCTGCTACCGGCGAGGTCCTGACGGAGTTCAAGAGCTCTCGCCCTACGGACCTGGGGCACTTTCAAAAGGTATCGGTGACCCCACAGGCAGTCAACGGACAACGGACCGAAACGCCTTAGTTTGCACGCCTTTTCAGCAGTTTCGAGAGTCGTCGATCATCACGAGCGCCGCCACGCGTCCGGCGTATGCTCCAGGGTGGGAGGCCCATCGGAAACCTCCC
>Ga0114948_10000884_pt1 | contig 12363 bp, 10 predicted proteins | sample CR04metaG_FD_83877 | JGI IMG/M metagenome (GOLD analysis project Ga0114948, IMG submission 83877) | Deep subsurface microbial communities from Mariana Trench to uncover new lineages of life (NeLLi) - CR04 metaG | ecosystem: Environmental > Aquatic > Marine > Ocean trench > Sediment | place...
CTGGTCGATCAGCAGCCCGCCACGATCCGCTCGTGCTCCAATCAGGCGGACACGGCCGTTCGCGAAATCGAGGACTTGCAATGCGCCGGGGTACAGGATCAGCTGTTCGATATATTCGCAGACAAGCTGTTCCGGGCTGATCCGGACATCGACCGGAATTGCTTCCTGCGTGAAGAGCTCCCGTGCGTTCATGTAGTCGGCCGAACGGATACGCGCAATCTTGGTGGGCGTTTTGAAAAGTGTGTAGGCAACCTGGCAGGCGACCATGTTGGATTCATCGGCGTCGGTCAGCGCGACGATGATGTCCGCATCGCCGGCGCCCGCGCGCTCGAGTACATCGGGATAAGCTGCATGTCCCACGACCGTGCGAATATCGAGTCGGTCCTGAAGTTCGCGCAGAACTTCGGCGCTCTTGTCAATCACGGTTACCTCGTTGGCCTCTTCACGCGAGAGGTGGTATGCCGCGGAAGAGCCGACCTGGCCGGCGCCGAGAATTAGTATTTTCATTGTTTGTCCACGGCTTTATGCCTGCGACGTATGTTACATGAGATCGAGATTGGCATAACCAAGCACAAGCCATTTTGTGCCAGCCGTTTCAAAATTGACCTCGACTCGCGCATGTGTGCCCTGCCCCTCGCAATTGAGTATTACGCCATCGCCGAATTTGCCGTGCCGCACTCGCTGGCCGAGGCGCACGCCAAGCTCGGCGCCGGGCGCCATGCCGGCATACCGGCCCCGCGAACGTGGGCTTACGGGACGACTGACCCGTACACGCGGGCGGACTTCTTCCACCAGTGCCTCGGGAATCTCGGCAATAAAACGCGACGGCCGTGAAAATCTGTCCGTGCCATGCAGGCGCCTTTTCTCTGCATAAGTAATGTACAGAGTCCGCTTGGCGCGCGTAATGCCTACATAACAAAGCCGGCGTTCCTCCTCGAGGCCTTGCGGATCGGCCACCGAGCGCTGATGCGGGAACAAGCCGTCCTCCATGCCGCAGAGGAACACAAGCGGAAACTCGAGCCCCTTCGCAGAATGCATCGTCATCAGTTGCACGCAGTCCTCCCAGGCATCCGCCTGGCCTTCTCCGGCCTCGAGCGCCGCATGCGACAGGAACGCATCCAGCGGCGTCATTTCATCCGCGGGATCAACGTTAAAACTCTTAGCGGCGCTGACCAGTTCTTCGAGGTTCTCCACCCTGGTTTCGCCGCGTTCGCCCTTTTCCTTCTGAAAAAACTCGATCAAACCGCTGCCGTGAATGACATGGTCAACCTGTTCCTGCAGGTCAAGGCCCGACGTGTCCGTGGCCATGCGTTCGATAAGGTCGAGAAACGCAGCCACCGAGGATGCGGCTCTGCCGCCCAAGTTGCCGCTGGCGATTGCCCCGGCCGCCCGCCACATTGAGCAACCGTTCGCGCGCGTATAAGCGCGCATATTTTCTACCGTCCTTGCGCCGATACCGCGAGTGGGCCGATTAACAATGCGCTCGAAGGAGGTATCATCGTCACGGTTCGAAATTAATCGCAGGTAGGCAAGCGTGTCCTTGATTTCGGCACGCTCGAAAAATCTTAAGCCCCCGTATACGCGATACGGCAGACCTGCGTTGATCAGGCTTTCTTCAAGCACGCGTGATTGTGCATTGGAACGGTACAGTACTGCGGCCTCGGCGCGAAGATTTCCCTGATCACTCCAGTCCCGCAGCCGGCCGACCACAAAGTCGGCCTCGTCACGTTCGTTGTAGGCGCAGTAGAGCCGAATCGCATCACCATCGGCGCCCTCGGTCCACAGATTCTTGCCAATGCGTGAACTATTGTTCGCAATCACCGCGTTAGCCGCATTCAGGATCGTTGCGGTAGAGCGGTAGTTCTGTTCGAGTTTGACCACGGACGCATTGGGAAAGTCTTTCTGGAATTGATAGATGTGCTCTACGCGCGCGCCGCGCCAGCGATAAATCGACTGATCGTCGTCACCAACGACAAACAGAATGCCATCCTTGCCGGCAAGAAGCCGCAGCCACGCATACTGGATCGCGTTGGTATCCTGAAACTCGTCGACCAGTAAATGCCGAAAACGATTCTGATAGTGCCGCAAAATTTCGGGATGGTCGCGCCAAAGTTCGTGGGCACGCAAAAGCAATTCGGCAAAATCAACGAGGCCGCCCCGGTTACACACTTCCTGGTAACTTTGGTAGAGAGAAATATACTGCCGCTGATTAATGTCGCCCTCGTCATCGAGGTGCTGCGGCCTCAGGCCTTCGTCCTTCTGCGCGTTGATGAAATACTGGATTTTACGCGGCACCCAGCGGTCCTCATCAAGTTCGAGGCCCTTGAGCAGGCGCTTGATGATTCTTAGCTGATCATCCGAGTCAATGATCTGAAAATTCTGTGGCAGTCCCGCGTCCTGCCAATGTCTTCGCAACAAGCGGTGGGCGAGCCCGTGAAACGTGCCGATCCAGAGGTGATTGACGGGCATCTGCAACAAGGATTCGACGCGCCTGCGCATTTCGGCGGCGGCCTTGTTGGTAAAGGTAACTGCCAGCAGGCTCTGCGGCGAGATACCCTCGACCTCGATCAGCCAGGCGGCCCGATGCACCAGCACGCGCGTCTTGCCGCTACCAGCACCGGCAATAACGAGCAATGGCTCGTATGGTGCAGTAACGGCTTGTCGCTGAGCGTCATTCAGCGGTTCGAGTATGGGTGTGACATCCATCGGCGGCGAAAACAGTGGTTGAGGGTACCTCTATGTACCCTTGGTCCCGGGGCGCAGTCTATCAAAGAACGGCAGCACGAGAGCTACCATAAACTGGTTTCCAGGCAGTATTTCGAGAAGCGCTCTCAGCGATCGTCAGAGTCGCGAAACGGCCTTGTCTTGGTCGCGGTTATTGCACCCAGCGAACGCTGAGCAGTATCAGGCTGCGGGCATATTCGATGCGTGTGTCGCTGGACACGACATCCCGGTACCGGTATTCGCCGACAAGACTTAAGGTATCAGTCATCCTGAATGTTGCTGCGGCTGTGCCGATGGCAGATTCCAGTGTCTTTCTTCCGGCGGCGGGTTCGTGGAAGGCGAATGCGTTCTCGTAGTTGTAAATTCGATACGCAGCCGTGGCGTCGAGGTCGAATCGGTCCCCGAATGACAGGTGAAACCGGGCACCGTAGTTATCCCGGAAGTAGTTGTTATAACCGACATGACGGTCTTCTCTTTCGGTGCGCGCATAAGCGACGCCAAACCACATGCCACGAGTAATTCGCTGACGCGCTTCGATGGCATACTCGGTGTAGTCGTAACGAATCGTGGGGTTGCCGATCGGTTGGGTTCCGTCAAGCTCATACGCGGGACGGTCGCCGAATCGCCGTGTGTTGTATTCAGCCCTGAGACGTACCAGCGACGTAGATGTGAAGCGATACTGGACGTTCGCACCGATCTCCCAGTACTCGTGATCGTACTCGGGGACGGCCACGGTTTCCTCGTAATTCCACAGCTGTCCCTTGGCACGCCCGCCGATCGAGAATCTGCCGAAGGTCTCACGGATCCAGAACTCGGGCCCATAGCGGATGTAAGACATGCGATCGCCGATCGCGACGCCACCGGAATCGCGCTCGATGCCGGTATCCGGATCGAAATAGGTCTCTTGGTGTTGCGCGAACTTGAAGGCGCTGTAAACACGGCGCTCGCGGGATTCTTTACGACGACGGTATTCGCTGCCGAAACCCAGTTCGTGCAAATACTCGTTGGCGTTACTCAGGTTCTTGTCCTGGTAGTAACGGCCTCCAAGTCTGTACATGCCAAAGAAGCCTTCGTTCTGGAGGCTGTTGACCTGGTATTTCGCGTACAGGCTCACGGGAACGAACATACCTTCCTGAACATTTGGCGTCACCAGCGGTTGCGCAGGATCAGAGAGGTCGATGTAACTGATCGAAGGCGAACGAAATACGTTGTCGTCGATGCCGACGCCAACGCGGGCCCTTAGATCGAAATTGGTAAATTTTCGCTCGCGCTCGCGGATTGTGGCGGGTACCTCGACTACATCTGCAAGTGCGAGTTCGCGGCCAAGCTGCGTTACCGCCATACTTGCCAGGCGGCTGATATCGTCTCGCTGTTGTTGGTCCCTGGCCTTGCGAAACCAGCGCAAGGCCTCGTCGATATCGCCTTGTGCATAGCTATTCAGGCCGAGATTGTAATGCGAAATTGGCTGCAGCGGCCCGTAATGGCTCGACTCGATGAGTGATTCCCGGGCCCGCGCATTCTGCTGCGCCTTGTAGTGGGCGACGCCGGTATTGTAATGCAACAGCGGGGTATCCATGCCGGCCTCGCTGGCCTGCTGGTAGCGCAGCAATGCAGCCCAGTACAGGTCGTCCCTGAACAGCCGATTGCCATCAGCAAACAATTCGCTCGCTGTTGCCGCCGCAGCGTTCTGCGACAGCCCCAGGCAGAGCGCTGCCACGGCGAGTGCGGCCGCGCGGCCGCATGATCTGTATGTTAGTGCCAGAATTTCAGGACTCCTGCAGGCTCGCCAGCCCGCTAAATTTGGGAACAAAACCCGATGATGAAAAATTCTCACTATTTGCTCTTCAACACTGTGACGTGGTGCAGAAAAATCCCCCTGCGTTGCAAAACGAGGGGGATTTTCAGCTGAAATACAGGCTGCAGGAGCGGATTTATCCGCGAACCGGGATCACCTCATCAGCGGCACTGTCGAGGTTTGCTACCTCATCGTCGATGTCGCCATCCAGATCCGAATCCGCGACGTCATGGTCTTCCTGATCGTCCATCTCCTCGTCGTGCTCATCGTGGTCAATGTCGTCGCCCTCGTCGAAGTCGCTTTCGTCTTCCGAGTGCTCTTCGTCCACGTCGGACTCGAAATCCTCGTCGTGCGAAAAGTCGTCATCAGCGTCTTCATCACCGAAGTCATCATCGGAATCGCCGTCGCCATTCACGTCTTCATCAGACTCATGATCCGATTCACCATCGGACTCGCCATCATGATCGGGCACATCGTCACCGTCGTCATCATGCCTGTCGAGCCCATCGTCTTCCGGTCCCTGCATCACAATCACCTGGCCATCGATGTCGGCTATGCTGTCAAGCACCTCCATCGTTACGTCCAGTTCGTCGATATCAGCCATTGCTGCTGCCGGGAACAGCGCAAGGCAGCTCAAGGCAACGCCGGCTAAAAAAATCTTAAGTTGTTTCATCACAAATACTCCCTTTGCTGCTTCGGTATTTCCAAAGCTCCCTTTTAACTACGAAATCACGGTCACCCGGACGCGGAACGTTCTGTCGTCACCGTCATGCCGCAAGGTGGCCATCAGCTCTCCGCCCTTCGACGAAGTCGCGATGAGTGTCAAGGGCAATATGTTCTTGCCCTTGGTAAGACTGGTCATCCAGGTGATTTCCCGCTGGCCGGCAAATCCCATTACCTCGACACCCAGTGGCAGGATCACAGTCATAGTTGCATTGGCAAGCACGGTTGCCGATGAGAAAATCAGATTTATTGTGCGCGGCTCCTCAAGCGTCATCACGATCGACGGCATCGCCGGCTCAGCGATTTCAGGTGTCTTCAGAAACATGCCGCCGAGCATCCAGAGCACCAGGCCGGCGGCAATGGCGCCGCCTGCACCCGTCATAACCCACCTGTTGCGCTGGCGACGAGTTCCGGCTTGTGCGGCTCTTGCAAGTGCACGATCAAAAAAAGCCGCATCGGGATGTGGCATGCTGGACTGTCCGTAAGCGTTCAGTGACTCCTGCAATCTTTGCTCACGCGCAAGCGCGTGATGGCAGTCATCGCAACTCTCGATGTGGGCGGCAAGCGTCACCGATTCCGCCTGATCCATCAGGCCATCCACATAATCGTCGAGCTTTTCTGTCAGTCGGGTGCAGGTCATGGTTTTCTTCCTGGTTATGGCTTTACACGCTCAAGGTCGGGAATTGGTTCCATCCGTGCCGAGAGCCTCTCGCAGACGGGCCCGGGCACGATGCAGGCGGGACTTGATCGTGCCGACCGGATCTCCCGTAATATCATGAATTTCCACGAGTTTATAACCTTCGATGTCGTGCAGCAGGACCACGAGGCGGTGCTCGTCGCTGAGGGTGGCAAGCGCCTGGCCGAGGCGCATTATGTTATCCCGCCGCTCGGCATCACGTACCGGATCCAGGTCTCCGGGCAGCGATTCCAGGCCCTGGCCAGGGAGCTGACTCTCTTCGACGCAGACCAGGCGGGCCCGTCTGATACGCCGCCGATGGTCGATGAAGTGGTTGTACATGACCCGGCACAGCCAGGGACCAGGCTCCCTTACCTTAAGCAGATCATCGAGGCCCGCGAAGGCCTTGACCAGAACATCCTGAAAGAGATCCTCCGCTTCCGGTTTCGAGCCGGCAAGTCTAAAGCTAAGACGGTACAGCCGGTCAAGATGCGGCCGCAGCAAGGTGTCAAAGCTTGCGCGCTGGTTTTGCTCGAGGGAACTCATGCCGGCTGAGTCTAGTACCCGTTAGTCAATGCACAAGGACGCGTACCTGAAACTGAGAAGCAGAATGGGTCAGAGCCCTTTTTTACACCGATGCGTTGGCAGCCAGAGGGAAAAAAAGGAAGAAGGGCTCTGATCCCCTTTAGAGCGGGAAGCGGAAGATGAAATAGTGATCGACAAGTAAGGCAGCAAACAGGAGCATCAGGTAGTTGATCGAGTAGCGGAAAACCCGCATCGGCAATTCGACGCCATCATCAGACCTTAGCCGAATCGAGTAATACAGAAATTTGCCACCCAGACTGAGTGCGACAACAAGATAAATCAATCCGCTCATGCCCGTTATGTACGGCAGAATTGTCACGAGTACGAGCAGGGTTGTGTAAAACAAAATATATTTGCGTGTAACCTCGCTGCCGTGCGTCACTGGCAGCATGGGAATGCCAGCTTTCTCGTATTCGTCCTTTTTTGCGATGGCAAGTGCCCAGAAATGCGGCGGCGTCCAGACAAAAATGATTAGAAAAAGTAAAATTGCATCGCTGTGAAGCTCTCCCGTAACCGCGGTCCAGCCAAGGACCGGCGGTGTTGCACCGGCTGCTCCGCCAATGACGATATTCTGTGGCGTCGCGCGTTTCAGGTAGACGGTGTAGATAACCGCATAGCCGATCAGCGACGCAAACGTCAGGATTGCTGTCAGCGGATTGACGATGAACCAGAGCATCGGCATCGACACGATGCAAAGCATTGTTGCAAACGCTAGTGCCTGAGGCTCGGACATTCTTCCCTGCGGCAACGGCCGGCCCTGCGTCCGGGTCATGTTGATGTCAATTCGTGCGTCGAGCACGTGATTGACTACAGCGCCGGAGGAGGCAGCCATTCCGATACCCAATGTGCCGAACGTGAGTGCAACAGCACCGGGCCAGCCGGGCACCGACAGAATCATGCCGACGATCGCCGTGAAGATTATGAGCATGACGACCCTGGGCTTTGTCAGCTCATAGTAATCACGCCAGTCTGCGGTTTGTCGTAATGTGCTAACGCTCAAATCTCTACCCTGTCCGGTCCAATGTCCGGTAATAAACACGTCACCAGGTTGCCGAGAGGATTGGCCAGACCAATGCTCCAGGCGCTCAGTCGCGTGGATGCCTCTCTGTCAGTCAACTGAAAGGCCCGTTATCTGAAATCGTTATCAGGCCTTGAAACGAATCCTCGGGGAATACTGTATCGGGCTGCGAATCGTCGTGCAAGAACACCCACAGGGAACGGCTCATTTGAGGCATTTTCGCGCCCGCCAAAATAACACCGCAAGAATCGCAGTGGCCATTGCAAACCACTGAAAAGCGTAGCCGTAATGCATCCTCGGCCCGCTTTCACGCGGTTGCCAGCGGCGCACAAAACCGTCGTCATTGTCCGGGCTCAGCAGCAGTACGAATGGCAGCAGCTCCTGGCCAAGCTCGGCAGACAGGTCATAGAGTGTCGGGTAAATCGCTGTCTTCGGCCAGTCACCTGCGCCCTCGAACGCATCACCCGGCCGAATGCCAACCCTGGGCAAATGACCGACGCGCCCGCGAATGGTTCGCCTGGCGCCGCCTGTGCTGAGATCAGGATCCGCTTCATGCGCACCGGGTCGCGCGATCCAGCCGCGATTGACAATCAGTAGTGGCTGGTTGGCCGCATAGCGAAATGCGGTTATCGCGTAATGGCCGATACGGCTGTCAACGAAGATATTGTCGATCAGCACCTGCCGTTCATCGAGGTAGTGGCCGTAAGCTTCGATATTCTGAAATTCCGTAACAGGCATGTCGCCCGTCAAACGGGCATACGGCGCGTCATTTTCGAACAGGGCCTGCAGCCGATTTTTCTCAGCCGCACGATCGAGTTGCCAAAGACCGAGCCAAACGAATAACGTGATCAGGCCCAGTGCGGCAAGCGGCGGAAATATCCGCCGGAAATGTTCGTTGCTGATGAACTCCTCGATCACGCTTACTTTTAAATCAATTGAGGGCGTGAGGGTACCTCTTAATACTTGTCGTGGCCCGCTAGACCCGCTGTCGACGAATTATCTGCGAGGGATCAACGCGGAACTCGCCATCCGGCAGGCGCGGGCCGCCACCCCAGGCGTGGCCGTACACAAGCTCCAGCTTGAGTGACAAGTCATGGTCCGCCATGCGCGCCGCAAGCAGACCGTCCATCGCCTTGAAGCGGTTTTTGCCGGTCAGCGTTTGACGTCTGCCGCGCAGGCAATTGCGGGCACCGGCGCTGGTCAGGTCCCGGTAAAGGGCATCGGTATTGCGATAGGTAACTGTCAGGTGGTCGACGTCCAGCACCGGATCCCGGAGGCCGGCTCTTATGAGTGCATCGCCAATTTCATGCATATCCGGGTAAGCGTTAACGTGCCAGTGGTCATCGATCGAATGCCATGCTTCGCGGATCTCGGACAAACTGTCGGGACCAAAAGTCGCGAACGCAAACAGACCGCCTGCGGGCAATATGCGGGCAATATCTGAGAAGCAGGCAGGGAGGTCGTCAATCCAGGGCAACAGCATGTTTGCGAACACGAGATCGATGCTGCCGTCTTTCAGCGGAATACGGGATGCATCACCCTGCAATGCGGACGGTTTCGTGAAGAGAGGTCGCCTCTGTTTTGTCCGCTGCAACATAGCGAACGAGGCATCAAGACTGATAACGCGGCTACGTCGAAATCGATGAGCCAGTTGCTTGCTGCCGGTTCCGGTGGCGCAACCGAGATCGAGGATGTGGCGCGGTCTGATTACCACGGGTGCCAGGCGTTGCAGTAATTCATCGAAAGTCACCCGATGAACAAAGTCCGCTTCATTAAACTCGGTTGCGACGCGGTCAAATCTTCGCCGCACATCACAAAAAACCAGCGCTGGAGGAGGCCTGCCCATGTGACAGAGCATAGGACCAAAGTGTCATTGCAGGCAAAGAGAGCGAAAAGGCAAGCTGATTTCACCGGGCTATTTGGGCAGACTGCTGGACCGTGAAGCTGCTCAAAAATGCATTGGGCGACCTGCATCGCCGCCATATCGCGGGGATTTGCGTTTTTTGTGGTCAAGCTGCGGACGGCGGGCGCATCTGCGGACAATGCCGGCGGACCCTGCCGTGGAACAACACCTTCTGCGAGTGCTGTGGACAGGTCATGATGGCCGGGCAGCCGCCCGGCGTCGCCTGCGTCGCTTGCCAGTCGTTGCGGCCTCCATTCGAAAAAGCACGCGCCCCGCTCATTTACGACTTTCCGGTGGACGCTGTCATCAAGGCGATCAAATTCAGGCGGCAACTCTGGTATGTACCGGCCCTGGCTGCTCTCCTGCGGCGAACCCTCACCAGCGAGTTTGCGCAGGTCGATGCACTGGTACCGGTTCCGTTACATCGCTGGCGTCAAATGACGCGCGGCTTCAATCAGGCCACGGAACTGTGCCGCCCGCTGCATAAAGCGACAGGACTGCCAATACTGACGCAAGTCGCCCGCATCCGGGCGACCAGCGCTCAAACCGGACTGAATACGGCGGAGCGCAAAAGGAATCTAAAAAACGCGTTCGCGGTCTCAGGGAAATTGAAAAGCCGGCATCCATTGATTGTCGATGACGTGATTACAACAGGCGAAACCTGTTCGCAGCTGGCGATGGAGTTGATCAGGAGCGGCGCAAAATCTGTCAGCGTGTTGACCGTAGCGCGTGCCCTGGGGCAGCGCTAATGACCCGTCATGGCCGCGCCCTTAAGGCACGACAGGACTGAATGTGTAGTGCAGGACAATCCCGATAAATATGATCATGCCGATGTACTGATTGTGCCGGAAAACTCTGAAGCAGGCGGCCGCCTGACGGTCACGGGCCAGCCATTGGTGCCAGGCCATGAGAATCGCGGCGATGAAAATTGATCCGTAATACCAGAAGCCGAGTTCGGCCATGTTGCCGATAAAAACCAGCGCGGTAAGCATTAGCAACTGCAGACCGCCGACTACGAAAAGGTCGGCGTCGCCGAAAAGAATTGCGGTCGACTTGACGCCGACTTTCAGATCATCATCGCGATCGACCATCGCGTAAAAGGTGTCGTAGATAACAGCCCAGATCAATGCTGTGCCAAACACCAGCCATGCAAGTTGCGCCGTCTCGCCGGACTGCGCTGCAAAGGCCATCGGTACCGCCCAGCCAAAAGCGGCGCCGAGTATAAATTGCGGAATTGAGACGATGCGCTTTATAAACGGATAAACGACTGTCAGGCCGGCGCCGATAACCGCCAGCACCTGCGCGGGCCGGTTGAGCATCGCAGCCAGCCCTATCGCGATCAATGCGAGAGCAGCAAACAGCGTTAACGCTTCCATCGGCGCCACCGCGCCGGACGCGATCGGCCGCATCCTGGTTCTCTCTATGTAAGGATCGATATTACGATCGGCAAAATCGTTAAGAACACAACCCGCTGAGCGCATGACGACAACACCGAGCATGAACACGGTAAATACGCCTGGATCGGGGTGGCCCTCACCGGCCAGCCAAAGCGCCCAAAGCGTTGGCCATAACAGCAGCCAGACACCAATCGGCTTATCGAGCCGCATGAGTTGAAGGTAGTTCTGCAGTTGGTTGAAAAAACCTGGCGCGATCCGCACCGGCGTTTTTTTGTTTGCCAGATTATTCACAGGTGAAAAATACCAGATTGCGAGAAAAACAGGGGTCGAACCGAAGATTTCGTAGCAAACAGGCGATCTGTTAACGTATTCGCCAAATTGGCGAAAACCTCGGTTCGACCCCTGTTTTTCTCAGACTTTTCCATATTGATACGCGTCGCTCAGCCAGCGCCGAACTATGGCCTGGCCGGCCGCGGGATTATCGCGCTGAATCATCTCCGCGCTCGCCAGAACTTTAGGCATCAATTCGGCGTCGCGAACAAGATCAGCGATGCGGTATTCGGGTAGTCCGGTTTGCCTGGTGCCCAGCAGTTCGCCAGGACCGCGCAACTCAAGATCTCTTTGCGCAACCAGGAATCCGTCATTGGTGTCTCGCAGAACCGCCAGCCGGTCGCGGGTAAGCTGACCGAGCGGCTGCCGGTAGAGCATGACGCAGTGGCTCTGCTCCGTACCGCGGCCGACCCGGCCACGTAACTGGTGCAACTGAGAAAGCCCCATGCGCTCGGCATTCTCGATGATCATCAGGCTGGCGTTTGGTACATCAACACCGACCTCAATAACGGTCGTCGCGACCAGTACATTGATTTTTCCGGCCTTGAACGCGCGCATGATTTTTTCCTTGGCGGCCGCCTTCATTTTCCCGTGCACGAGACCGACCCGCATTGGAGCGAGTGCCTCTTTCAACATGGCATAGCTGGCCTCAGCTGCCTGGTAGTCGAGCACATCAGATTCTTCGATTAGGGGGCAAACCCAGTAAGCTTGCTGTCCGTCCTTGCAAGCGTTGCGAACTCGCGCAACAACTTCTGTACGGCGCGTATCGGGCAACGCAACCGTCTGCACTGCCCGGCGCCCGGGCGGCAACTCATCAATCACTGATACATCGAGATCCGCATACGCCGCCATCGCCAGTGTCCTGGGAATTGGCGTCGCTGTCATGACCAGCTGATGCGGATGTCCGCCGCCAGTTACCCCCTTGTCGCGCAGCGCCATGCGCTGGTGAACGCCGAAGCGATGTTGTTCGTCGATAACTACGAGCGCAAGCTGTTTGAATTTCACGCCCTCCTGGAAAAGCGCATGCGTACCGATGACCAACCTGGCAGCGCCGCTTGCAATGGCCTTGAGCGACGCACGCCGCTCCGCCTGCCGCTGACTGCCGCTAAGCCATGCAAGCTCGTAACCGAAATCACGAAACCAGCCGCAGAAGTTTTGCCAGTGCTGCTCTGCAAGTAATTCGGTTGGCGCCATTACTGCTGCCTGCACGCC
>Ga0114948_10000886_pt1 | contig 12355 bp, 10 predicted proteins | sample CR04metaG_FD_83877 | JGI IMG/M metagenome (GOLD analysis project Ga0114948, IMG submission 83877) | Deep subsurface microbial communities from Mariana Trench to uncover new lineages of life (NeLLi) - CR04 metaG | ecosystem: Environmental > Aquatic > Marine > Ocean trench > Sediment | place...
TCTTTTTCAATCTTGATTAATCAACTTTTTTCAAGTTAAAACTTTAATTAATTAATCTTTATTAATTCAGTTAACTGAATTATATTGACGTTGAGGTTCTTAAATAAGTAGAAAAAAACATAGTTATTTTAATATTGTTGACTAATAGTTGACTAAATAGCAAAAAAGAAATCCGTAAGACATTGATTAACAATATAATTACGGATTTTCTTAGTACTGAAGGCGGGACTTGAACCCGCACGGACATTGCTGTCCATTGGATTTTAAGTCCAACGTGTCTACCAATTCCACCACTTCAGCAGCTAGAATTTTACGAATGAGCGAAAAACGGGATTCGAACCCGCGACCCCCACCTTGGCAAGGTGATGCTCTACCAACTGAGCTATTTTCGCGTTTTTTAAAAGAACATCACTCTATTATCAAAGCGGTGGCAAATTTAAAACTTTTACATCAATAGCAAAGTATTTTTTAGTAAAAAGTAACACCCCTTTCTGTTTTTCTCACCGGGATAAAATTATTTTTTAAACTTAATATTTGCCTTAGGCTGAAGCATCCTTTTTATTTCATTAAGTTTCATTAAGGCTTCAACTGGAGTTAAAGTATCAATATCCAGATTTAGGATCTCTTCACGGATATCTTCTAATAAAGGATCGTCGAGTTTAAAGAAACTCAATTGCATTTCATCTTTAGATATTGCCTTCATTTCATCGGTTAACTTTTCTGAGGAATGTGATTTTTCCAGGCGCTTCAATATTTTGTAAGCTCGTTTTAAAACCTGTTTTGGCATCCCGGCCATCTTGGCAACATGTATTCCGAAGCTATGATGAGACCCCCCCGGTACTAACTTCCGAAGAAAAAGTACCTGGTCCTTTAATTCTTTTACCGAAACATTGTAATTTTTAATACGATCAAAAGTTTCCGTCATTTCATTGAGCTCGTGATAATGGGAAGCAAATAGGGTTTTTGCCCGAGTTGGATGTTCATGCAAATACTCGCTTATAGACCAGGCTATGGAAATTCCATCGTAGGTGCTGGTTCCACGACCTATTTCATCCAACAGTACCAAACTTCTTTCAGAAATATTATTTAAAATACTAGCTGCTTCATTCATCTCTACCATAAAAGTAGAATCGCCCATAGAAATATTATCACTGGCACCTACTCTGCAAAATATTTTATCTACTACTCCCAGCCGAGCTGCCTTTGCAGGAACAAAACTTCCTATTTGAGCTAAAATAACAATCAAAGCAGTTTGCCTGAGAATAGCCGATTTACCACTCATATTGGGCCCGGTAATCATAATTATTTGTTGCATTTCCCTATCGAGATACACATCATTAGGTATATAAGGAGAATCGGGCGGTAGTTGTTTTTCAATTACCGGATGCCTTCCTTCTTTAATGTCTATCTCGAATGTATCATCTAAAAAAGGACGACTATAATTTGAAGTTACCGCTTGGGTAGCAAAGGAACATAAACAGTCTAACTCTCCAATTAATTTTGCATTTTGTTGTACAGAAGAAATAAACCGTAGCATCCACACTACCAGCTTTTCAAAAATCTCTTGTTCTAAGATGGCTATTTGTTCTTCAGCACCCAGAATTTTGGTTTCGTACTCTTTTAATTCATCGGTGATGTAACGCTCTGCATTCACCAGGGTTTGCTTTCGAACCCACTCATCGGGGACCTTGTCTTTATGAGTATTTCTTACTTCAATATAATAACCAAACACATTATTGGAAGCTATTTTTAAAGAGGTAATTCCTGTACGTTTGGTTTCCCGTTCCAACATTTCGTTTAAATATTCCTTCCCTCCGGTAGCGATACTGCGTAACTCATCTAGCTCTTCATTAACTCCTTTAGCTATGGCATTCCCCTTTAAAATATTTACAGGTGCTTCTTCGTTAAGGGTTTCTTTTATTTTCTCTCGAAGCAATTTACAATCCTGAAGCTGTTCTCCAATAATTTTTAAGGCCTCATTTTTTGTTTCTGATACTTGTGCTTTAATAGGTAAAATGGATTCTAAAGAATTTTTAAGCTGAATAACTTCTCTGGGACTTACTTTATTTGTTGCTACTTTGGAAATTAGACGTTCCAGATCCCCAATACGTTTAATGTGTTGCCTGATTTTATCAAGCACAAACGAATTATCCAACAGATAACTAACTACTTCATGTCGACCGGTGATCTTTTCTTTATTTATTAAGGGAAGAGCTATCCATCGTTTCAACAAACGACCTCCCATGGGAGAAATAGTTTTGTCTATGACCTCTAATAATGTTTTTGCATTTTGTGATGTTCCTTGAAACAATTCCAGATTGCCCAAAGTAAAACGATCCATCCATACATATTCATTTTCAGCTATACGTGAAATCCTGGCAATGTGCTGAAGTTTGTTGTGTCTGGTCTCACTTAAATAATGCATGATTGCACCTGCGGCAATAATTCCTGCCGACAGATCTTCTATTCCAAATCCTTTTAACGATTTGGTTTTAAAGTGATTGTTAAGTAACTCGGTGGTATAATCGGTTTGAAAAACCCAATCTTCTAAATGGAACACATGAAAATTATCTCCAAAAGTATCAGAAAACAAGGGCCTCTTTTGCTTTGAATATAAAACTTCAGAGGGGGTAAAGTTTTGAAGCAATTTATCTATGTATTCTGAAGATCCTTGTGAGGTTAAAAACTCCCCGGTAGAAACATCGAGGAAGGATACTCCAATATTATTTTCTCCAAAGTGAATAGCAGCCAAAAAATTATTTGATTTTGCCTGAAGGATATCATCATTTAAAGCTATCCCCGGCGTAATTAACTCGGTGACCCCTCTTTTTACTATTTTTTTGGTTAGCTTAGGATCTTCTAATTGGTCACATATCGCTACTCTGCAACCTGCCATTACGAGTTTAGGCAAATAAGTGTTTAAGGAATGATGCGGGAAACCGGCCAATTCAATTTTTTCTCCCCCATTATTACGAGCAGTAAGTGTAATATTCAATATCCCCGAAGCACGTATAGCATCTTCACCAAAGGTTTCATAAAAATCTCCCACTCGAAACAACAACAAGGCATCAGGATACTTTGCCTTGATGGCATTGAATTGCTTCATTAGTGGGGTTATTTTTTTTTCCATTTTTAAAAAATACCAGTAAGCTAAATTAAAAAATAAGTTTTTGTTTTTGAAATGGTTTATACCTGATTTATTTTCTTTTATCAACAATTTTTGATTAGTCGTTAGTGAATTGTTTTAGATACTAGTCGAAAATTGCTTGGTAGTTGATATTTGAAGATTGTACCTTTGGGATTTCCGAATATATGCATTATCGAAAACTAAAAAATAGCGAACTCAAACGTAAATCTACGGAAGATTTCAAATCTTCAGAGAAAATACCCCTTATTATTATTCTGGACAATATAAGGAGTTTGAACAATATTGGCGCTGTTTTTCGTACGGCAGATGCTTTTCTAATACAAAAAATCTATCTCTGTGGGATCACCGCTATTCCACCTCATAAAGATATTCATAAAACAGCTTTAGGCGCTACAGAAAGTGTGGATTGGGAATATGTAACCCATACCTTGGGGCTTGTTAAAAAACTTCAGGTGGAAGGGGTGAACATTATATCTGTTGAACAAGCTGAAAATTCTGTTTCCCTGGATGATTTTAAGACTGAAAAAGAAAAAACCTATGCCCTTGTATTTGGAAATGAAGTGAAAGGGGTATCACAGGAAGTGGTTTCGGCAAGTGACGCAGTAGTCGAAATTCCTCAATACGGTACTAAGCATTCCTTAAATATCTCGGTAAGTGTTGGAGTGGTTGTTTGGGATTTTTTTATGAAACTAAAAGTAGATATTAGTGGTTCGTTACAGTAAGCTCTTGTTTATTTGATTATTTCTCTTAAAATAGATAAATAGTCCTTTCGGCTTTTTATAAAATCCCTGTCAGAAATATCAATAATTTTAATGTTGTCATTAGGCTGAGTATTAATAAACTCTAAATATCCCTTGTTGATCTTTTTTAGATACGAGGGCTCAATTTCTTGTTCGAACTTACGCCCGCGTTTTTTAATATTTTCGAGTAATCGATCTGTGCTTTGATATAGATAAATATACATATCGGGTTTAGGGAGTTCCTTATGCATTAAATGAAAAAGTTTTTTATATAAAGCAAATTCTTCTTCCTGCAAAGTGATCTTTGCAAAAATAATCGACTTATAAGCATCATAATCTGTTACCACATAGTCCTTAAATAAATCATGTTGAGTAATATCTTCCAGGTGCTGTTGGTATCGATCTGCCAAAAAAGACATCTCTAAAGGAAAAGCAAAACGAGATGGATTCTCATAAAATTTTGGAAGAAAAGGATTTTCCTTAAATCGTTCTAATATAAGCTTTGCGTTAAAATCGGTCGCAATTTTTGTGGCCAAACTCGTTTTCCCAGCACCTATATTACCTTCAATAGCAATATACCTGTATTTTGAAATGTCATAATCATTCTTGGGATTTCGCAACCATTTGGATTCTCTTATTATGGTGCTCTTATCTTTGGTTTCAGCCAGAAGACTTATAACATTTTTTTTTAGTTCTGGATGCACTAATTCTGAATTTACATCAGCCAGGGGTTGTAGCACAAACTTTCGGTTTTGAATTTCGGGATGAGGGATGGTGAGTTTATTAGTCTTTTTGCAAATAGTATTAAAAAACAAAATATCAATATCTATGGAACGAGAAGTATAGCTTTTAGTTTTTAATCGTTTACGTCCCATTTTCTTTTCAATAGAAAGAATAGTTCTTAAGGTTTTATTTGGGGTAAGTGTACTTTTTACATGGATAACACAATTTAAAAAATAGTCTCCTTCAAAACCCATTGCCGGGGTTTGGTACACAGGTGAGATTTTATCAATATCTCCCAATTCTTCAAAAATAGCAGTAACAGCTGTTTGAAGCTGTTCGAATTTATTGCCCAGGTTACTCCCAAGTGATAGGTATATATCGTGAAGTTGTTTAATGAAATTTACAATTAAGATTCAATAACGAAAATAAGTAAAAGTATTTAGCATTACCTTTATAACTTTAAAAAATTGTGGCAATCCTAACTTCAAAAGATCGATTTTTAGCACAACGCATCTATCTCATTTTAGGGGCGTTGTTTATTTCATCGTTGGTGGTTTCCAATTTAATCTTTCAAAAGTTTTTTTATTGGGACTTTTTTGGAATTTATACCTTTGAAATTTCGGTTGGGATTCTTCCCTATCCCATCACTTTTCTTATCACCGATATCATTAGTGAAGTATATGGCAAAAGAAAAGCCAATCAAGTTGTAACAGCAGGTATTTTTGCTTCCTTTTTCTCTATGCTAATTGTGTATGTAGCCGGTAATGTTCCAGCAACCGAATGGAGCCCGATAAACAATACTTTATTCAACACAGTTTTTGGAGCTACTGCAATTGCCGTCTTAGCATCCATGATGGCCTATTTACTTGCACAATATATCGACATACAGATTTTTCATTTCTGGAAACGATTAACCAAAGGGAAACATCTATGGCTTCGTAATAATTTCTCAACTTTTCTTTCTCAGTTCGTCGACACCTTTACTGTGCTTTTTTTATTGTGTAGTTTTGGAAAGATTTCCTGGTCATTGTTTAGTGTACTATTAACGAGTGGATTTTTATTTAAAGTAATGGTAGCAGCACTTGACACACCTTTTTTATACGCTGCTGTTTATGCATTACGAAAGCGATTCGGGTTAAAAATGGGAGAAGAAATTGAAATATAATTTTATCCTAAAATAGAAATATTAACAACACGACCTTCATTACTACGTATATTGAATACGGTGTCGTCTTCAAATAAAAGATACTGCCCTTTTATTCCTTTAAGAACACCTTTATATGAAGGCGTTTTTTCCAAATTAAGACTTTTGGGTTTTGCCGGATATTGTAGCACGGGAAACTTTATCTGAGTTTCGGTATTGTTTTCTAAAAAATATTTTAGAGCTTCCTCCGGAATGTAGGTTTTAAGTTTATTACGCCATTCAATTAAATCTACATCTTCAATTTCATTTTTAAGCATCGTTCGCCAATTGGTTTTATCGCTTACATGCTCTTTTAAAGCAACTTCTGTAATTCCGGCCAGATACCTGTTGGGCACCTCTACAATTTCTATCGCCTCGTGTGCTCCCTGATCGATCCAACGTGTGGGAACTTGAGTCTTTCGGGTAACTCCTACTTTAACATTACTGCTGTTTGCCAGATAAACAATATGGGGTTGTAGTTGTACTTTTTTTTCAAACTCCAAATCACGATCTTCTTTGTCGAGGTGAGCAGTGCTAAGTTCCGGGCGAATTATCCAATCTGCGGCTTGTGGGATTTCGTAAAAACAGTCGTAACAAAAACCCTGACGGAATATTTTCTTCTCCAAACCACAGTTTAAACATTGGTATCTCAAAAATGAAATGTTAAGGGTTTTATTCAATAACTGGTTGACATTTAGGAAATCGTTCTCAAAAACAAGATAGTATTGAATTGGAGAGTTCATTTCAGTTTGCATTTTTATTAAAACCCCTTCGTAATTCATAAAAAGAAAATCACTATTTTTAATGCATAAAGATAGAATAAAAACATGCCAATACCCATTGTAAATTCCATAGCATCCTGGTTTTTAAAAAAGAGGATTCATCAAATTGAGTTGTTCCTAAAATATCCTATTGATGTACAAGAAGAGTTATTAAAAAATCTTATTCAAAATGCTAAAAATACAGAGATAGGCAAACAATACGGTTTTGAAAGTATTAAAACTCATAAAGAGTTTAGAGAAAGAGTGCCTATTACAACCTATGAGGACAATGAAGCATTATATCAACGGGCTCGAAAAGGAGAAGGTAATATTTTTTGGCCAACACCAATAAAATGGTTTGCTAAATCTAGTGGCACAACAAATTCAAGAAGTAAGTTTATTCCAGTAAGTAATGAATCATTAGAATATTGCCATTATGCAGCGGCTAAAGATGTGTTGTGTTTATACCTTAATAACAATCCTAATTCTCTTTTATTTTTAGGCAAAAGTCTGAGACTGGGAGGAAGTAAAGAACTATATGAGGATAATGGAACTATTCACGGTGATCTTTCTGCTATCCTTATAGATAATATGCCTTTTTGGGCCGAATATAGTAGTACTCCCAGTAATGAAATATCTTTAATGGCTGATTGGGAAACCAAAATGCAGGCAGTGGTAAATGAAACTATAACCGAAAATGTAACCAGCCTTGCCGGTGTACCCTCCTGGGTGCTTGTTTTGTTGAATAATGTAATTGATACTACCCAAAAGCAAAATCTTTTTGAAGTATGGCCAAATCTGGAGGTCTATTTTCATGGAGGGGTGAATTTTGATCCTTACATAGAACAATACAAGAAATTATTACCTAAGGATGACTTTAAATATTATGAGATTTATAATGCCTCTGAAGGATTTTTCGCTATTCAAGATCGCAATGAAAGTAATGAACTTCTTTTAATGCTTGATTACGGTATTTTTTACGAATTCATTCCTATGAAAACATACGACACAAATGAAGAGATAGTAATATCATTAAGTGAGGTAGAAATAGGAATAAATTATGCGATAATCATTACTACAAATGCTGGATTGTGGCGGTATAAAATTGGAGATACGGTAAGGTTTACATCTGTTAATCCTTTTCGAATTAAAATAAGTGGCAGGACCAAACACCATATTAATGTATTTGGCGAAGAATTAATTATTGAAAATGCTGAAACAGCATTAGGTAAAGTCTCAAAAATAACCAATTCCGAAATAGTGGATTATACGGCTGCTCCAATTTTTATGGAAGGAAAAGAAAAAGGATCTCACGAATGGATCATTGAATTTAAAACCCCTCCTGAAGATTTTAATAACTTTTCACAACTATTGGATAAATTTTTACAAGAAGTAAACAGTGATTATGAAGCTAAGCGAAATAATAATACAACATTAAATTTTCCCACTATTCATTATGCAAGGGAAAATCTATTTCATGATTGGCTAAAGCAAAAGAATAAATTAGGAGGACAACACAAAGTACCCAGACTTTCAAACACTCGAGAATATTTAGAAGAATTAAAAGAACTCAATAAATAATATCATTTGAATGAAATTCGACGATTTTATTATTTATGTAGAATAAGACCTTATGTAGTCAATCTGTGCTGTATATTAGTTAAATCACAAAACAAAAATAACCAATATAAATTCTAATATTATTGAAAAAGCCTCTGGAATTAATTCCAGAGGCTTTTTAATTACAGGTGTATTTTACCTTATTAAGAAACTGCTTTTAACTTATTAATAATAGATCTATTTAATTTCTTTTCTGCGTATTCTTTAGTTACATGCAAGGTCTTTTCATCAGTCCCTGGTAATTCAAACATAGCATCTGTTAATACCTCTTCACATAGTGAGCGAAGTCCTCGCGCACCTAATTTATACGACACCGCCTGTTCAACAATAAAACCCATTGCTTCTTCAGTAATATCAAACGCTACACCATCCATTTCAAACAATTTTTTATATTGCTTTATGATCGCATTTTTAGGCTCAGTTAAAATAGCTCTAAGTGTACTTTTATCTAAAGGATTCATATACGTTAAAACCGGCAAACGGCCAATAATTTCAGGTATTAATCCAAAATCTTTTAAATCTTTAGGGATAATATATTTTATCAAATTGTCACGCTCCAGTGTATTTTCTTTCTTGGAAGCACTAAATCCAACAGCCTGAAGGTTTAGCCGTTTCGATATTTTTCGATCAATCCCATCAAATGCTCCGCCGGCTATAAAGAGAATGTTTTCGGTATCTACTTCTATAAATTTTTGATCCGGATGCTTTCGTCCTCCTTTTGGGGGTACATTTACTATAGTACCTTCCAAAAGCTTTAATAAAGCCTGTTGTACTCCTTCTCCACTTACGTCACGGGTAATAGACGGGTTATCGCTTTTACGGGCAATTTTATCTATCTCATCAATAAAAACAATACCGTGCTGGGCTTTTTCTACATTATAATCTGCTGCTTGTAGTAAACGAGTAAGAATACTCTCTACATCTTCACCTACGTAACCAGCTTCGGTTAATACGGTAGCATCCACAATAGCAAGAGGCACATTAAGCATCCTGGAAATTGTTTTAGCTATCAATGTTTTACCTGTCCCTGTTTCTCCTACAATAATAATATTACTTTTTTCTATTTCAACGTCGTCATCACCTTTAATTTGTAACAATCGCTTATAGTGATTATAAACAGCTACAGACATTACTCTCTTAGAATGCTCCTGCCCTATTATATATTGATCTAAAAAAGCCTTTATAGCTTTTGGTTTCTTGAGCATTAACTCCTTAGATAATTCACTCTTATTAGAATGTAATGCTTCTTCAGTCACAATACCATGAGCCTGCTCAATACATCGATCACAAATATGTGCGTCTAAGCCTGCAATAAGCAAATCGGTATCTGGTTTCTTACGACCACAAAACGAACATTCTAATTCTTCTTTTGACATATAATTATTTTATTTCTAAAATTTTTCTTTTTAAACGAATTTATCTGACTAATATTTCATCTATCATGCCATATTTCAATGCTTTATCAGATTTCATCCAGTAATCACGATCTCCATCTTCAAAAACCTTTTCATAGGATTGACCTGAATGTTTAGAGATAATTTGATATAATTCTTTTTTCAATATAATTATTTCTCTTGCGGTAATTTCTATGTCACTAGCTTGTCCGCTTACTCCACCTAGGGGTTGATGAATCATAATGCGAGAGTGTGTAAGCCCACTTCTCTTCCCTTTTGTTCCAGCACAAAGCAATACAGCTGCCATAGAAGCGGCCATCCCGGTACAAATAGTTGCTACATCTGGTTTAATAAATTGCATCGTATCGTATATGCCTAATCCCGCATAAACACTACCTCCAGGAGAATTTATATAAATCTGAATATCTTTCGAAGCATCTGTACTTTCCAAAAATAATAATTGAGCCTGTATAACATTGGCTATTTGGTCGCTAATCTCCATGCCTAGAAAAATGATGCGATCCATCATTAAACGTGAAAAAACATCCATCGCAACAACATTCATTTGTCGTTCTTCAATAATATTAGGTGTAAACGCAACAGGATTCATAGTGCCTATCAAAGTCTCGTAATATAAACTATTGACACCATGTTCCTTAATTGCATATTTTTTAAACTCTTTTCCGTAATCCATGAATAATATTTCGTTTTTTATATTAAAATTAAAAAAGGCGTTAAATCTTAGCAATTCAACGGTATAAATATAACTATTTTATCACTTAAATTAACTATAGGCCTCTTTAATGAAATTCTCATAAGTAATTTCTTTAGTCTTTAACTTTGCGTTTTCCTTAAAGAATTGAAGTAATTTTTGTGTATTCAGTTGCTCATTTATACGTTTCACCTCATCCTTATTAGACAAAATTCGCGCTACAATTGAGTCTAACTCTTCATCTGAAGGATTAGTTTGTCCATATTGAGCCATTTGTGTTTTTATCATATTTTTTGAATACTCTTTCAATTCGTCAAATGAGACCTTAAGATTATTCTCATTTCGTATTTTTCCTTCTATAAGTTGATAACGTAATCCTTTTTCACTTCTTTCATATTCAGCTTTAGCTTCTTCTTCCGTCATTGGGTTTTCTGCCGATATCTGAATCCAACGCTGTAAAAAGTCATTTGGTAAATCGAATTTCGTGTTTGCGATCAAAGATTCCACTGTATCATCCATTAATTTTTGGTCGCTTTGTTGTTCGAATTGTTTTTCGGCATCTTCCTTTATTTTTTCTCTCAGTTCTTTTTCAGATGTAACCACACCCTTACCATAAATCTTATCGAATAAATCCTGATTCAATTCTGCTAATTCTCGTGTATTTATTTCTTTAATTTCCAAAGTTACTTCAGAGACCAGCCCTTGAACATCATCGTGAGGAACACCTAAGTGTGCCTGGTAGTTATGTTCCTCGTTAAACAATCCTTTAGTTTTTAAAGTAATAGTATCACCAATCTTTGCTCCTGTTAAATAAGATAATTGTTTTTTACCTTTTATAATATCTGTAGAAAAAGTGGTTTCATTATCGATCTCTTTTTTCACAGATGTAAAGGTTCCTGTAATTTCAAATCCTTTTTCAACGGTATTTTTCGAAATTAATTTTCCGTATTGTTTACGTATCGTTTTTACCTGATTGTCTATCATTTTATCATCGGCAACAATTTTATAGTGAGTGATTGTCTTATTCCCTTTCAGGTCAACATCAAACTTAGGAGCCATACCTAATTCAAACTCAAATGAGAAATTTGAAGAATCCCAATTAATTTTGGTTTCATTTTTTGGTAAGGGGTTACCTAAAACATCTAATTTTTCTTCTGTTAAATAGGTATGCAATGAATCCTGAAGTATTTTGTTTACCTCATCGATCAATACAGCTTTCCCATATTGTTTTTTTACCATTCCCATAGGTACATGACCTTTTCTGAAACCTGGAATATTCGCGGTTTTACGATAATTATTCAATATAGTTTTTACTTTATCTGAATAATCATCTTTAGTGATTTCTACGGTAACAACAGCATTTAAACTATCTATATCTTTTTTTGTAATGTTCATTTTCTGAAATAATCCATCTTTTAATTTCGGGACTTCCCTTTTTGGAAAGCGGGTGCAAAAGTACGATTTTTTTAAATAAATCAACAAGCTCTATGAATTGATGGCAGCCGTATTCTTTGGTTTCGTTCAATATAAACTTTTAGAAACGAACGGCTTATTTTTCCTCCTTAATGAGTTTATGTAGTACGGATTGTAGAATTGAGAGTAATAAACTAAAAAGAACTGCCCACCATAATGACAACACAGAAAAACCGCTTAAAAAATAATCCGCCATTAATATGATAATGGCATTGATAATTAGTAAAAAGAAGCCCAATGTAACTAAGGTTATGGGGAGTGTTAATATCACTAAAATAGGTCGTACAATGCTTTTTAATAATCCTATTACCAAAGCTACTAATATGGCGTATCCATAGCCTACTACTTCAACTCCCGGTAGTATTTTTGCTAATACTACCACAGCTATAGCCGTTAGTAATAATTTAATAATCCATTTCATCACAAATTCATTTTTATAAAGATAGAAAATTCATAACATATTGATAAAATTCGGTTGGGTTTTCCGAATGAAGCCAATGTCCTGCATTGGATATGGTTTTGATAATCGCTTTTGGAAAATGTTTTCTTATTAAAATTTCATCTCCGGTTACAATATACCCCGATTCGGAACCCCTCAAAA
>Ga0114948_10000887_pt1 | contig 12350 bp, 8 predicted proteins | sample CR04metaG_FD_83877 | JGI IMG/M metagenome (GOLD analysis project Ga0114948, IMG submission 83877) | Deep subsurface microbial communities from Mariana Trench to uncover new lineages of life (NeLLi) - CR04 metaG | ecosystem: Environmental > Aquatic > Marine > Ocean trench > Sediment | place...
AGCTTGCCGATCTGGGACAGATTGGCGGCGATCTCCACGGTCGCGACCTCCTCCGGGCCGGCTTCGAGGCGCTGAGCGACCGCCACCGAGAAGCCGGCAAGGCGGCGCGAATGGCCGGCCAGGTAGGGATCGCGCAGCTCGACCGCACGGACCAGCGCCGCCACCATCTGCTGCACCGCCCGCTCGCGCTTCTTCTGCTCCTCGACCAGTTCGGTCACGTCGCGGGTCACGGAGACGATGCCGGAGATCTCGCCGCTCTCGTCCTGGTAGGGCACCTTGGAAATCTGCAGGTGATGCAGGCGGGAGCCGAGGTAGACCTCCTCGTTGACCGTCACCGGCTCGCCCTCGTCGAGCGCGCGCCGGTCCGATAGCGCCAGCCGCTCCGCCGTGCCGTGACCGAAGATCGCGGCGTCGTCGAGCCCGACCGCCTCCTCGACCTCGCGCCCGATGGCGCGGGCAAAGGCGGGATTGACGTAACGGTAGACGCCGTCCCTGGACTTCAGCCCGATGTAGTCGGCGATCGAGTTGTTGATGCTGTCGAGCAGCTTCTTCTGGGCCTCGATGCGGGCGGCCAGGCGCCGGAACTGGTCGGCCAGCGCCGAGCTGTGCTCGTTGGACAGGCGCCACCAGAACGCGCCGAAGGCGGCGACCACCGTGACCACCACCAAGGCCGCCACGACGCTGACCGCGGTCATGAAACCGCCCAGCTTGGCGCGCGCGGCGGCCGTGTCGATCTCCTGGACGACCCACCAGGCCGGGCCCGAGACCGGGCTGCCGACGGAATAGACCACCGCCGTTCCGCCGATCGCGCCCCGTTCGGCGAAGGGCACCAGGTTGCCGCCCGCGGGAATGTCCAGATCGTCGACGAACGCGAGTGACGGGGCGCCGCCGGGCACGATCCGGACCAGCCCGGCGCCGGCGCGCTGCACCAGCTTGAGGCGTTCGCCCGACTCCGCGAGCGGCGGCGGGCTCAGCACCTCGCCCAGTTTCTCGGCGACCGGCGCGGTCAGCAGCAGCACGCCCACGGTCTGGCCCTCGGAAGGGCCGCTCTGGGCGGCGAAGACCGGCGCGTAGAAGTCGAGCACCAACCCGGCGGGCCCGGCGCGCGCCAGACCGAAGGTCAACTCGCCGGTCTCGAACACCGATTTGGCCAGGGCCTGCTGCTCGGACGCGAGCGGTCCGGCGCCGGCGCTGGTCACGTAGGCGATGCCGTTGCGGTTGACCAGATAGCCGTCCAGGAAGCCGGCGTTCTCGGCGAAGTCGCTCAGCACCTGCGACATGAACGGCAGCTGTGCCGCGAGCGGCACGCCGAGGCCGGCCGGAATCTCCGGGTCTCCAGCGCCGCCGGTGCCGCCGGTCGCCAGGTCCGATATGTCGCCGCCGGAAAGGTCCATCTCGGTGGCGAACAGGCGGAACAGCTCGCTCTCCACGACCCGGCCGGCCGGCCGCGTGACCCCGTCCAGCCAGGTGTCGATGACCTCGGCGCGGCCGCGCGAGAGGATCTCGAGACGACGCTTCAGATCGGACTCCAGGTCGGTTTTTTGGCCCTGGATCATGAGCGCTGGCACCACCACGGCGATGACCACGATGATGGCAATGACCACGAGGCCACGGACCAAAGCCCGCGATCGCGCCGGCCGGTATTGCTCGGCATCGACCTCGGCCGAGATGAATTCGGGCTTCATCGTCTCGCTTGTATTGGACATGGTCGCCTCGATCACTTCGGTTTTTTGGCCAGCAATCCGCGATAGGCATCATTCTTCTTTTTCTTGAAGCTGCCGATATGGGCCCAGCGCGTGGTCTCGTTCATCGAATACTGAGGTACATAATGCTTGTAGCGCGAATGAGGCAATATCAAGTTCGACAGGCTGTCGAGGATCAGGATCTCGTCCTTGGCGTAAAAGGCCAGAATCGCGTGGCCGATGCCGCGGATCTGGTCCATCAGGATCACCACCCGCAGCACCTCCTTCTTGAAGCCGAGTTTGCGCAGGGCGAAGTACTTGGCGATGGCGAAGTCCTCGCAGTCGCCGGAGCGGGCCATGAACTCTTTCGGCGTCGCCCAGTACTCGCTGACACCGTAGACCTCGCGGTCCAGCTTGTAGGGCCAGCGGTTGAAGAAGCCGTTGACCGCCTTGATGCGTTGGTCGCGCGGCAGGGCGGCGGCCATGGTGATGATTTGCCGCCAATGTTTGAGAATCGGGCTGGTGCAGAGACTGGCGTCGGCCGCGCAGTCGTCGAACGCCTTGCGCTCGCGGTCCACGGCGCCGAGCACCCGGGTCCACTGCGGCAGGCCCTTGAGCGAGTCCGACTTGAGCTCCACCGAGCCGAACAGCGCGCCGCCGCCTTGGGCCTGTTTGCTGGTCTGGACCAGGTCGGCCAGGGTCTGGGCCGTCGCCGGCCGCGGCGCGGCGGTCGAGAGTTCCAGACACAGCAGGGCGGCGAAGGCGGTAATGAGACAACGCCGGGTCAAATCGTCAGTTCCCCGTCAGCCGAATTTTGGCCGGATTCCACTGGACCGGCCCCTGGGACCGGCCCGTGGGACCGGCCCGCCGACAGGATCGCTGGTCGAGCTTAAGACAAGGTTTCGGAAAGTGGTTTACCGGATCTATATCGCGGCGGCCGAGAGCCGGGCTGGGAGCCGATTCGTATGGTTAACGCCCCTTAGGAGACCGGGTAGTAAAGCCTTCGTGAACGAGATTTGGTATCAGCGCTCGCGCAGCGCCCGGTCGCGGGCCTTGAGGATCGGCTTCAAGATGTAATCGAGCACTGTCTTGTGGCCGGTCAGGATCTCGATGGTCGCGGTCATGCCCGGGATGATCGGCAGCTCGTTGCCTTGGTGGATCAGGGCGTTCTGCCCGGTTCGCAGGTAGACGCGGTAGAAATTCTCGCCCTGCTCGTCCTTGATGGTGTCGGCGCTGATGTGCTCGACCTTGGCCTTCAGGCCGCCATAGATCGAGAAGTCGTAGGCCGCGACTTTGATCATCGCCTCCTGGCCGGGCCGCAGGAAGGCGATATCGGCGGGCCGGATCTGTGCCTCGATCAGCAGGGTGTCGTCGAGCGGCACGATCTCGATGATGTCCTCGCCCGGCCGGATCACGCCGCCGATCGTGTTCTGCTTGATCTCCTTGACGGTGCCACGGACCCGGGAACGGACTGCGGTGCGGGTCACCCGGTCCTCGCCGGCGAGCAGGGTCTCGGTGACCGAGTTGAGTTCCGCGCGGGCGTTGTTGAGCTCGTCGGAGATGGCCGCCTTGGACGAGAACACCACCTCCTCGACCCGCTGCCGGGCTTCCTTGGCCGCGGATTGCAGGCGCGGGATGCTGAGCCGGATGGTGGCGATCTCGCCTTCCAGGTCGGCCACCTGGCGCTCGATTCGGATCATGTCGATGCGCGGCATCACGCCGCTGCGCGCCAAGGGCTGGGTGATGGCGAGTTCCTCGCGCGCGAGCTGCAGGCTCCGCTCCAGTTGCTTGCGGCGGCTGCGCATCTCGGCGATTTCGTGCTTGCGCTGCCTGGCCTGGGCCTGGAGCACCGCGATTTGGGCGTTGAGTTGCCGGCCCCGGGCCTCGAACAGGGCTCGCTGGTCGGCCGCGGCCTGGGGCGCCTTTGCCAGAATCTCCTCGGACAGCGCCATCTCCTGGCCCTTCAACTCGGCCCTGAGGCGCTCGACCGTGGCCTGAAGCATGTAAACCCGGCTCCGGGCGTCGCGGTAGGTGGCCTGAGCGGCGGTGTTGTCGATGCGCACCAGAATGTCGCCCTTCTCCACGATGTCGCCTTCGCGGACCAGGATCTCGGCCAGGATGCCGCCTTCCAGGTTCTGAATGATCTGAGTCTTGCTGGAGGGGATCACGCGGCCCTCGCCCCGGGTCACCTCGTCGAGCACGGCGAAGTCGGCCCAGAACCCCATGACTACCACGAACACGAAAGTCATGATCGTCAGGATGTAGGCGAAGCCCTGGCCGCGCCGCCGGACGGCGGCGTGAACGTCGGGCATGAAGTGGAGATCTTCCTGATTGGTCGCCATCGTCCGGCCGTTGGTACCTCGTAGGTGCTTGTCGCGTTAGCTGCTCGTCGCGCGGATCTGGCCCTGTTTGAGGGCGCTCAGCACCTCTTCCTTCGGGCCGTCGGCGACGATCTTGCCGCCGTCCAAGATAAGCAGCCGGTCGACCAAGCTGAGCATGGAGCTGCGATGGGTCACCAGCAGCAGGGTCTTGCCCGGCAGGATCTCGCTCAGGCGCTTTTTGAAGGTGGCCTCGGTCGAGTTGTCCATGTTGCTGGTCGGCTCGTCCAGCATGATGATGTTGGGATCGAGTATCAGCGCGCGGGCGATCACGATAGCCTGCCGCTGGCCGCCCGACAGACTCATGCCGCGCTCGCCGACCTGTAGGTCGAAGCCGTGCGGGTGTGAGCGCAGGAAGTCGCTGACGCCGGCGACGTTGGCGGCGCGCATGACCGCCTGATCGTCCAGGTGCGGCGCGCCGAAAGCGATGTTGTCGCGTACGGTGCCGAAGAACAAGTAGTTGTCCTGGGCCACGTAACCGACGTTGCGGCGCAGATCGGCCGGGTCAATCTGGCGGATGTCGGTGCCGTCCGTCAAGATCGCGCCCTCGGCTGGCTCGTAGAGGCCGATCAACAGGCGCGCGATCGTGGACTTGCCCGAACCGATTCGGCCCAGGATCCCGATCCGCTCGCCCGGCTTGACCTTGAAGGAGATGCTATCGAGCGCGGGGCTCTGCTGGCCCGGATAGCCGAACGACACCTGCTTGAACTCGATCTCGCCGCTCAGCTCCGGCCGGTGCAGGAAGGTCTTGTCGGCGGGGCGCTCGACCGGCGCGTTCATGATCGCGTCGAGCGACTTGAGCGCCACGCGCGATTGCTGCAGGCGGGTCAGCATGGCCGCGATCGAGCTCAACGGCGCCAGCGCCCGGCCGGTCAGGATGGTGGCGGCGATCAGCGCGCCCATGGTGATCTCACCGGCCCCGATCAGGTATACGCCGTAGACCACCACCGCGACCGTGGTCAGCTGGATCGAGGTCTGGGCGAAGGTCGTGGCGATGCCCGAGATGAAGCGCGCCTTGCCGGAGGATTCCGCGGTCAGGCCGCAGAAGCGCTCCCAAGCGCGCTGGATGCGGCCCTCGGCGGCGGCCGCCTTGATGGTTTCCAGGCCATCGATGGTCTCGACCAGGAGGGCGTGTTTCTGCGACGATTCGCGGTGGGTCTTCTCGATCACGCTGCGCAGCGGGAACTGCAACGCCACCCCGACCAGGATCACCACGGGCACCACCAGCAGCGGGACGATGGCGACCTCTCCGGCGACCAGCCAGATGACCCCGACGAACAGGAAGATGAACGGCAGATCGACGATCGCGATCACGGTGCCGGAGGTGAAGAACTCGCGCAACGATTCGAACTCGCGCAGGTTGTTGGCCATGGCGCCGGTCGAGGCGCCCTTGCTGGCCAGCTTCATGGACATCAGCTGTTCGAGCAGCCGGCTGGCGATGATCACGTCGGCGTTCTTGCCGGCCACGTCGATGAAGTAGGTGCGCAGGTTGCGCATGACGAACTCGAAGACGAAGACCGTGACCACGCCGAGCGCCAGAACCCACAAGGTTGGGATGGCGTTGTTCGGCACCACGCGGTCGTAGACGTTCATGATGAACAGCGGGCTGGCGAGGGCGAAGAAGTTGATCAGCACCGAGGCCAGCAGCACGTGGCTGTAGATCGGCCAGAACTTGGCCAAGGTGCCCCAGAACCACGCCCGCGGCTGGGTCAGGCGGATGTCCGCAGCGCGCTCGTCGAACTTGAATTCGGGCCGGGCGAAGATGGCGTAGCCGGTGTACTGGCTCTGCAGCTCCTCGACGCCGATGGTTTTCTTGTTGGTGCCGCCTTCGGGGACCGTGATCTCGGCCATGTCGCGGCCCTGGTAACCCAGCAGCACACAGGCGTTGCCGCTCTCGAGCAGCAGGATGCAGGGCAGGGTGACCGGCAGGATGTGCCGAATCTTGGGCCGGCTGGTGATCCGCGCCTCGACCCCGGCGCGTTCGGCGGCGCGCACCGCCAGCTCCGGGGTAAAGCGCTCGGCGGCATGGGGCAGGCCGGCCTTGAGCGCCTCCGCCGAGATCGGCCGCTCCAGCAGGCCGGCCAGGGTGACCAGGCAGGACAGCAGGGGGTCTTCGAAATCGATCGCCGAGGGCGCGATGCGCCACTCCTGGGATTCTTCGATGATCTCCTCGGTCTTGATCGCGGGCGCGTCTCCGGCGTCCCGCGCGGTGGCGTCCGCAGCGGCGTCCGTGGCGGGGTCCGCAGCGGCGTCCAGTGGCGGTCCGTCCGGTGCGGCCGCCGGCGCCGGCGCGCCTGGGCTCGAGGCTGGCGCCGGCGCGCCTGGGCTCTGGGACGGCGCCGACGCGCCCGGCGCATCGGGTTGCTTGCGGGCGCCGAGATCCGGCGTCGGCCAGCTCGCGGGTCCCTTCGGGCTGCCGGACCCGCGTTTGTCTTTGGCCCGGTCCTCGGAACGCGACGCGGCCGCGAAGGCGCCGAGAATCCTGGCCGCCTTGCTCGGCCGAGACCGGGCCTTGGCAACAGGCTCGGCGCCGCCACCGTTCGAGGGTGGCGCCGCCGCGCCGATGCGTCCCTTGTCCTTATTGACAGTCATGGAAGGCCGTACCGCATTACCGCTTTCATGTGAACCGGCCAACCGCCGAGACGGTGCCGGAGCCGGCGTCCAGCCAGGCGGGATTGTTGTGCCATAGATAGTTGTCGGCAAGAATTAATATTTTCCGGCCGCCAAACTTACAAATAACCCATCCGGCTTCGGAAATGGTTAACCCGCGCCGGGAAATCAGGCGGGGAAATCAGGCCGGGGCCAGTTGCCGTGGCCGGTGACCCGGCGCCGCATGGCGACCGGAAAACCACCTGCTTTTTGGAGAATTTATGCTGGACATAGGGTTCGGTAAGCTTCATTTTCTCATAATGATGATCGGCCATTGACCGTAACGCGTTGACAGTTGACTGAAAACTTGTCTATTAAATAGTTGAGTTAATGTGTTCAAAGCCCCAGGGCCGGTATTTATCGGTGCTGCTGGATTGGGTTACACAGGGAAACGGGGGAGTGTCATGCGCGGAGCGCAGGAGAAATTGAACTTTTACCTAAAAGCGGCATTGTTGGGGGCCGCGCTCGTTCTTCCTGGATCCCTGCCGGCCCAGGCGGTTTCCATAACCGAAGCGATCGAGTTGGCGCTGTCGACCAACCCGAACATCGGAATCGTGGCGAGCAACCGTGAGGCGGTCGACGAGGAGCTCAAGCAGGCCCGCGGCCTGTGGCTGCCGCAGATCGACCTGGCCCTCGGAATTGGCCGGGAGCGCACCAACGACCGCACCACGCGCGCCGTGGCCAATTCGCAAGCCCTGACCCTGACCCGGGAAGAGGCTTCGATCACGCTGCAACAGCGCATCTTCGATGGTTTCGAGGCGAACAGCAGGATCGCGCGCGAGAAGGCACGCGTCGAATCGGCGGCGAATCGGGTCCACGAGAACGCCGAATTCCTGGCCCTGGACGTGATTGGGGGCTATGTCGAGGTCCTGCGCCAGCGCGAGTTGGTGCGGCTCGCCGAGGCGAACCTCACGGTGCACATCGGTATCCTGGACTCGCTCCAGCAGCGCCTGGCCGGCGGCGGCGGCAGCCGCGCGGATGTGGCCCAGACCGAGGCCCGCAGCGCCCGCGCCCGCGCCACTGTGACCCAAACCCTGAACGACCTGCGGGACGCCGAGGCGGCTTACACGCGGATCGTCGGGCAGTATCCGGACCAGCTCGAAGCGCCGGAGTTCCCGGACGGCGTGCTGCCGGACGACCTGGAGGCCGCGGTCACCCTGGCCAACACCAACAATCCAACCACCAAGATCTTTGAGGCCGACGTGAAGTCTTCGCTGGCCGAGGTTACGATCGCCGAGGTGCCGTTCTATCCGGCGATTACCTTGGAGGCCGAGTCGGAGTACAACGACGGCCGCGACGGCATCCAGACCTACGAGTTCAACAATCAGGTGATGGTGCGCCTGCGCTGGAACCTGTTCCGCGGCGGCATCGATCGGGCCAACCGTCAGGAACAGCTATCCCGCTTGGCCGAGAGCAAGAACCGGCGCCTGCGCTCGTTCCTCGACGCTCAGCAGGAGATGCGCCAGTCGTGGTTCGCGCTCGAGGCGAGCCGGCAGCGGGTCGAGGACCTGTCCGACGCGGTCAAGTTCAACATGGAGACCCGGGACGCCTACCGGCAGCAGTTCGAGGTCGCCCAGCGGACCCTGCTAGACGTGCTCGACGCCGAGAACGAGCTCTTCGTCGCCAGCGGTCAATTGGTCTCCTCGCAAACCAATGAGCTGTTGGCCTCGTACCGGATCCTGGCAGTCGGCGGGACGCTGATGAATACCCTGAGCGTCACGCCGCCGCAGCAGGCGATGGTCATGCATACCGGCTGGCTGGAAGGGATCGGGATCGGCAAATAACGACAGATTCCAGCGCGCCGCGGGGCCACCCCCGCGGTCGCGGCAGGATCAGGCGGCGCCCCTTCGCGGGCGCCGCTTTTTTTCCTTCCAGCGGATGGTTGGGCCATGGCGAAACGACGGTCTGGGGCGCGAGACCGGGGCGCGGTACCGGGGGCGGCCCGCGGAATGGCGGTGTGTTCATGATGTGTTCTCATGCAGGACTGCCGCCCGGCAGCGCCCCGTTCGGGTGCCCGGATCAGGTCCTTGGCATAACATCGGAATTGGTATTCCCAGTGATCCGTTAAGGTTCCGGTAATGAATTACCTTGCGATTACCTCGCCTTTATGGTCCGATCATTGGTGATCGGCGATGCTGTGCAGTGGTGTGTTCTAGATGTCTATTAGCGGGAACCGGCACGAGGCTGGCGGCGAGTTGGAATCGTCGCTCGGGCCCGGTGCGCCGTCGGAACACGTCGGCGCCGAGGTGCTGATCCTGGATTCGGGCGGCCTGGAGACCCCGGCGGTTGGCGAGACCATCCTGCTCGAGCTCGCGGATCTCCTGCCCGATGCCTTGGGCGAGGTGGTGCTGTTCGCTGGCGACGACCTGCCGGTCAACATCGTGACCGACCAGCCGGTCATCGAAGTGGGGATTGCCGAGGCCCACGTGACCGCCGCGGGCGTGGACGTCACCGGGCTTCACTTTTATAGCTTCGAGAGCGGGCTCACGGTCTACAGCCCGACCGATGTGCTGATCGTCGCCGAGTCCTGATCCGGTCACCATCAATAGTGTAGAGCAGATTCACGCAGTCGATCGGATCGCCGACGCCGATTCGATCGAGCCCGATCCGTTCTAAAATACATTTTCGGAGAACCGGCTCTGCACCCCGCCCGCGGCCTTGGGCGGGCTGCGGCTTTGGCGCCCCGTCCGCACTCATACCAAGTCTCGTTGATAATGACCCATAGAGATCGCACGGGCGATGCGACGGGCCAAGGGGCGGGCAGGAGGGAGACCGCAGGCGATGCCGGGCATCGTCGAGGCCTGCCGACGCCCCCGATACGCCCACTGCCGGTTCGCCCGCGCGACCGGAACGGCGGCTTCCCCAATGCTCTCGGGCCGGGGCTTTCGGACGGCCCAAAAATTGTCGACGGGGCCCACGGCTTGCGATGCCCCGTATCGCCACGCCCTGTGCTCCTAGCCGAAAACCTTGGGAAGCCGTCTCTAGGAGTCATTATCAGCGAGATTTGGTATCAGGCGGCGGCTTCCTTTACGCCGGGCCGGTTGTCGATCCTGCGTCTCGTTGGCTCGGAGCTCGGCTTGCGCGTCGCCGAGAGCCACATGACCGCGTAGAAGCCCTCGCCGTCACGAGGGTGCAGGCCCAGCAGCTTGGCCGCCGCCGCAATGACCCGGCCGGGCTCCACGTGCAGCACGTTGGCCTCCGCGATCGCCACATTGCCCGCCACCATGTCGAGCCAAAGGTCGTTCAGGGGCCGCCGGGTGCGGACCTGGATGACCGAGGTCAAATCGGCGCCGGCGAGGCTCTCCTCGGGCGCTCCCAGCCACTCCAGGAAGCCGTCGTTATGGGCCAGGATGGTCCGGTAGCGCGATAGCACCAGACCCGGGCTGGCGCAGGCCCGCACCACGCCGAAGATGTTGTCCTGGGTCGGCAGCAGGCTGGCCTGGGCCAGCGCCCGCTCGCTTTCGACCATGGAGATGACGCGCAGGTGGGAGGCGAAGTTGTTGCCGTTGTAGCGCGCGGCGAGCTCGGCGATGAAGCGGCCCAGGCGCATGCCCTCGCGTTCGGCCAGGCTTTCCAGCGCTTGCCAGAACACCGGTTCCAGGCGGATCGAATAGCGCCGGTTCTGGTACTGAACGATGCGTGGCTTCGGGGTCTGTATCCCGACCGCGCTCAGCGCTCTGCGGGCCATGTTCGCTCCAAGTCATCCTGGCCGGCCAGTCCCGTGACCCGACCGATTGCTCATATAATATTATGTGCCTTCCGAAAAGTCCCGGGCTAATACCGGGCGCGGGTCAGTCACGGCAGCATGATCTCTTCTTGCTCGGCGACGATGGCGCCGAGATCGTTGAGCCGGCTACGCAACTCGTAGCGGCGCGCCAGCTTGCGTTGGGCCGTCTGGGGCAGATCGGTCAGCATGATGATCCGTTTGTCGATCAGAACCGCGATCAGGTCCTCCAGGACCCGCACCATTTCCAGGTCCGAGGCGATGAGCACGTTCTGGAGGTTGGCCGAATCGGCGGTCTCGGAGATGAACTCGCGAAGCCCTGGATCGTCGACCGGCAGCCGTTCCTGGGCCTGGTCGCTCTGGATCGCATGAACCGCGATGATCTGGCCGTCGCTGTCGCGTATGACGTAAGGCATCCCGGGACTCCCGACAGGGTGGCGAAACCTTATACCAAAGGTCCTTGATATTGACCCATAGCGATCGCGCGGGCGATGCGACGGGCCAATGGGCAGGCAGGGGGGAGGCCGCGGGCGATGCGGGGCATCGTCAAGGCCTGCCGACGCTCCCACCGGTGCCCACTGCCGGTTCGGCCACGCGACCGTAACGGCGGCTTCCCCAAGGCTTCGAGGCCGGGGCTTTCGGGCAGCGTCCCACATGGCTCGCGATGCCCTGTATCGCCACGCCACGCGCTCCTTGCCGAAAACCTTGGGAAACCGTCTCTATGGGTCAATATCAAGGACCTTTGGTATAATGGCCGAGACGTTAACTTAAGGTAACCACCGACCGAAACATAGAGTAACCGCCGGTGCCAAAAGAAAACCGCCGAACGCGCGGGTCCGGCGGCTACTCTGGGTCCCGATCGAGGCCCCGATATCGAGGAATGCCCCGTGGTTACATCCCCTGCGCCTTGAGATAGGCGATCACGTCGGCGCGCTGACTTTCCTTACTGAGGCCGCGGAAGGACATCTTGGTTTTCTTCACGAACGCCTTCGGCTTGGTCAGGAACTTGTCCAGATTGGCCTCGTCCCAGATGATGTCGGCGCCGGCCATCGCCTTGGAGTACTTGTAGCCCTCGACCGAGCCGGCCTTGCGCCCGACCACGCCCTTGAGGTGCGGGCCGATCTTTTTCTTGCCAGGATCGAAGGTGTGACAGGTCTTGCACTTCTTGAACACCTTCTTGCCTGCTTCCGCGTCGCCTTCGGCCAAGGCCGCGCCGCTGCCGAGTGCGGCGGCGAATGCCAGGGCCAGGGTGGCGGTAAGAATTCTCCCTTTCATCTAAGCAACCTCCTGAAGTGATGATCGTGCCAAAGGGTTTATCGGACTTTGGACCCGCTTTCTAGTGATACGCGGCCGGAAAGGCAACTCTCCCCGCGGGATCGCGAATTTTTCGCGCCCGCGCGGCGGGGTGCCGGGAAATGGTCCTATTTGGGGCGCGGCTTCAAGCGGCTTGGCGCAGGTCGAGCCGGCGCCATACCGCGACCAGCGCGGCGCCGGCGATCGCCGCCTCGATCCGACCCGCCGCGACTATGAAGAGCCGGGGCCTGGGCGACCTTGACTTCTATCAAGCCCGCTTGCGCCCGCTCCGGGGGCCAGGGTCGGTTCGCCGGTGGTTGCGGATGCGGCTCGTCTTTTCCCAAAATCAGGGACATACTAACGATCGTCTGTTCCGAAGGGGCTGACATGGGCCGAATTCTGCTGCTCGCGATGCTGCTGCTCGGGGGTACCGGGTCCGCGCTTGCCGGCATGGAGGCCGGCCTGGAGGCGGGCATCGAGGCCTACAAGCGGGGCGACTACGTTGCGGCGCGTGCCGCCTGGGCGCCGCTGGCGTCGGCCGGCGATGCGGAGGCGCAATACTATCTCGGCCACCTCCACGCCAAGGGCGAAGGCGTTGCCCGGGACCCGGGCCAGGCGTTGCGC
>Ga0114948_10000890_pt1 | contig 12333 bp, 10 predicted proteins | sample CR04metaG_FD_83877 | JGI IMG/M metagenome (GOLD analysis project Ga0114948, IMG submission 83877) | Deep subsurface microbial communities from Mariana Trench to uncover new lineages of life (NeLLi) - CR04 metaG | ecosystem: Environmental > Aquatic > Marine > Ocean trench > Sediment | place...
CCCCGAGCTCGGCCGCATGATCCACCACCCAACGGGTCGCCGCCCACGCATCATCGACCGGCGCCGGGAACGGGTGCTCGGGGGCGAGCCGATAGTCGACGGACACCACGAGGCACGCCGCGCCCAGAGACAGCCGACGACAGGGGATATCGTGTGTATCCCGATCGCCGATCACGTAGCCGCCACCGTGGAAAAAGATGAGGATCGGGAGCGGACCTTCGGCATCCTGCGGGCGATAGAGCCGCGTCGGAAGCTCGCCACCGGGGCCGGGGAGCGTGCTGTCCTGCGTCACCACTCCGTTCGGAGGATCTTCCGAGACTGAGGCGACCATCTCAGCGTATTGAATCCGTGCCGCTGGTGGATCGAGGCTCTCGAGCAGGGGGCGGGTGCTCCTCTCCGCGAGATCGAGTATGAACTGGACCTGCGGATCTAGCGTCACTCATGCGCTCCTAAAAAGAGGACTACTGACACGCCGAGCCCCAGCTCAGAAGACTTCCCAAACACCCGGTGTTGCAAGCTCCACAGAGTACCCGTCAGGGTCACGGAAGTACATGCTCTTTCCGCCTCGTTCCCAGCTCACCTCACTCTCGATATCGACCCCCTCCGCCGCGAGGTGCCGACGCCACGAGTCGAGGTCCCCCGAGTCGATGGCGAAGGCGAAGTGCGCCGGGCCTCCACCGTCGTGGGAAGGAATCCATCCGCCTCTGAACGACGCTCCTGAAGTGGTGGCTCCACGAAGAAAGAGCAGGAGCACTGTGCCCTCCCCTGCGTCCAGGGCGGCCAGGCGATCTCCTCGCGACATGGCGTTCAGTCCGATCACGCGCTCATAGAAGCGGACCGCCCGATCAAGATCCTCGACGTAGAGGGCGGTCTCCAAGATTCGCCGAACCCGGGGCATCGTCTCAGTTCCTGACCCACTTCCAAACGGTTCGGTCGCCGACGGACGCTCCCCAGATGTTGCCCTGGTCGTTGACCGAAACGCCTTCGGGGTGGCTCGTGGCTCCGTGCGTGCAGGGGTCCGGAATAAAGCCGGTCAATACGCCGTCGGTCACGCTGCCAATCCGGATACCCCGATGCCAACCCGGGTTGTAGCCGAACTGCCCTTCGGCCGCCCTCGATTCGGAGTCGAGCACGACACGTCCAGGCAGTCGCACGCCACAGGTCTTGTTCTCGGTCATCACGTCCATCATCTGTGCGAGCTGGTCCTCGAGCTTCGCTGCATTGCCAATTTGGCCCGCGGAGGCCCTCAGGGCCACGAGGAAGCCGGCACAGGTTATGCGCCATCGGCCCGCCGTTGCCGCCTCACTTCGTACAGAATAGCCGTTGCGGCGGAGGCAACGTTCAGGGAGGAAGCCGACCCGCTCATCGGGATGGTCACGCTGGTGTCACAGAGCTCGGCGACCTTGTGACTGAGGCCGGCGGTCTCGTTACCGAGCATGAGCACGGTCGGATTCGAAAAGGACACTTCGTCGGGCCACACTCCCCCACGCGCCGTTGTCGCGACTAGTTGGAGATTCTGCGTCTGACTCCGCACCCCCTCGAGCCAACCCTTCAGGCCACCCCAGGTCGTGACCCGCACCACGGGCTGAGCAAACAGAGAGCCCGCAGCACCACGGACGGTGCGTGGATCATAGAGGTCCGCCGCGCGGCCGAAGATGACGACGCCATCTACTCCCAGTCCATCACAAGAGCGGATGACCGTACCGAGATTGCCAGGCAACGACGGCTGATCGAGCAGGACGTAGAGTGGCTGCGGCCCTGCCGGGAGGCGCGCAGGATCATCGCTCGGAATCTTGACGACCGCCAACAATTCCGAGACGTCATCCTTGTCACTGAGCTCCTCCATCAGGGGAAGACTCAGCTCGAGGTGCAGGCGAGCGCGGGATGAGCGCAATGTGTCTTGAGCCCAAGCCGATAGTGGGCGTGAGGGCGCATAGAGGAACGCCTCGATCCTCCACTCTGGATTGGCCATGAGCTGATTCAGCGATCGAACACCTTCGACCACAAATTCGCCGTAGCGATGGCGCTTTTTTCGACTTCGGCCGAGCGCTTCCACTCGCTGAAACCACTGGTTCTTCGACTCGACAGGAAGTATCCGCGGCACTTGTCCCAACGGCTGAGTCCCAGATCTAGGGTGCGGCTGATCCGTGCCCCCTTCAAGTAGGGCGGTGTCCCAAACGTAGTCCAAAGTAGAGGTGGTGGGCGGCGGCCCGTGCGCTACATTCCCGCTTGCCCGAGGAAGGGACCATCCATAGGAGGGACGAATGGACGCCAGCAAGATGACCAGGCGCCAGCTTCTCAAGAGGTTCGGAGCCGTCGGCGGCTCATCGCTCGTGATGGGTGCGATGGGGGCATGGGACCTGATGGGTCAGCCGTCAGGCCCGCGCCCCGTCTTGAAGGGGACGCGGCCGGACACGAAGGTCATCGTGCTCGGTGCGGGACTGTCGGGGCTGACTGTCGGCTACGAGCTGGGGAAGCTGGAGTACGACTACAGCGTCCTGGAGGCACGCGACTCCGTGGGCGGTCTCTGCTGGACCGTCCGGCGCGGAACGCAGCACACGGAGATCGGCGGCGAGACTCAGGTGTGCGATTTTGACGAAGGGCAGTACTTCAACGCGGGGGCGTGGCGGATTCCGCACCGCGACCAGGGGGTCCTGGGCTACTGCAAGGAGCTGGGCGTCCCTCTCCAACTTTTCGTGAACCTAAGCGACGCGAACTACTTCTACGAAGAGGACCCCGAGTTGGGCCCCCTCTCCGGCAAGCGAGTCCGATTGCGCGAGGTCAAGGCCGACCTGTGGGGTTCCACGACCGAGCTGCTGGCCAAGGCGATGGACCAGGGCCAGATCGACGCACCGCTCACCGAAGAGGACAAAGTCCTCCTGATGGAGTTCCTGGTGCGAGCCGGGTACCTGGATTCAGAGGACCACTTGTACGGCCCACCGGAACTGCGCGGGTCGGAGGATCGGTACGATTTCAGCGCCCTACTCCGTTCCGACTTCGGAAGCCGGGTACGCTCCCTCTACGCCGGCACCGGGGGACCGGACCCCGTCTTTCAGCCGATCGGGGGCATGATCCAGATCCCGCTCGCCTTCGAGCGAGCGATCGGTGACCACATCAGGTTCGGGGCCGACGTGGGGTCGATTCACCAGACCGAAGACGGCGTGCGAGTTGTGTACAGGGACACCCGGTCCGGACAGGAGCGGGAGGAGACCGCGGACTTCTGTGTGTGCTGCCTACCGATGTCCGTGCTGAAGGGAATCGACGTCAATTTGTCGCCCGAGATGGCGGACGCCGTGAGCAAGACCGAGCACAGCTCGAGCGCAAAAATGGGACTGCAGATGAAGCGCCGCTTCTGGGAGGAGGACGACGGTATCTTCGGTGGGCACCTCTGGAGCTCGAGCCTGCAACTGGGAGAGTTCTCCTATCCCTCGAACGACTACTTCACGGACAAAGGTGTGCTGTTGGGCTACTACGGCCGTGGTGGGCAAGCCGGGCTATCGGACATGCCGGTTCGAGACCGGGTCGAGCATGTGCTCACTCAGGCCAGCAAGGTCCACCCGCAGATGAGGGAAGAGTTCGAGAACGCGTACTGTGTGTGGTGGGAGAAGGTCCCATACAGTCTTGGCGCATACGGGAGGACCCCCGACGCTGAGCTTCTCGAACAGCTCAGCAAGGCGGATGGTCGCGTCTATCTGGGGTCAGCGGGCGCAAGCGGGCGCCCGGCGTGGCTCGAGGGCGCCATCCAGTCGGCTTGGCGGACCGTAGAGGCTCTTCATGAGCGGGTGATGCAGGGGTAGACCTCAGCCGACGTCCGGTCTGAAGAAGCCCCAAGTCTTCAGTCCCCATCCGACGGTCGCGTGGCCCACGATCTCGTAGCCGAAGTGCTGATAGAGTGGGACATTGGCCTCGTCTTCAGTCGTGAGCGTCACACCTTCAGAACCGGAGTCCTCACGGGACATGAGGTGGACATGCTCGATCAGCCTGCGGCCGAGCCCCTTGCCCTTCGCTGCGCGGCGCACGCCGATCATGTTGAGGTGGATGTGTGGAGTTTCCACCTCGAACGGCGCACAAGCGGCAGAAAAAGAGTCGTATCTGGCTCGCGCCGAGGAGCCCAACTCAGCCCATACCCGCTCGCGAAGATCGCTCAACTCCGGCGGGCTCGGCGGCCCGCTAGGACGCGACACCAGTGCAGCCCCATCGAAACTTCGTCGGTGCCCGATCCCGAGCAGGACCTCTCCGCGTAGGACTCGCGCCTCCACGAAGAAGTGGACAAGGATCTTGAGTCGCTGCTCGTAGTCCACGGCGTCGGCATCGAGTACGAAGCGCATCACCGGGTAGTCGAAGAAGGCCTCACACAGGACGTCGACTACCTCCGCTACATCATTCCCGTTGAGCCTGAAGACAGTCTCGAGCACGCGCGACGCAGCTACTTCACGAAGAGCATCTCGCGGTACGTCGGCACCGGCCACAGATCATCCGGAACGAGCCGCTCGAGTCGGTCCACCACGTCCCGCACCTCGGTCATCGCCGGAATGATGTTGTCGCGCATGTGCGCCGCCTTCGACACCAGGTCGTCACCTCCGAGCTCCTGGTTCTGCGTCGCGAGCACGCTCAGCTTCTGGCTCAGAGCGTCGACGAGCTCGTTCATCTGCCCAGCGATCGCGAGCACGCCGTCGCTCTTCATGCCGAGGTTGTCGGCACTCTGGGCTGTGGCGAGAAGGTCGCTCAAGTAGCGGACCGCGGCCGGCAGGATCATCGTCTGCGCGATCTGCTGCGCGCTCTCACCCTCGATGTTGACCGTCATGAAGTACTGCTCGACGAAGATCTCGTAGCGGGACTCGAGCTCGCGGTGCGAGAGCACGCCGTATTTCTCGAAGAGCGATGTGTTCTTCTCCTCGACCAGCTTCGGCAACGCATCCATCGTGCTGCGTAGGTTGAGCAATCCGCGACTCTCCGCTTCGACGGCCCACTCGTCTGAATAGTTGTCGCCGTTGAAGATCACGTGCTTGAACTCGTGGATCTCGGAGGCGAGCAGCGAGCGCAGAGCGTCGTCGAACGACGTGCCCTTCTCCAGGGCTCCCTCGAGCTGGCCACACAGTTCGTCGATCGACTCGGCCACGATCGTGTTGAGGACCGTCGCCGGGAACGAGACGCTCTGCGCCGAGCCGAGCGAGCGGAACTCGAACTTGTTGCCCGTAAACGCGAACGGTGACGTCCGGTTCCGATCCCCCGCGTGCCTGGGCAGGCGCGGCAGAACCTTCACGCCGAGGCCCAGTAAACCGTGCGACTTGCTCGACTTGGCCTCACCGGCCTCCTCGATCTGCTCGAAGATATCCTGCAGCTGATCGCCAATGAAAGCGGAGATGATCGCCGGCGGAGCCTCGTTCGCCCCGAGGCGGTGGTCGTTGCCTGCGTAGGCCACAGACGCTCGCAGCAGATCCTGGTGTCTCGCGACCGCTCTGAGAACAGCGGAGCAAAAAAACAGAAACTGCATGTTATCGTGCGGCGTCTCGCCCGGCTCGAGCAGGTTCTGATCTTTGGTTCCGAACGAGAAGTTCAGGTGCTTGCCGCTACCGTTCACGCCTTGGTACGGCTTCTCGTGCAATAGGCACACGAGGCCGTGCTTCCGGGCGACCCGACGGAGGGTGGACATCATGAGCTGCTGATGATCTGCGGCCTGGTTCGCATCCTCGAAGATCGGCGCCATCTCGTACTGGCCCGGCGCCACCTCGTTGTGGCGCGTCTCGAGCGGCACGCCAAGCTTGTACAGTTCGAGCTCCACCTCGTTCATGTACTCGAGCACCCGCTCGGGGATCGACCCGAAGTAGTGGTCGTCCATCTCCTGACCCTTTGGCGGCTTCGTGCCGAAGAGCGTGCGCCCGGTCGTCTGAAGGTCGGGGCGGCGGTAAAAGAACTCCTCGTCGACGAGGAAGAACTCCTGCTCGAAGCCGCACGTCGCGCGCACGGGCTGCGGTGGTGAACCGAAGAGGACCAGAGCGCGTCTGGCCTGCTCGTCGAGCGCATGCATGGAGCGCAGCAGCGGCGTCTTGGTGTCGAGCGCGTCACCAGCCCACGAAGCGAACGCAGTGGGAATGCACAGGTAAGCGCCACCGGCCCCCTCCATGAGGAACGCCGGCGAGGTCGGGTCCCACGCGGTATATCCGCGGGCCTCGAAGGTCGCGCGCAACCCGCCAGAGGGAAAGGAGGACGCATCCGGCTCACCCCGCACGAGCTCGCTGCCGTTGAACTCCGTGATCGCCCGCCCGTCGCCGGTCGGCTTCAGGAATGAATCGTGCTTCTCCGCGGTGTGGCCCGTGAGCGGCTGGAACCAGTGCGTGAAGTGGGTGGCGCCCTTCTCTATCGCCCAGTCTTTCATGGCGATCGCCACCGCGTCCGCCACCGACGGATCGAGCTCGGTACCGTTCTGGATCGTCGACAGCAGTGCCTCATACTGTGGCTTGGGGAGGCGCGACTTCATCTGGTGTAGTCCGAACACGTTCTGCCCGAACACCTCCTCGAGATCGATGCGCTCCTGGTCCTCACGGCCGTTGGCCGGAGCCGGCGTGTACTTGGCCGCAGCCAAAGAATCGAAGCGGGGAATCACGCGAGTCACGGGCAGCAATCTCCTGGTCGAGCCGACGGGGTTTTCGTCACGGGAGTTGAAAGTCGCCATCGCGGACATCCTCTTCAAGAGCGAAGGCGCGTCGAATTGCCTAAGTTTTAATACGCTAAAGTAAATAGAGTTATTTCGATCATTATATGCTCGAGCCATGACATTCTACGGAAGAAGTCGGGAGCTGGGTCTGCTACGCGCGGCCTTCGACCGCCCAGAGGCGTCCGTTGTGACCGTCTCCGGCATGCGCGGAGTCGGCAAAACGGCCCTTGTGATCAGGGCCCTCGATGGCTTCGAGGCGTTGCGTTTGCGATGCCCGCCACTGCCGGACCAAGCACAGCGGGAGACGCTCGCTCGGGCGCTGCAAAGGGGGACCGACCCAGATTCCGGAGCGGAGTCGGCGCTTCCCTACCCGGCCGCTTGGGCGGAGCTGTTCGGGGTAGCGCTCGGGCGCGCAAAACCCTGTGCCGCACCGTACGTGTTGGTGCTCGACGACGCACACCGCCTCCGGCATGCGAGATCACGGTTTCAGGCACCGCTTCGTGCGACACTCGAGAAGGCACGCGCGGAGGGCCGCGCGCTGCATGTCGTGCTCATGAGTCACTCACTCACGAGCGCAGCGACCGAGGCGTTCACCGACGTGCTCGGCATGCACCTCGACCTGGGCCCCCTTCCCTTCCGCTCGGCGGTGCCGCTGCTGCCGAGAGGGCAGCCGCGCGACCTGGTCCGCGCGTACACTGTCTTCGGCGGCATCCCTCGGGTTCTACGCATGCTCGATCCATCGACCACGCTCGGCACCAACCTCCGAAACCTCGTGTTCGACACCAGCGGCCCACTCGCGGAAGCAGGACGGGATTGGCTCGAAGCGGACCTGCAAACCCCTGCGCGCTACTACGCCGTGCTCTCCACCCTCTCGAGCGGCGAAGCGAGCTGGAAGACAGTGCATGCAGGGGTGCCTGATTTGACGACGAGTGGACAGATCGCACCCTATCTGCAGCGCCTGCTCGAACTCGGGTTGTTGGAGATCAGGCAGTCCATGGACGCAAAGCCGCGGAACCGCTCGCGACGCTACCGAATCCGGGACCCATTCCTCGCCTTCTGGTTTCGGTTCGTGCTTCCCCGCCTCCACAATCCTACCGGTCTAGATTCGGCGGCGTACGTGAGCGAGGTCATTCGAAGCGAGCTCGACAGACACGTCGTCGGTGTCTTTCCTGCGATATGCAGGGATTTCATGCAATTCGATGCGATCGAGGCGTTCGGAGCCAACGCCCGGGAAGGTGGCTCGCTCTGGGGTACGGGCTATCAGATCGGCATCGCAGGCATCCTGTCGTCCGGCGCCGCCTACTATGGCGATAGCTACTGGGTACGGCTCGCGTCGGAGGACCGCCCGCTCGAGCAACTCGATGCCGCCATACGGGAGACGCGCTACGGATTCGGGCGCGAGCAACGCATACGCCTCATCTTCACGGGCCAGCCGCTACCGCGCGGTCTCAAACGGGAGGTCGCGCGCAGGCTCGACGCGAGGGTGGTCGATGCCCAGGCCTTGGCTGGTCTGGACTAGCAGCGACGCCTCATACGTCGAGGTTCTTCACATACCTCGCGTTCTTCTCGATGAACTGACGTCGTGGCTCCACGTCGTCACCCATGAGCCGGTCGAACAAGTTGGAAGCGATCGCAGCGTCCTCGATCTGGACCTGCAGAATAGTTCGCGCCTCAGGGTCCATGGTGGTCTTCCAGAGCTGGTCCGGGTTCATCTCACCGAGACCCTTGTAGCGCTGGATGGTCACGCCCTTCGCTTCCCCGTTCTTGCCCCCGAGCCGCTTGAGGTACATGTCCCGCTCTTGGTCGGAGTATGCATAGAAGTCGGACTTACCCTTGTGCACGCGGTATAGAGGCGGCTGCGCGATGTAAACGTACCCTGCCTCGATGAGCTCCCGCATCTGACGGAAGAAGAACGTGAGAAGCAGCGTGCGGATATGCGCACCGTCAACATCGGCGTCCGTCATGATCACGACCTTGTGATAACGTACCGACTCGAGATCGAACTCCTCGCGGATTCCCGCGCCGATCGCGGTGATCATCGCGCGGATTTCCTCGTTGGAGAGGATCTTGTCGATACGCGCGCGCTCCACGTTGAGGATCTTCCCCTTGAGCGGGAGGATCGCTTGGAACGCACGGTCACGACCCTGTTTCGCGCTACCGCCTGCAGAGTCCCCCTCGACGAGATAGAGCTCGCAGAGCGAAGGATCAGAAATCGAGCAGTCTGCGAGCTTCCCCGGGAGCACGCCACCTTCGAGCCCACTCTTCTTGCGCGCGAGATCCCGCGCCTTACGCGCAGCCTCCCGCGCCCGCGCCGCCTGCAACGACTTCTCGATGATAGCCTTCGCCGCCTTGGGATTCTCATCGAGGAAGATCGACAGATGCTCGTTGACCGACACCTCCACGGCACCGCGCACTTCGCTGTTGCCCAGCTTGGTCTTGGTCTGACCCTCGAACTGAGGTTCCATGACCCGGATGCTGAGAACGCAGGTAAGACCCTCGCGGACGTCGTCGCCCGAGAGGCTCTCGTCCTTCCTGAAGATCTTGTTGCGGCGGGCGTAGTCGTTGATCGTGCGCGTCAGCGCCGCCTTCAGCCCCGTCAGATGCATGCCACCTTCGTGCGTATTGATGTTGTTCACGAAGGTGTGGGTATTCTCGCTGAAGCCCTGGTCGTACTGGAGCGCCAACTCGATCTCGGCCTCGGGCCTGGACGTCTCGAAGTAGCAGACTTTTTCGTGCAGCGCCGTGCGGCTGCCGCGCAAGAACTCCACGTACTCGGCGATTCCACCCTCGTATCGATAGTCCTCCGACGTGCGTCCATTGCGCTCGTCGGTGAGCGTGATCTTCAGGCCCTTGTTGAGGAAGGCCATCTCACGCAGGCGGTTCGAGAGTACCTCGATCGAATACTCGAGCTCGGTGAAGATCTCGTCGTCCGGCTTGAACCAGACTTTGGTGCCGGTGCCCTTCGCCTTCCCGATCTCCTCCAGCTCCTTGACCTTCACCCCCCGCTCGTAGCGCTGGTGGTACGTCTTGCCACCACGGCGGATCTCGACCTCGAGGAAAGCCGAGAGTGCGTTCACCACGCTCACGCCGACGCCGTGCAGGCCGCCTGAGACTTTGTAGGTGTCTTTGTCGAACTTGCCGCCGGCGTGCAGCACCGTCATGGCGAGCTCGACACCGGGCACTTTCTCGGTGGGGTGGATGTCCACCGGGATGCCTCGCCCGTCGTCCACGACCGAGACCGAGTTGTCCTCGTGGATCGTGACCGTCACCTCCGAACAGTAACCGGCCATCGCCTCGTCGATCGAGTTGTCGACGACCTCGTATACGAGGTGATGCAGTCCGCGCGCCGACGTCGAGCCGACGTACATGCCCGGCCGCTTCCGCACCGCCTCCAGACCCTTGAGGACCTGGATTTGTCCGGCGGTATACTCCGCATCTTTCGGTTTCTTGCTCTTTGCCATGTCCGCTCCGTGAGCGCTGATATCGGTGTTCGCGCTGCTAGATCGTCTCCGCCAGCACGAAAACTATACGTTCCAATGGGACATCCCCGAGGCGCTCGTTCACCTTCGCAAGGAACTCCCCCTTCATGATGTTCAGCTCCATCAGCCACGCACTGGTGCGTACCTCGACGAACAGCGTCGCCTCGGACACACCCTTCGCCCTGGTCACGTGTGCGACGTGCTCGCCAACGAGCTCGGGCCAGAGGTCGAGCACCCTCATGCGCTCGACCTGTTCCTTCACCCCGTGCTTCTCGAGAACGGCAGCAAGCACCAAGTCGATGCGAACCGGTCTGCCGGCCATCACGCGGTGATCCTGCCTGCTTCGATGTGCCAACGGGCGAGCGAATCCTTCCGGATCTTCACGTCGGCCTCCTTCGGCGACGTCAGCACGACCTGCCCCATCTCTTCCTTCTCCATCAGCGCAAGCACCCGTTCGCCCCGCCCGCTGTCCAACTCCGCGAAGACGTCGTCCAGGAGGATCAAAGGCCTTCGCTGGCGAGTCTCCCGGATCGTCCTAGCCTCGACGAGCCGGAGCGCGAGCGCAGCCGTGCGGCGCTGCCCGCCCGAGCCGTACGTGCGCAGGTCGAGGCCGTTCCCATGGTCTTCCAGCCGCAGGAGGAGATCGTCCCGGTGCGGGCCGACGACCGTTGTTCCCATTCTCCGCTCGCGCTCGCTCGCCTCGGCGAGGGCGTCGCGGAAGGCAGCCGCGATCTCTTCTTCGGACACGGCGGCATCAAGCGTCACGCTCGGCCGGTACGTCATTTGCGCAGCGACACCGTCCGAGACCTCCCGGTAATAGTCCCCGAACGCCCCACACCGCTGTTCGATCCAGTCCCGCCTGGCTCGCATCACCCCCGCGCCGCTCCTGACGAGTCCCCTGTCCCACGCCACGACGACCGAAGCGGGCTGCCCGTCCTTGAGCGAAGCGTTGCGGCGCACCAGGATCTTTCGGTAGTCCTGGAGCGCCGTGAGGTACCCGGGCTCGCTGAGGGACAGCACGATGTCGAGAAAGCGCCGGCGCTCCGAGGGGCCTCCGCTCACGAGCTCCACGTCGGCAGGGGAAAAGATCACTGCTGCGAGGCGCCCCAGCGCGTCGCCCATGCGCTCGGGCTCCGCGCCGTCGACCGAGACCTTCTTCCGCTTTCCTTTCTTCTCGAAGGCCGCCGCGACCTCCGATGACCCGCCCGCATCTGTCTCCTCCAAGGTGCCGGCGACCCTAAAGACCCCCTGGTGGAACGCTACGAGTTGTTCGTCGCGAGCACCTCGGAAGGACCGGAACGTCTCGAGGTAGTAGATCGCCTCGAGGAAATTGGACTTGCCCTGCGCGTTGTCACCGATCAACGCGACACCCTCGGACGGGAGTTCCAGATCCTGACTTCCGAGGTTTCGGAAGTGGCGAATTGCGAGCCCGCTCAGACGCACGGACCAGCGGTTGGGAGAGTCCCGGAGCGCATAGGACAATTTAATGGATTTTCGAGCGCAGGACTACCCCGAGTGGAAGTGCCCGAAACGCTTGTGGCAGAACGCTTTTCGGCGCTCCATCCCGCCACCGTCATGTGTATGGCTTTTGCCCAGAATCAGGCCCCGAAGGTCACCCCGATCAGCGTCCTTTGAAGTCCGCTTTCCGCTTCTCCATGAACGCCGCCATGCCCTCCTTCATGTCCTCCGTCGAGGCGAGAAGACCGAAGAGGGAGGACTCGAAGGCGAGAGCATCCGGCGTCGCGGTGTCGAGCGCTCTGTAGATCGACTCCAGCGCCATGCGCACCGCGATGGGTCCGTTCTTGGTGATCCTACGCATGAACTCCTTGGCGTCGCTGAGCAACGACTCGCGGGGCACGACGGCAGACACGAGCCCAATCTGCTCGGCGCGTTCCGCGCCAACCATCTCCCCGGTGAGCGTGAGTTCAATCGCCCTACCGAGACCCACGAGGCGGGAGAGTCGGATCGTTCCTCCGTAGCCGGGGATGATGCCGAGACCAACTTCGGGTTGACCGAAGCGGGCATTCTCGCTCGCGATGCGGAGGTGGCATGCCAGGGCGAGCTCGCAGCCTCCCCCCAGCGCAAATCCCCCGACCGCTGCGAGCACGGGCTTCGGAAAACGCTCAATCGCCATGAAGACATCCTGGCCGTCCCGGCTGACTCGAACCCCCGAGATCGAGCCCATCTTCGCGAGTTCAC
>Ga0114948_10000892_pt1 | contig 12325 bp, 9 predicted proteins | sample CR04metaG_FD_83877 | JGI IMG/M metagenome (GOLD analysis project Ga0114948, IMG submission 83877) | Deep subsurface microbial communities from Mariana Trench to uncover new lineages of life (NeLLi) - CR04 metaG | ecosystem: Environmental > Aquatic > Marine > Ocean trench > Sediment | place...
CCTACATCGACGCGGCCGATGCCGAAGTGTTGACCGAGAAGGTACCTGAAGTGCAGGTCAGCATTGAGGATTCAGCCGACGATGCGGCGGAGCTGCGCTGTGTCGACGGTAGAGATTTCTGCAACACGGGCGACCCCGCCGTCGGGACCATGACCCTCGACACCGCCAAGCTCGAGATCACGGGTGTCAGCGGTTTCGGCACCAACGGCAGCATCGACGCCCAGATTTTCCAGAGCTCGGACGACGCCGAGAGCCGGCACGCTACCCACATGAGCAATTCCGGCACGACCCTGGAGCTCAGCAGCAACCTCGGCATCAACCGCCGCACGGGTCTTCGCTTTCAAAACATCACCATTCCGCCCAATGCCACCATTCTGCATGCGGAGCTGGACTTCTACGCGCTTTCCGACCGGACCGAAACGTCCAACTGGACCATTCGGGCTCACGACGTGGGCGATTCACCGACCTTTCCCAATGTGCCTGGAGTCAACGACATCGAAAGCCGTATGGCCAACCTCACCACCGCCTCCCTCGACTGGAACAATATCCCGGTCTGGGATTCCGGGGATCGCTACCAGACCCCCGAGCTCAAGGATGTCGTACAGGAAGTCGTCGCCCGCGCGGACTGGGCAAGCGGTAATGCCATCGGCTTTATCATCACCGGCACCATGGGCAGTCGCAGAGACGGGGCGTCCTATGACGAGATGCCCGCCAAGGCACCGATCCTGCGCATCGATTACGCCCTCGGCGACAGCGGCATTCAGCGCATCGGCCTGCGCTTCAACGATGTCAACGTGCCCCAGGGCGTGAAGATCCTGAACGCCTGGCTCGAGCTCACACCCTCCGAGGACACGAGCGCCGACGCCAAGTTCAAGATCTATGCCGAGGACTCGGGCGATGCAGCCCCCTTTACGACCGCCAAATTCGACATCAGCAGCCGCCCGGCCACCGACGAAAGGCAGTGGGATCTGAAGTCGGCACAGACGGCCGACGATTGGACCGCCAACAGCCCGGTGATCACGCCGAACCTCGACAACGTGGTTCAGGACGTCGTCGATCGCTCGGACTGGTGCGGCGGCAACTCCATGGCGTTCTTCCTGATGTGGGACGGTGACCGGGGACCCCGTATGATTCACACCTTCGATGGCGACCCCAGCCGGGCGCCGAAGCTGCGCATCGACTACGACCAGGGCAGCCTCGAAAGCCTCAGCCCCGGAGAGGGCTGCATGGTCAAGGAAGTTCAGTACCAGGTCAAAGCCAGCAAGGACGACGCCGAGCAGCGCACCGACAGCTCCAGTGTCAACACCGGCAGTAGTGATCTGGACATGATGGATGTGAGCAGCGGTAAGAAGATTGCCGTTGGCCTGCGCTTCCAGGACATTCAGATCAAGCAGGGTGCCACGATACTGAGTGCTGAGATCGCGTTCACCGCCAAGCAAAGCCACAGCGGCACCAGCGATTTCTGGGTCTACGGCCACGCCACCGACGACGCCGACAATTTCCAGACCGGCTCCGGCAAGGACGTGACGTCGCGCCCCAAAACTTCGGCCGCGACCAAGGTCAGTTGGAGCGTGCCCGCCTGGAGCACCAATCAGCAGTACGCGACACCCGATATTTCCGCCATCGTGCAGGAAATCGTCGACCGCGGCGGCTGGACCGAGGGCAACGACATGGCCTTCATCCTGGACGGTGACGGCGTTCGCAAGGCCTACACGGTCGACGGCTCCGCCGGCAAGGCCGCAGTGCTGCGAATCACGGCCCAGGGCGAAGTCGGCTCCGGTACCGCCGGGGCGGTGGTCACCGTGCGCCAGCGCCTGCACGACATCATTGACGATCTCAACAACAGCGGCGGTACGCCCATCGTCGACACGCTCTACGAGGCGGCCCTCTACTACCGCGGCGAAGCCCTGGAGTACGGCGACACGCGTAACAACCGCTTCTACACGCGGGTCAGTCACCCGGCATCCTACACCGGCGGCACGGTGGTCCGAAGCGTCAAGTGTACCGATAAAAATCTGAGCAGCGGCGAATGTGCCTCGGAACGCATCGATGGCAGCCCCATTTACACGAGCCCCATTGAGCCCCAGGTCTGTCAATCGAACTTCATCGTACTGCTCACCGACGGTCAGGCCAACAACAATCACTCCGTGAGTCTGGCCGAGACCATGATCGGTGGCTCTTGCATCGGCACCTTCAGCGATGGTAGTAGTGTGGCGAGTGGCGAAGAGTGCGGCTCCGACCTGACCAAGTTTCTATACGATGAAGACCAGTCCGGTGTCGACGGAAAAAACACCGTCACAACCTACACCATCGGCTTCAACTTCACCGGCCAATTCATCAAGCAAATCGCCGAGGACGGCGGCGGACAGTTCTTCGAGGCATCGACCGCCGACCAACTGTCAGCCGTTTTCACCCAGATACTCGACGACGTGCAGGATCGCACCACTTCGTTCGCGGCGCCGGCACTCTCGGTGAACGCCTTCAACAAGCTGTTCCACCGCAACGAGGTATTCTTTTCGCTGTTCACCCCGGGACGCGACATGCGCTGGGAAGGCAACGTAAAGAAGTATCAGCTCTGCGAGAGCACAATCGCGCCCTCCGACTGCAGCGTTCTCGGTGAGGTGCTCGATTTCGATTCACCGCGCAAGCCCGCCATCGGCGCCGACGAGCGCATCGCCGATGATGCGATAAGCGGCTGGAGCGCGACCGCCGACGGTCCGGAAATCCTCGCGGGTGGTGCCGGTAACGAGATCCCGACGCACACCAATCGTAGGGTTTACACCTATACCGGTTCGGGCGCACCGAGCAACGTCGACCTGGCGGGTCACTTGGTAGAAGACGCCAACTCAAATATCACCGTGGCCCTCCTCGGCGGATCAACCGTTGCCGCCAACCCCGACTACATCAGTCCCGCCGAGCGCACCAAGATTATCAACTGGATGCGCGGCATGGACACCATGGACGAGGACGTGGACGGTGACGAGACCGAAGACCGTTACGCCTTCCACGACCCGCTGCACTCCAGCCCCGTGGCGGTGACCTTCGGCGGCACCGATGCCGCTCCGATCATCAAGCTCTTCGTTGGCACCAACGACGGTGGGCTGCGCCTGATCAACACCTACGACGGCACCGAAGAGTGGATCTTCTTCCCGCAGCAGGTGCTGGCGGCGCAACAGGCTCTCATGAACAACCCAACCGCCGAGCACTTCTACGGCATGGATGCCACCCCCACCATCTGGATCAACGACGAGGACGGCGACAGCATCATCGACCCGAGCGTGGATGTGGACGGCGACGGCACCTATGAGTTCGTGCGCGCCATCGTCGGCATGCGTCGAGGCGGATTCAACTACTATGCCATCGATGCAACACCAACCGCCGCGCTCAGCAATCCCGCCGTCAGCAACGGAATCGTTCCGAAATTGAGATGGCGCATCGAGGGCGGCACCGGAGATTTTCCGAACCTCGGTCAGACCTGGTCGCAGCCCAAGCTGACCACGATACGGATCGGCACGACCACCGCCGGCGAGGCTTTGTTCAAGCAGGTCCTGGTGTTTGCCGGCGGCTACGACGACGGCCAGGACAGCGGCTTTGCCCCCGGAAGTCCCGGTAACGCAATCTACGTGGTCGACCCGGACGACGGCACGCGACTGTTCTGGATCAGCAGCGACGATCACGGCGGAACCGAGGGTGTGGTGGTCCCCGACATGACCTATCCGATTCCGTCCGATCTCGCGCTCATGGACAGCAACGGCGACGGTGCCACCGACCGCATCTACGTCGGTGACACCGGCGGACAACTGTGGCGCGTGGACATCGGTGCCGATTTCACCGCCAGCGCCGGCTTCAAGGCCACCGTCGGCAAGCTCGCCACGGTCGCCGACCAGTTCGAGACCGAGGATCAGCGCAAATTCTTCTATCCGCCCGATGTGGTGCAGGTGGACGATTCGACCTACTCGAACATCGGCAACTACGACATGGTGACCATCGCCACCGGCAACCGGGCACACCCGCTGAACAGCGACGTCCAGGATCGCTTTTACGCCTTCCGCGACTACCATCAGGCACCCCTGGTGGACGGCGATCCCGCCACCGTGCCGCCGGAGAGCGACGACGACGGATTGGCCGACGGCTACACCACCCTGCAGGGCAAGACCGTGGCACTCACCGGGGATCTGTTCGATGTCACCGACATTAACGACCCGGCCGGCACCGACCTTACCAACTTGCAAGCCGCCTACGGCTACTTCATCGACTTGGAAGGTCTCGGTGAGAAAGGGCTCTCATCGCCGATCACCCTTGCCGGGACGATTTTCTTTACCAGCTACACCCCGGAAGACGTGCTGCAAATCTCCGATTGCTCACTGGCCGAAGGTGGCGGCACGGTCTACGCGTTCAATGTGCTCAATGGCGCCGCGGTCTTCAATTGGGATGGTATCGGCGACGACAGCAATCTCACCAAGAGCGACCGCACGCAGACGCTGGGATCTGGTATCCCATCGAGCGCGGTACCTATCTTCCAGGAAGAAGGCATCTCGCTGCTCATCGGTGGTGGCGGCGGCGCCAAAACCATCGACCCCAACATCGGTCTACCGAGGGCACGTACTTACTGGGGTCAGGAAGAATAACCTCCTGCCACTGCCAGGAAGGCACCAACGCCGCCGTCGTTCCCGACGGCGGCGTTTTTCTTAGCGACCGTGATCCGAGCCCCGGACGGCGCTCCACAGCAACATGACGGCACCGATGCTGATGGCGGAATCCGCGACATTGAACGCCGGCCAGTGCCAGGTGCCGTAGTAGACATCGATGAAGTCCACCACGCCGCCACTTGCTCGGAACAACCGATCGACGAGGTTGCCGGCGGCGCCGCCGAGCACCAGCGCCAGCGCGCAGGCAAGCCATTGTTGATCACGCGGAATACGCCGCAACCAGGCCACGATGAACACGCTGACACCAACGGACAGGGCGGCAAACAGCCAGCGCTGCCATCCCCCCGCATCGCGAAGAAAGCTGAAAGCGGCGCCTGTATTGTAGGTCAAAAAGAGATTGAAAAACGGGAACACCGCCACCGGCTCGTGGATGGCAAGCCAATGCTCCGCCAACAGCTTGCTGCCCTGATCGGCAATGGCAATGGCGAGCGCGAGCCACAGCCAGCGCAGGCTTCCCGGCTCTCGAACCTGCTCAAACACCCAATAACCCCCGCGCCGCGACCGCGTCCCTGGCGATCTGCTCCTTCAAGACTTCCAGGGATTCGAAACGCTGCTCGTCCCTGAGCTTGTGCACGAACTCCACACTCACGTGCCGGCCGTAGATATCCTCGTCGAAGTCGAAAAGATGCACTTCCAGGAGCTTTTCGCGGCCGTCGACCGTCGGCCGCGTGCCCAGATTCGCCACCCCCGCCAGGGCCGCGCCGCCCAGACCGTGAAGCCGCACGGCGTAGACGCCGGACAGCGGGGTCGACAGCCGGCGCAGGGGGACATTGGCGGTGGGGAAACCGATGCTGCGCCCCAGGCGTCTGCCGCCCGCGACCCTGCCCTGTATGCAGTAGGGCCTGCCGAGGAGCTCCGCCGCCTTGCCGAGCGCACCGTCGGCGAGATCGTCGCGCACCCAGCTGCTGCTGACGCGCCGGCCACGGAGCTCGAAGGTCACGCAGCGCGTAACACCGAATCCCAGTTTGTCACCCGCCTCCTCCAACGCCATGAAGGTTCCGCGGGCGCGGTGACCGTAGTGAAAGTCCTCACCGACCACAACGTGGCGCACACCCAGCGCCTTTATCAGCACTTCGTCGATGAATGCGTCCGGAGAGAGCTGCGAGAAGTCACGCGTGAAGCGGGCGACGACGACACGGTTCAGAGGCGTATCCGCCAGTGCCTGCAGCTTCTCGCGAAAGCGTGTCAGCCGCGCCGGCGCGTTCTCGCCGGAAAAAAACTCTCGCGGTTGCGGCTCGAAGGTCAACGCCACACTGGGCACATCGCTGCTCGCCGCAATCACCGCGAGCTGCGCGAAAACTGCCTGGTGGCCACGGTGCACACCATCGAAGTTGCCGATGGTGAGCGCGCAGCCGCGATGGCGCGGGCGCAGGTTGTAAAGACCGCGTATCAGCTCCATGATTCCGCGCCCGCTGTCATCATTCCAGCGCACCGCTGGGGGCGCGCAGATGCCGCGGCCGGATACCGGCGGCGGCCAGACACAACGCGTATACCGCGGCGCCGCCGATTACCATCAGCGACAGGCGCGCCACCCGCAGCGTGATGTCGGCCTCGATCCACAGGGACGGCTCGCCACGGAAACTGAAAAGGAACACCACCATGACCAGGTTGGCCAATGCGATCTTGGTGACGAAGCCCGCCCAACCCGGACGCGGCCGGTGGATACCTTCCCGGCGCAGTCCCCGATAGAGCAGTCCCGCGTTCAGAAACGCCGCCAGTGACGTCGCCAGCGCCAGGCCTGCATGGGCAAGCGGCACGACCAGTGCGAGATTCATGATCAAGTTAGCCACCAGAGCGATGATGCCCACCCGCACCGGCGTGCGCGTGTCCTGACGCGCGAAGTAACCGGGCACCAGCACCTTGATGAACATGAAGCCCACCAGGCCCGTGGCGTATGCCATCAGGCTCAGGCTCGCCATGTGCACGTCCCGGGGCGAGAATTCACCGTGCTGGAAAATTGTGGTGAGGATCGGACCGGCCAGGAGGATCAGGCCCAGTGCCGATGGCGTCGCCACCACCAGCACCCAGCGCATGCCCCAGTCCAGGGTGTCGGAGAAAGACCCGGCGGATTCCTCGGCGTGATGCTGGGAAAGATTGGGCAGGATGACCGTGGCCATGGCAATGGCGAATACCCCCAGGGGAAATTCCACCAGGCGATCGGAGTAGTAGAGCCAGGAGACGCTGCCGGTCACCAGGAAGGACGCGATGAGCGTGTCCACCAGTAGATTGATCTGTGCGATGGAAGCACCGAAGGCCGCCGGTATCATCAGACCCACGATGCGCCGCACGCCTTGGTGGGCCCGGGAAAAGCGCGGCATCGCCAGCAGCCCCAGGCGCTTCAGGAAGGGCAATTGAAACGCGAGCTGGGCCAGGCCCGCGATGAGCACGCCCCAGGCCAGCGCCGTGACCGGCTCCGCCATCAACGGCGCGAGCCACACGGCGGCGGCGATGAGGGCCAGATTCAGCAGCACCGGCGTGAATGCCGGCACGCCGAATCGCCCGTAGGTGTTCAGCAGCCCGGCGGCGAAGGCCGTGAGGGATATGAACAGTATATAAGGAAAGGTGATGCGCACCATCTGCACGGTGAGCGTGTACTTTTCCTCGTCGGCGAGAAATCCCGGCGCGAATATCATCACCAGCACCGGCGCCGCCAGCACGCCCAACGCCGTCACCACCAGCAGCACCGCCCCCAGGGTGCCCGCCACGTGGGCCGTGAGCTCCCTGACTTCCTGGTGGCTGCGCTGGCTCTTGTATTCGCCCAGGATCGGCACGAACGCCTGGGAAAAGGCGCCCTCGGCGAACAGCCGGCGGAGGAAATTGGGCAACCGGAAGGCGACGAAGAAGGCGTCGGTGTTGCCCTGGCTGGCGCCGAAGACCCAGGCGATGATCACGTCCCGAACAAGCCCGAGCACCCGGGAGAGCATCGTATTGGCACCCACGGTGGCCGCGGATTTGAGTAGCTGTCCGCTCAAGCCCGCCACCGAAGCGCCGGGGTAAAATTGACAAATGCGCCCTCACGCAGCATAGTGACCCGCGTTTTTTGTTGACTCGATGCGAGGAACCTGACTGTTGGCCAACTCACGGCAAGCTACCAAACGCGCCCGCCAGGGCGAACGGCGGCGCCAGCACAATGCGGCGCTGCGCTCGAGGATGCGCACCTTTCTCAAGAAGGTCGTGAAAGCCATCGATTCCGGTGACAAGAAGGCTGCCGAAGGCGCCTACAAGGATGCCGTGCCCCTCCTCGACAGCAGCGCGGGCAAGAACATCATCCACGCCAAAAAGGCCGCCCGGCACAAGAGCCGCCTGAACGCCCGCATCCGGGCGATGTCGTAGCACCGCACTCATTCAGATCAGTACCAGGTTGTCCCTGTGGATGAGTTCAGGCTCGTCCACGTAACCCAGTAGCTCGACGATGCGCTTGCTGGGGTGCCCCATGATCCTGCGGGTCTCCTCGGCGCTGTAGTTGATCATGCCCCGGGCGACTTCACGCTCCTCGGGGTCATAACAGGCGACCATCTCGCCGCGCCGAAAATCCCCGTCCACCGCCTTGACGCCCACCGCCAGAAGGCTCCTGCCGGAGTTCGTCAACACCTCGGATGCCCCGGCATCCAGGGTCAGGCGGCCGCGTACTTCGAGCTGCCCGGCGAGCCATTGCTTACGCGCCGCCAGCGGCGCCCGATCCGGCACCAGCAGGGTGCCCAGCGAGGCACCATCGGCGAGCCGGGTCAGCACCTCGGGCTCGCGCCCGGATGCGATGCGTGTGGCGGCGCCCGAGCGAGCCGCCAGTGCCGCCGCCGCGAGCTTGGTACGCATGCCGCCACGGCCGTGGCTGCTGCTGCCCCCGGCCATGGCCAGCAACGCGGGATCCCCGGCCTTGCCGCTGGCAACGAAGCTGGCATCGGGACAGCTACGCGGGTCGTCCGTATACAGGCCATCCTGGTCGGTGAGTATCACCAGCAACTCCGCCTCCACCAGATTTGCCACCAACCCGGCCAGGGTGTCGTTGTCGCCCAGACGGATCTCCTCGGTGGCAACACTGTCGTTTTCATTGATCACCGGCACTACCCCCCAAGCCAGCAGGCAACGCAGGGTGCTGCGGGCATTGAGGTAGCGGGCCCGGTCGCTGAAATCCTCGCGCGTCATGAGCATCTGCGCCGTGTGCATGCCGTGATGCTGAAAGCAGGACTCGTAAACCTGGATAAGCCCCATCTGACCCACCGCCGCCAGCCCCTGCAGCTCGTACACCGCCTGGGGACGGCGCTCCAGACCAAGGCGGCTCATGCCCTCGACAATAGAGCCCGAGGACACCAGGACCGGATCGATGCCGGCCTTGCGCAGACTTGCCATCTGGTCCACCCACAGGCGGATGAGGGCATGATCCAGGCCACGACCCTGGTCGGTGAGCAGCGCACTGCCGATCTTGATCACCCAGCGACGCTCGCTCGCCTTGCCGCCGGATGGCTTCACGATCGGCTTCACGATCGCTCTTCCAGATAGTTCATGATCGCCTGGCACAATTCCCGGCACCCCTCTCCGCTCAGCGCCGAGATATGATACACGGGACCCGTGTATTCGAGCCGCCGCACCAGCGCGTCGCAATGGGCCTCACGCGCATCCGGCGCCAGCAGATCGATCTTGTTCAACACCAGCCAGCGATCGGTGGCCGCAAGCGCCGGGCTGAATCGCCCCAGCTCAGTGACGATGGCGCGGGCATTCGCTACCGGATCACTGGATTCGTCCATGGGCGCCACATCCACCAGATGCAACAGCAAACTGGTGCGCGAGAGATGCTTGAGAAAGTGGATACCGAGCCCCGCACCCTCGGCTGCACCCTCGATGAGCCCGGGCACGTCGGCCACCACGAAGCTCCGATCCGGGCCCAGGCTGACCACCCCCAGATTCGGATAAAGGGTCGTGAACGGGTAATCCGCCACCTTCGGCCGCGCCGCGGACACGGCCCGGATGAAGGTGGACTTGCCGGCATTGGGCTGGCCCAGCAAGCCGACGTCCGCCAACAGCTTGAGCTCCAGGTCCAGATCATGCTGTTCGCCGGGCTTGCCGAGAGTGGTCTTGCGCGGCGCGCGGTTGGTGCTGCTCTTGAATCGCGCGTTGCCGAGTCCGTGGCGCCCGCCCGTGGCCACCACCAGCTCCTGACCGGCCTCCAGCAACTCACCCATGAATTCGTGGGTGTTACCCTCGTTGACCACCGTGCCCACCGGCACCTGGATGCGCAACGTCTCACCCCCCCGGCCGGTGCAGTTGCTGCCCTCCCCGCGGCGACCGTGCTCGGCGCGATAGAGGCGCTTGTAGCGGAAATCCACCAGGGTATTGAGATCCGGGTTGGCCACCAACACCACGTCCCCGCCGTCCCCGCCGTCGCCACCGTCGGGACCGCCTCGGGGCACGTATTTCTCGCGCCGGAAGCTCAGGCAGCCGCTGCCACCGCGACCGGCTTCCACACGGATCCTGACCTCGTCGACGAATTTCATCTGAGTGGCGGCGTTTCGAATGCCCCGGATACAAAAAACCCCGTCTGCGACGGGGTTTTGAGCGCGCCCGGTGTCGAGTCCCGTTACTGGGCCGGCACCACGCTCACGAACTGACGCTGCTTCGGCCCCTTCCTGTCGAAGCGCACGTGTCCGTCGGTCTTGGCGAACAAGGTGTGATCCCGGCCAACACCGACGTTGGTACCGGCGTGGTACTTGGTGCCGCGCTGGCGCACGAGAATGTTGCCGGCACGCACCGCCTGACCGCCGAACAGCTTGACGCCCAAGCGCTTGGATTGGGAATCGCGACCGTTCTTACTGCTGCCGCCTGCCTTTTTGTGGGCCATCTCGTGACTCCTTAAAAATAGAAAACTACTTCTTGGTCTTTGGTTTGGCCTTGGCCTTGGCCTTGGCCTTGGTTTTCGCCTTGGCAGGCGCTTTGGCCTTGGCTTTGGCCACCGGCTTGGCTGCTGCCTTAGCTTTGGCCTTGGGCGCGACCTTCGCTTTCGGTTCGGCCTTGGCCTTCGCATCGACCTTCGTGTCGGCCTTGGCCTTGGATTCGGCCTTCGGCTCCGGGGGGCTCTTGGCTTCCGGCTTCGCCGCCGCGGCCTTGGGCGCCCCACCGATCTTGGTGATCTCCACCTCGGTGAAGGCCTGTCGATGGCCGTTCTGGCGCAGATAGTTCTTGCGGCGCTTGAATTTGACAATCTTGATCTTGGCGCCGCGCCCCTGCCCGATGACCGTGGCCAATACCTGGCTGCCGGTGAGATATGGCGTACCAATCTTCACCTTGTCGCCCTCGCCAACCATCAGTACCTGGTCGAACTGGACCTTGGCGCCTGCCTCGGCGGCGAGCTTCTCCACCCGCAGGGTGTCGCCCTCACGGACGCGATACTGCTTGCCACCGGTCTTGATTACCGCATACATTGATAAGCGTCTCCAACGCGAAATCGCCGGGTTTTGCCCCGCGCGAGTGAAACGCGCATTGTAATAACGAACGCGCGACAGAACAAGGGCTTAGAGGACGGCGAATGTCCCCGCCCGGCAAGGTATAATCGCGCCACTGATGGCCCCGTATCCCAAAAATCCCGGCACCAAATCATGAGCACCGTGCAAGCCTCGCAACGTCTGGTCGCGCCCATGGGCGACCTGGAGTCCATTCGGCTCCCGATTCTGGACGATCTGGCGGCGGTTGACAGGCTCATCGAGCGCCGCCTGCACTCCGATGTGGTCCTGGTCAACCAGATTGCCGGCTACATCGTCTCCAGCGGCGGCAAGCGGCTGCGCCCCCTGCTGGTGCTCCTGAGCGCGCGGGCCTGCGGCTACCAGAGCGACCAGCACGTGCACATGGCGGCGGTCACGGAGTTCATCCACACCGCCACCCTGCTCCACGACGACGTGGTGGACGATTCCCAGCTTCGCCGTGGCCGCAAGACCGCCAACGCGGTCTTCGGCAACGAGGCCAGCGTCCTGGTGGGCGATTTTCTCTATTCAAGGGCCTTCCAGATGATGGTGGATGTGCAAAACATGCGCGTCATGGAGATCATGGCCGACACCACCAACGTCATCGCCGAGGGCGAAGTGCTGCAGCTTCTCAACTGTGGCGACCCGGAGACCAGCGAGGAGCAGTATCTGCAAGTCATCCGTGCCAAGACCGCGCGCCTGTTCGAAGCTGCCGCCCAACTCGGCCCGGTCTTGTGTGAGAGCCAGCCTGAGCTGGAACACGCCCTGGCCCGCTATGGATTGCATTTAGGGATCGCCTATCAGCTGGTGGACGATCTTCTCGACTACGACGGCTCGGCCGGCGAAATCGGCAAGAACGTGGGCGACGATCTCGCCGAAGGCAATCCCACCCTGCCCCTCATCCACGCCATGCGCACCGGCACACCGGCCCAGACGGCAATCATCCGAAAGGCCATCGAGCACGGCGGCCGGGACCATATCGATGCCGTCATCGACGCCGTTGAATCCACCGGGGCCATCACTTACACTTCGCGCGCTGCGGCCGCCGAGGCGGACTCCGCCCTCGAGGCGCTCACCGAAATCCCGCCCTCGCCTTACCGGGACGCCCTCGAATCACTCGCGGAGTTCTCTGTCAGCCGCACGTACTGATTCAAGGGGACCAAGTCC
>Ga0114948_10000893_pt1 | contig 12314 bp, 15 predicted proteins | sample CR04metaG_FD_83877 | JGI IMG/M metagenome (GOLD analysis project Ga0114948, IMG submission 83877) | Deep subsurface microbial communities from Mariana Trench to uncover new lineages of life (NeLLi) - CR04 metaG | ecosystem: Environmental > Aquatic > Marine > Ocean trench > Sediment | place...
GAGAAACATTATAGGTTTTGCCAATATCGGCGATCTTGTCACCTTTAGCGACGCGCTTCAGTATCTTGTCTTTATGTAGTATTGCAATTGCTGTCATAATGTATCCATGTTCTGTTTAGCCAAATATGATAATAACATAAATATGACATATGCATATTATTTTATCTACATGATATTAATAATACAGGCGTGATATGAAACATTCTGCTCTGCTATTACCAATATCCCATATGGCGCCTTCTCCAGTAAAAGGAAGGACCATAATATTCATAGTAGTAGGGCCTAGAATATCCATAGTAGTAGGGCCTATCTTGACTAAACACCCATTTCGCTTTAGATTGCAACCACTCTACTTTCTGAAGATTACTGCTAGTGGACTATACCTATTTGATATCGGGCCTTATTGATTTACCTTGGTGGGGTTATGTTGTATATGCCTTGGTTCTCGGCCATATCACGACTATTAGCGTCACCATCTATCTCCATCGCCATCAGGCCCATCGGACACTGGAATTACATGCCCTACCCAGCCATTTTTTTCGTTTTTGGCTATGGCTTACCACTGGTATAAACACCAAGGAATGGGCGGCGGTGCACCGCAAGCATCACGCTAAAGTCGAAACCACTGACGATCCCCATAGTCCCCAAATTCTTGGCATAGGAAAAGTGGTATGGGAAGGCGCAGAACTCTACTGGCAAGAATTAAAAAACTTGGAAACCCTAGAAAGATATGGTCATGGTACGCCAGACGATTGGATAGAACGAGAAATTTACCGTAAATACAGCTTTATAGGCATCGCATCGCTGTTGATCATTGAGGTCGTTCTGTTCGGTCCGATTGGACTCACTATATGGGCAGTACAAATGTCTGGGTCACCATTTTTGGCTGCTGGAATCATTAACGGTGTTGGTCACTACTGGGGGTATCGCAACTTTCAGACAGAGGATGCAAGCCGCAACATTATCCCCTGGGGCATTATTCTTGGTGGTGAGGAATTGCATAACAATCACCATGCTTATGTTACTTCTGCGCGCTTATCCAACAAGTGGTATGAGTTCGACATCGGCTGGATGTACATATGTATTCTGCAGTCGATGGGGCTCGCTCAAGTGAGGAAAACAGCCCCTAAATTACGCTTTAACATGGCTAAAACTAAGTGTGATCTTGACACACTGCACGCAGTGATTTCTCATCGCTATGAAGTACTAGCAAAATATGCTCATTCCCTTAAGCACACGTTTGCCAAGGAAATGGATCACCTGAGAGAAGTGGCAACACATCATGGCGTGGATCGCTCTACCATTAAACGCTGGGTTCTAGCTGACTCTAAAACATTGCTAGAGCATGAACGTGCCAAGTTAAGCTTGGTGCTGAGCAAGACTAGATCACTTGACAAAGTCTATACCATGCGTGAAGAGCTTGTGTCGGTATGGCAGCGCTCCACCGCATCCAAAGATGAGTTGGTCAAGCAGTTGGAGGATTGGTGTCATCGTGCAGAAGAAAGCGGTATCGAAGTACTAGAGAATTTTTCTCGTAGGTTACGCTGCTACGCATAATATCCTTTTGATAGGTAATAAATTAAATAGAGATGCTGTTTTGATAAAAAGAAACCCGCTATAAGCGGGTTTTTATTTGCTTTTTACAGCATTTGGTTTCAGAAAAAGCATTATTTGAGTTTGGTTTCCTTATATATAACATGCTTACGTACTACCGGATCAAACTTCCGAATTTCTAATTTTTCCGAAGCGGTTCGTTTATTCTTGGTAGTTGTATAGAAATGGCCTGTTCCAGCCGAAGATTCAAGTTTTATTTTCTCACGCATGATGTAACCCCTAAATTTTTAAACCGTAAAGTTTTTTATCGTTTTGTTAGATCCTATTACCACGGGCACGCATTTTTGCAAGCACTGAGTCGATACCATTCTTGTCTATGGTTCGTAGCGCCGCGTTGGATAAGCGCAAACTAACCCAACGTTTTTCACTCTCAACCCAAAACTTGCGATGTTGCAAATTGGGAAGAAAGCGTCGCTTGGTTTTGTTGTTGGCATGGGAAACATGGTGGCCAAACATGGGTTTCTTGCCAGTTACTTCACATATTCGTGACATGACAATGCGCTCCAGAATTCTTAAAAAGGCGCATTATATACTGATTCCTTGCTAAAGTTAGTATTATTCTTCTTGAGCCATAACTTGTCGCACAATCACATATCAATAATTTAATTTGTAACATGAACAGTAAATAGTAAAACTAAAATCGGACTTCTGAAAATAGAATTGAACCAAAGAGACTAATTTCTTTCTGAAGCATAAGGACGTATTTAGGTTAAACTCCTGTTCCCACACCAATCAAATTAAATAGAATACCCATGGCTAAAATCTCCATACTCCATACTAAGCGTCTGCTTTTAGGACTGACTGGCGGAGTGGCAGCGTATAAAGCGGCAGAGATTGCACGCCTGTTGATACAGGAAAATGTATATGTACAACCGGTAATGACCGAATCAGCTTGCCGATTTGTTGGTCCAGCCACCTTACAAGCATTGACCGGCAATAAGGTCTTCACTGATCTATGGGACAACCGCATTGACAACAATATGGCACACATAAATATCTCACGTGAAGTAGATGCTATCCTGATTGCCCCCGCCAGCGCAGATTTTATAGCTAAACTTGCTAATGGTTTTGCGAATGACCTCCTCTCAACACTATGTCTCGCACGCAATTGCCCTTTATTTATTGCCCCTGCCATGAACCTGCAAATGTGGGGAAACCCTGCCACTCAACGCAACTTAGCCCTCCTGCAACGTGATGATATAACAATATTGGGCCCTATTAAGGGTAGTCAGGCATGCGGAGAAACTGGTATGGGGCGCATGTTGGAAGCTCAAGAACTAGTCGAAGCAATGCAAATATTTTTCCAGCCAAAGCTATTACAAAATAATCGTGTTCTTATCACTGCCGGACCAACCTACGAGGCCATAGATGCAGTTCGCGGCATCACCAATTTAAGTTCTGGCAAAATGGGCTATACATTAGCCCGCGCGGCACTGGAAGCAGGTGCAAAAGTTACCCTTATCTCTGGTGCGGTATGTCTGGAAGCCCCTTTGGGGGTCACTCGAATCAACATAATAAGTGCTAAGGACATGCTGGTGGCTGTAAGAAAAGAAATTTCCAATACTGATATTTTTATAAGCGCTGCAGCGGTAGCAGACTTTCTTCCTACCAAAATTAATAAACAGAAAATTAAGAAGGTTGGTGGGAACATGTCACTAAAACTCACTCCTAATCCTGATATTCTAGAATATGTAGCAGGGTTACCTAAATCTCCTTTCTGCGTAGGTTTTGCAGCGGAAACAGAGAATCTAGAAAAAAATTCTGAAGATAAACGGCGCAAGAAAAAAATACCACTAATTGCCGCTAATCTGGCCCAGGATACTATCGGTTCTGACGAAAGCGCACTGATACTGTTCGATGACAAGGGCAAACACCCTCTACCTAAGGCACCAAAAATAGTACAGGCGCGACGTTTAATTAAACATATTTCACTACTATATAAAAAATGAACATAATATTATGGTAATAATTGATGTAAAAATTCTCGATTCTCGCTTACAAGATCAGCACCTAGCCTATGCCACTTCTGGTTCAGCTGGACTAGACCTACGTGCTTGCACTGAAAGTCCAATAACTATTCAACCAGGAGAGGTCAACCTTATCCCGACTGGGGTAGCTATCTACCTCGCTGATCCGGGGCTAGCAGCAATGGTTTTACCTCGTTCCGGACTAGGCCACAAACATGGAATCGTACTGGGCAACTTAGTAGGACTGATCGATTCAGATTATCAAGGACAAATACTCGTCTCCTGCTGGAACCGTGGCCAAGTACCTTTCCTACTAAATCCTCTAGAACGTATTGCACAACTTGTTGTAATGCCAGTTGTGAGAGTGAATTTCAACATAGTAAATGATTTCGAGAAAAGCAACCGTGGCGACAAAGGATTTGGTAGTACCGGCAAGCACTAAATTACCATGCGCTTTCTTTCGTTTATTCTGCTTTTTCTTCTGTCGATTCCAGTCAGCGCAGAAATGCCAACAGTCCATCTCAAGATTTCCGGACATACTCTTTCTGCTGAAGTTGCTTACACTCAGAAGAATCGTACTAGGGGACTTATGCATCGCAAATCAGTAGCTAAAAATAGCGGTATGCTATTCGTGTTTCCTGAAACTAGTCACCATAGCATGTGGATGGTTAATACCAATATTCCACTGAGTATCGCCTTTCTTGATGAAAGTGGCACGATACTCAATATTGATGATATGTTGCCTCGTACACAAACAAAACACAGTGCAGCTAATGCAGCAAAGTATGCACTTGAAATGAATCTCGGTTGGTTCAAGGCAAGAAAAATTAAAACAGGGCAGCATGTCTCAGGGCTAGAAAAAGTTCCTGCTGCAAAATAAACAACTGATGTTTAGTCAGCTATCCTATCTTAGTTCCATCACATTCCTGGGAGCATCCCTTTTAATCCACGCATCATTTTCGCCATCCCACCCCTATTCAGCTTCTTCATCATTTTCTGAGTCTGTTCAAATTGTGCTAGTAATCGGTTTACCTCCTGCACTGAAACACCTGCCCCAGAAGCAATGCGGCGCTTGCGTGATGCTTTAAGAATTTCTGGCTTAGCGCGCTCCTGTAATGTCATAGAATTGATTATGCCTTCAGTCCGTCCGATGACCTTGTCGTCCATTTTTATATTTTGTACAGCCTGACCTAATTGCGCAGGTAACTTGTCAACCAAAGCACTCATACCACCCATATTTCTCATTTGCTGAAATTGCATTTTGAAATCATCGAGATCAAATTTCTTGCCTGACTTTATTTTTTTTGCTAACTTCTCTGCCTCCTCCTGATCCACCCCACGTTGAGCTTCCTCAATCAGTCCTAGTACGTCACCCATGCCAAGAATACGTGAAGCCATACGACCTGGATTAAACGCTTCCAGTCCTGTTAATCTCTCGGATACACCAGCAAATTTGATCGGCTTACCAGTAATGTGCCGTACTGACAGCGCTGCTCCCCCACGAGAATCGCCATCTAGCTTAGTAAGAATAACTCCAGTTAGTGGCAATGCTTCGGCAAATGTTTTAGCAATGTTAACCGCATCTTGCCCTTGCATTGCATCCACTACGAACAAGGTTTCGATAGGTTTGAGCACAGCTTCCAATTCACTGATCTCACGCATCATGACTTCGTCTATAGCCAAGCGCCCAGCAGTGTCCATAATCATTACATCATGGTGATGCTTACGGGCAAATTCTAACGAATCAACAGCAATTTCATGTGGCTGCTGCCCTACTCGTATTGGGAAAAAATCTGCCTTAACCTGTTTAGCTAGCAACTCTAGCTGATGAGTTGCAGCTGGGCGATAAATATCGCAAGAGACGAGCAATACTTTTTTCTTTCTCTGCTCTATCAACCATTTCGCTAATTTACCGCTACTAGTGGTTTTGCCTACACCTTGTAAACCTGCCATAAGGATTACTGCAGGGGGTACGGTAGTAAGCTTAATCTCAGTATTTTCTCCCCCCATAAGGGTAATAAGCTCTTGATGTACAACGCCTACCAGTGCCTGTCCCGGCGAAAGACTGTCTATCACTTTTTGTCCGATAGCTTTTTCTTTGATACGTGCGATGAAATCTTTGACTACTGGCAAAGCGACATCAGCTTCCAGTAGCGCCATCCGTACTTCACGTAATACATCCTGGATATTAGCCTCAGTCAGTCTCGCCTCACCTCGCAAGGATTTCATGACACTAGAAAGTCGATTGGTAAGATTGTCGAACATGCTAAATGCCTCTCAAGAAAAATTGGTGTAAACTAATTTATTATTTTCGTTCTAGCCGCTATTTTATGACTGCTATTTTAGCGTATCTCTTTGCCTTTCTGCTTTATGGACTAATCGGCTGGCATTTCTGGCGCACCAAATGGAAAACATCGACACAACCCATGGATGGCGCTATTGTAGCTGCTAGTTGGGAAAATTTTGCAATTCTCATACCACTTATATTACACGGCTATACGCTTTATCTATCCATATTTGCCGGTTCCGGACTAAGTTTTGGCGTAGGTAATGCAGTTTCTTCTATAGTATGGCTCACCACCCTAGTCTACTGGCTATCCAGCTTCTTCTACCGCCTAGAAGTTTTACAAACCCTTGTTGCACCAGTAGCGGCAGTGGCTGTACTGTTACCGCTTGTATTTCCTTCACTGCGCCCTCTGGCTAATACTGAGTTCCCCGCATTCAAGGCACACATTCTAGTCGCGATGATGGCTTACAGTCTACTCACCATTGCTGCACTACACGCCTTGTTAATGGCGGTCGTGGAGCGACGCCTGCACCACCCCACTATGCCTTCGGTTCTGGCAAATCTTCCCCCTCTTCTGACAATGGAAAAACTACTGTTCCGCATCATCTGGGCAGGATTCATACTACTCACATTAACCCTTGTCAGTGGCGTGGTATTTTCTGAAGAGGTATTCGGTCAACCACTCAAATTTACTCACAAAACCTTATTCGGTTTCATTTCTTGGGGTATATTCGCTGCCCTACTCACAGGTAGGGAATTGTACGGCTGGCGTGGACGTATTGCTATTCGCTGGACGCTAATTGGATTTGTCATCTTGCTACTGGCCTATCTTGGTAGTAAGTTTGTATTAGAAGTGATATTGCAACGTTAACACTCAAAACCATGTAAAAATAGGGTAAGCTTTAGTAGGATGATTGGACATTCTCTCCTTGAGTCCTTGACAAAACTCCCTCCCCCTTCGATACTAAATTCTCCTCATTAGAATAAAGGCACTTCTTGGAAGATATGCCGTTATATGCGCTGCTGATCGCGTTAGCTATCTTGTTGGTCCTATCTGCATTTTTTTCTCTCTCTGAAACTAGCATGATGGCAAACAACCGTTACCGGTTGAAGATTCTTACTAAACAGGGACACCGCGGCGCCCGCCTGACCACCCAGTTGTTAACAAATACTGATCGGCTACTAGGAGTCATTCTCCTTGGTAACAATTTGCTAAATGCTGCCGCTGCAACATTAGTGGCAGTAATTATTTCTACTATTTTTGGTCACAATGATCTTGCGCTATTCATCGGCACAATATGTGTAACGTTCGCCATTTTGGTATTTAGCGAGATAACACCAAAGGTAATTGCTGTCACCTATCCAGAACGCATCGCACTAGTTTCAAGCTACGTGTTAACACCATTATTGAGGTTTTTCTACCCAGTAGTATGGTTCGTCAATCTATTTGTGCAGGCACTACTTTTTATACTGCACATTAAGCCTAAAGATGGTAATGCTGTACACAAACTGAGCCTACAAGAACTCAAAACTCTGGTATTGGAAGAGGGATCTTTCATCCGAAAAAAACACCAGAGCGTGTTACTTAATCTGTTTGACCTTGAATCTATTACCGTTGACGACGTTATGGTGCCACGCGGACAGGTCGAAGCTATAGACTTAGAATCCAGTGATGAAACAATCCAAAATCAATTACTTACTTGCCATCACACGCGCCTACCATTGTATCGGGGAACCTTGGATGATGTGGCTGGAATAATTTCTGCCCGCAAGGTATTAAACCAAATGGGCAGCGGTGAAACTACCGCCTTAGGACTTGAAAAGATCATGCGCGAACCGTACTTCATCCCATCTGGCACACCTCTCTTTTGGCAGTTACAGCTATTCCAAGAAAACCATGAACGTGTCGGCTTTGTAGTGGACGAATATGGTGACTGGATGGGACTAGTTACTCTGGAGGACATTATCGAAGAAATTATTGGAGATTTCACCACCCACTCACCATTACAAGTTGGCACACTCCTAAAACAAAAAGATGGCAGCGTAATTGTTGAAGGAAGCAGCCTATTGCGTGATCTTAATCGAAAACTTGGACTAGAACTTCCGCTAGACGGACCTAAAACTCTCAATGGATTGATTTTAGAACATTTTCAGGATATCCCTGAAGCTGGTACAGGCCTAAAAATCGCCGGGTATCCAATGGAAATTATCCAGACACAGAATCGGGTGGTCAAAGTAGTTCAGATTTATCCCGTTTCAACTGTCATTGAGCAGAGGAAATGACTTCAAAACATAGGGTTATGGTATACACAATGTTGTGAAATTTATTCTAAATCTTTTCCGTAATAATGCCGTTAATACCGTTATTGCGATTGAATTCTCACAAAGCACTCTCAGCTGCTTCATGCATAGGTGCTAAGAGAAAGAGAAAAAAAGAGAAATTTCTGGATGCAGCATCGTATTCAACAATGTTGTATAGAATGGATTACCCCAAGGAGTCATTATGGTAGCTGCGACTGCAACTGCAAACAGGAAAAGTAAAACCAAGGAAATAAGCTATTCCTGGGAAGGTAAGGACAAATCTGGAAAGAAAATAAAGGGTGAAATGCGAGCCGCTGGCTCGGAAGTCGTTAGCGCGATTCTGCGTCGTCAGGGTATTAAAGTCATAAAAATAAAGAGAATCTGGATAACTGGTTCTGTCACTGAGAAAGACATAACCTTATTCACCCGTCAGCTTGCAACCATGCTGAAATCAGGCGTTCCGCTACTTCAAGCTTTTGATATAGTAGGCAAAGGTCATAGTAATCGTGCGGTTGCCAAACTGCTAATGGATATCAAAACTGACGTTGAGACCGGTAGCAACCTAGCTAGTGCCTTCCGGAAATATCCCTTATATTTCGATGCGCTATTCTGCAATCTGGTAGGTGCAGGCGAAGCTGCTGGTATTCTAGATGGCCTACTAGATCGCTTGGCCACCTACAAGGAAAAAATTCAGGCCATCAAAGGAAAGATAAAATCTGCCCTCTTTTACCCTATTTCGATTATTTTGGTGGCATTCGGAATTACTGCGGTGATCATGATTTTTGTAATTCCTGCATTTAAAGAATTGTTTTCTGGATTTGGTGCAACTCTTCCTACACCCACACTTATAGTTATGGAAATTTCTGACTTTTTTGTGGCTTACTGGTGGGCGATTTTTGGTACGGTAGGTGGCAGCTTCTACGGTTTTTTCTTTGCATGGAAACGTTCCGTCCCTATGCAGCGGGTTATGGATCGACTGTTGCTAAAAATGCCAGTTTTTGGTGATGTCATACGCAAAGCAACCATTGCACGTTGGAGCCGAACACTATCGACTATGTTTGCAGCAGGTGTTCCACTGGTAGAAGCGCTTGATTCTGTTGCGGGTGCAGCGGGTAACTATGTCTATTTTGAGGCTACCAAGAAAATTCAGTTGGAGGTTACTACTGGAAATGCCTTGGCTAGTTCGATGGAAAACACGAATGTTTTTCCCAGTATGGTGATTCAGATGGTTACTATCGGCGAAGAATCCGGTGCGCTAGACTCCATGCTCAGCAAGGTGGCCGACTTTTTTGAGGGAGAAGTAGATGATGCCGTCGCCGCGATTTCTAGCCTAATGGAACCGGTCATTATGGTGGTGCTAGGTACTCTTATTGGTAGTATGGTAGTTGCAATGTATCTGCCCATATTTAAAATGGGTCAGGCTGTCGGCTAAATCCGGGAGTTGGGGGACACACTGTATCCTCTTGAAACCTTGTAGTATTACTGAAACCCGGAAGCCCCTATGTCATTCATTACCCTGCTGCAGACCGCTCCTATTTTATTCATTTCGCTGTGTGCTACCATTGGTTTGATGGTGGGTAGTTTTCTGAATGTTGTCATTCTCCGACTTCCGAAAATGATGGAAAGAGAATGGCACCAGCAATGTGCCGAGTTGCGTGGTGAAACCATAGAGACTTTACCACCGCTCAGTATAGCTAAGCCCCGCTCTGCATGCCCCCATTGTCAGTATAAAATAACCGCACTAGAAAATATCCCTATATTAAGTTATCTGGTTTTAAGGGGACGTTGCTCACAGTGCAATACCTCAATTTCCCCACGATATCCTATCATTGAAGCGTTGACAGGGATTATCAGTGGTTTTGTTGCCTGGAATTTTGGATATGGATTTCTTGCACTTGCCGCCTTGATCTTCGTCTGGGCAATGATTGCACTGGCATTCATCGACCTTGATACTCAGTTACTTCCTGATGACATTACACTTCCGCTGTTGTGGGCTGGACTATTAGTTAATCTGGGTGATGGCTTTACCGACATCCGTTCTGCTATCATCGGTGCTGTCTCTGGCTTTCTTGCCTTATGGTCAGTTTACTGGTGCTTCAAAATTGCAACTGGCAAGGAAGGTATGGGTTATGGTGATTTCAAATTACTTGCTGTGATTGGCGCATGGTTTGGATGGCAAATGCTACCACTAGTAATCTTGATTTCCTCCTTGGTGGGTGCCGTAGTTGGCATTGGGCTGATAGTCATAACTAAGCATGGACGCAATGTCCCTATTCCGTTTGGGCCATATCTAGTTGGTGGTGGTCTTATTGCGCTATTTTGGGGAAATCAACTTAATCATACATATCTTGGTCTGTTTTAGCATATGTCTTTGGTAATTGGATTAACTGGAGGAATCGGTAGCGGAAAAACCAGCGCTGCAAAATTCTTTACTTCTGAGGGTGTGGATGTTATTGATACGGATAAGATCGCGCGCAAACTTGCACAACCACATGGCTCTGCCATCCCAAGTATACAAAAATCATTCGGTAAAAATTTTATTACTACAAATGGAGCACTAGATAGAAAAAAAATGCGCGATCTTATATTTTCTGATGGCGCTTCCCGACAACAACTTGAAGCGATTCTCCATCCACTTATCCGAACAGAGGCGGTCCGTCTTACTGCACTCGCTTCTTCTCCTTACATAGTGATAGTCGTGCCGCTGCTGCTTGAAACTGGAGACTATCGTGAAATAGTCCAGCGAATCCTGGTGGTAGATTGCAATGAGGAAAATCAGGTTGCTCGCGCTATTATTCGTAGCGGATTGAACGAACAAGAAGTACATGCCATCATGGCAACACAAATCTCTCGCCAAAAGCGTCTAGAGCAAGCAGATGATGTAATTGTTAACGACATGGAAATGTTGCATTTGCAAAAAAGTGTAGAAATACTACACCAGAAATATCTCAGCTTATTGAATGAATATTGAGCTAGTTAAACGTAACACTACTAATTTTAGGGTAATTTTCATTTGTAAAATTATGTTTTATAGAGCAAAATTGCCATGTTACATTGTGTCATCTAGGCTATTTCATAGTGATTTGTTACGAACACCCTCTCAATGAACGTATTCGCACCTTGTTGCGACTCGAGGACTTGTTTGACAAGGTTGCTTTTTTTGCAAATAAGGATGATGCGGCTGAGCATCATTCAGCGCTTGTTACCTTATTTGAAATTCTCGATGTTTCAAGCCGTGCTGACATGAAGTCAGACCTACTACAAGAACTAGAGCGACAAAAACAAGCACTGGAATCCTTACGTAAAAATCCAGATGTTTCTGAAGAAGCGCTGGATCAGGTGTTAAATAATATTCAAGTTGCTTCTCACGGAATGTTGCGCATGACTGGGAAAGTTGGTGAACACTTGCGTGAAAATGAGTGGCTAATGGGTATCAAACAACGTGCAGGAATTCCTGGAGGGGCATGCGAATTTGACTTGCCATCCTACCACTATTGGTTACATTTAGACCCTTCACTCCGTCGTGAGAACCTTAATGAATGGATTACGCCTTTGCTGCCAATCCATGATGGCTTTAGTATCATCCTGCGCCTTTTACGAAACAGTGGAAAAATTTTGCAACACATAGCCCACCGCGGAATGTTCCAACAAATGGGACAGGGATGTGCAGCTCATATGCTTTGCCTGAAGATAAATGAGCGCCTACCCTGTTTCCCAGAGATTAGTGCCAACAAATATGCCCTCACCATTCGCTTCGTCACCTCAGGCTCAGGGCAAAAAACCAAGGTATATGAAAATGATGTAGAATTTGAATTAACTTTCTGTACCTTGTAAGCATCAAGCCACTTTTTCCCCACAATTATCTAGTAAACTTGTATAAATACTGATGGAAGAGCCCGTTATTAACTGTCCACAATGTGGTAAAACTATCGTGTGGAATACTACAAACGATTTCCGTCCATTTTGTTCTAAACTGTGTAAGATAATCGATCTAGGGAAATGGGCTACTGAGTCCTACCGAATACCAAAAACGGAAGAACTAGAAACTGATAAATAACTTATTAAGTAATTAGTTATAGTACTACGCTTTAACTCGCCTTTTCTTTATCTAATAAATGTAGCCAGTTTGTAACTACATTTGTCAA
>Ga0114948_10000896_pt1 | contig 12309 bp, 8 predicted proteins | sample CR04metaG_FD_83877 | JGI IMG/M metagenome (GOLD analysis project Ga0114948, IMG submission 83877) | Deep subsurface microbial communities from Mariana Trench to uncover new lineages of life (NeLLi) - CR04 metaG | ecosystem: Environmental > Aquatic > Marine > Ocean trench > Sediment | place...
ATTGCTGGCAAAATTATAGCAGCGATTTGGGCGCAGTCAACGTTCCGGAGGGGCGAAAAACGCGCTTATTCGTCTATTTCAGCCCCTGAGGCGCGTCTTTGCCGGGCGGCCGGCGAGCACCCACTCTCGCCAGCCTACGCTTCGGCCGACGACTTCTTGCCTTCTGCGGTCACGACCTGCGCCGCATCGGCCTCGGCAGCGGCCTCCGTCATACCGGCCAAGATGTCGGCCGGACGGCGACGCTCGGGCTCTTCCTCGACCAGGCGCACGCGCTTGTAGTCACGGAAGCCCGTGCCGGCCGGAATCAGGCGTCCCATGATGACGTTTTCTTTCAGACCGCGGAGGGTGTCGACGGCACCGCTGATCGCAGCCTCGGTCAACACCCGGGTGGTCTCCTGGAACGATGCCGCCGAGATGAACGACTCGGTCGACAACGAGGCCTTGGTGATGCCGAGCAACAGCGGACGGCCGGTGGCCGGCGTCCTCTTTTTCTTGCTGACACGCTCGTTTTCGGCGTGGAAGCGAAAGCGGTCGACCTGCTCGTTGATCAAGAACTCGGTGTCGCCGACGTCTTCGACCTTCACCCAACGCATCATCTGACGCACGATGACTTCGATGTGCTTGTCGTTGATGGTGACACCCTGCAAGCGGTAGACCTCCTGGATCTCCTTGACCAGGTACTCCTGCAAGGCGCGCTCGCCGAGCACGTCGAGGATGTCGTGCGGGTTGATGGGGCCGTCGACGAGTGCCTCGCCGGCGCGCACCTCATCCTCCTCGCGAACGTTGACGTGGGTGCCGCGGGGTACCAAATAGTCGCGGATCTCACTGGTTTCCTTGTTGGTGACCACGACCTTGCGCAGGCCCTTCGTGATCTCCCCGAAATGGACCACCCCGTCGATCTCGGTAATGACGGCCGGCTCTTTCGGCTTACGGGCCTCGAAGAGCTCGACGACACGCGGCAAGCCGCCGGTGATGTCGGTGGTCTTGGTGGTCTCGCGCGGTATCTTGGCGAGCACATCGCCGGCGTGCACATGGGCGCCGTCCGGGACGGTGATGTGGGCGCCGGAAGGCAAGTGGTAGCCACGCAACGCCTTCTTGCGCTTCGCGTCCTGGTCGAGGATCTGCATTTGAGGCTGCTTCTCCTCGGGTGAGTCGATGACCACCAGGTGCGACAGCCCGGTGACCTCGTCGACCTCTTCGTGGGTCGTCACGCCGGGGACCAGGTCCTTGTAGTCGACGATGCCTTCTTCTTCGGTGAGGATCGCGAACGAATACGGGTCCCACTCGACAAGCACGGCACCCGGCTCGACCTTGTCGCCCTCTTTGACCTTGAGGTGGGCGCCGTAGACGACCGAATAGCGCTCGCGGATGTTGCCGTCCTCGTCCTCGATCGCGATGGCGCCGTTGCGGTTCATGACCACGAGGTCGCCCTTCCTGCCGGCGACGGTGCGGAGCTTCAGAAAGGCGATCGTGCCGCCGTTCTTGGTCGCCAAGGTGCTTTCCTCGCTGACCCGGGACGCCGTACCACCGATGTGGAACGTCCTCATCGTCAGTTGCGTTCCCGGCTCGCCGATCGACTGGGCCGCGATGACACCAACGGCCTCACCCTTCTCGACCAGAGTGCCGGAGGCCAGGCTGCGCCCGTAGCACTTCTGGCACACACCTCGAACCGTCTCGCAGGTAAGCACCGAGCGGATCTTGACCTTCTCGAGACCGGAGTCCTGGATCTCGGCCGCGAGCTCGACGTCGATCTCATCGCCGGCCGCGCAGAGGATGTCGTCGGTGAACGGGTCCTTGATGTCGTCGAGCGCAACTCGACCAACGATACGATCGCGCAACGGTTCGATAATCTCGCCGCTCTCGACGATCGCCGCGACGAAGATACCGTCGAGTGTGCCGCAGTCCCCGGTGGTCACGATGACATCCTGCGCGACGTCAACCAGACGCCGGGTCAGATACCCCGAGTCGGCGGTCTTCAGAGCGGTATCCGCCAGGCCCTTGCGGGCGCCGTGGGTAGAGATGAAGTACTGAGCGACCGTAAGGCCCTCGCGGAAATTGGCAGTGATCGGCGTCTCGATGATCTCGCCAGACGGCTTGGCCATCAGCCCACGCATCCCGGCGAGCTGCCGGATCTGCTGGGCCGAGCCTCGTGCTCCCGAGTCCGCCATGCTGTAGATCGGGTTCGGAGCACCCTCGCGGTCGCTTTCCTCCATCTGCCGGAACATGGCTTCCGAGACCTTCTCGGTGACATCCGACCAGATGGCGATGACCTTGTTGTAGCGCTCACCGTTGGTGATCGCGCCCGCGAGGTACTGCTGCTCGACCTCGACGACCTGCTGGCGTGCCTCGGCGACAAGAGCTTCCTTGTCCAACGGCACGGTCATGTCGTCGATGCCGATCGAGAAGCCGGCCAACGTCGCGTACGTGAAGCCGAGGTCCTTGAGCGCATCGAGCGTCTCGACGGTCAGCTCGTTGCCAAAGCGGATGTAGCAGTAGTTGACCACCTGGCCGAGGCCGCGTTTCTTCAGCAAGCCGTTGATGAACGGGAAGCACTCGGGCAGCGCCATGTTGAAGAGCACCCGTCCGACCGTCGTTTCGATGATCTGGTTGGTGCACTCGGTCACCTCGGCGTGGACGACGTCCTGGTCGTCCGGCGCTTTCATCAGGTCGATGAACTCGCCGGTGTAGCGCAACCGAATCTCCGTCTGGGTGGCGACCGCGGTGGCCTCCAACGCCAGAACGACCTCGTCCATGTCGGCGAACAGACGGCCCTGCCCCGTCGCGTTCTTGCGTACCTTGGTCAGGTAGTAGCAGCCGAGAACGATGTCCTGGGTCGGAATTGTGATCGGCCGACCGTGGGCCGGCGAGAGCAGGTTGGTGGTGCTCTTCATCAAGACTTCCGCCTCGATCTGGGCGCGCGGCGACAGTGGCACGTGCACCGCCATCTGGTCACCGTCGAAGTCGGCGTTGAACGCGGTGCAGACGAGCGGGTGGATCTTGATGGCTTTGCCCTCGATCAGAATCGGCTGGAACGCCTGGATACCGAGGCGATGCAGCGTCGGGGCGCGGTTGAGCAAAATCGGGTGCTCCTGGACGACCTCCTCGAGGATGTCGTAGACCACCGGATCGTGCTGCTCGACCATCTCCTTGGCCGCCTTGATGGTGGCAACCATTCCCCGCTCCTCGAGCTTCTGATAGATGAACGGCTTGAAGAGCTCGAGCGCCATCTTCTTCGGCAGGCCACACTGGTCGAGGCGCAGCTCCGGACCGACGACGATGACCGAACGGCCCGAGTAGTCAACGCGCTTGCCGAGCAGGTTCTGGCGGAAACGCCCCTGCTTGCCCTTCAGGGTGTCGGAAAGCGACTTCAGCGGCCGGTTGTTGGCACCCCGCAGGGTGCGGCCGCGACGGCCGTTGTCGAACAGTGAATCGACCGCTTCCTGCAACATGCGCTTCTCGTTGCGGACGATGACATCAGGCGCCTTGAGCTCGATGAGCTTCTTGAGGCGATTGTTGCGGTTGATCACCCGGCGGTACAGATCGTTGAGGTCGGAGGTCGCGAAGCGGCCACCATCGAGCGGCACCAGCGGGCGCAGCTCGGGTGGAATGATCGGAATCACGTCGAGGATCATCCACTCCGGCTCGTTGCCCGACTTCAGAAACGCCTCGACGACCTTGAGACGCTTGGCGGTCTTGGTGCGGTTCTGCTTCGAGGTCTCGACCTTCATCTTGACGCGCAGCTCGACAGCCAGCGTCGCCACCTCGAGGCGCTTGAGGAGCTCCTTGACCGCCTCGCCGCCCATCATGGCCAGGAACGAGTCACCGAATTCGGCGCGCAGCTCGCGGAAATGCTCCTCGCCGATGAGCTCGCGCTCCTTCAACTCGGTCGGGCCGGGATCGATGACAACGTAGGCCTCGTAGTACAGCACCCGCTCCATGTCGCGCATGGTCATGTCGAGAAGGTGTCCCATGCGCGAGGGCAGGCCCTTGAAAAACCACACGTGCGACACCGGACAGGCGAGCTCGATGTGGCCCATGCGCTCGCGCCGCACCTTCGACTGCGTCACCTCGACGCCGCATTTATCGCAGATCACACCGCGGTGCTTCATGCGCTTGTACTTGCCGCACAGGCACTCCCAGTCGTTCACCGGACCGAAGATCTTGGCGCAGAACAGCCCGTCGCGCTCCGGCTTGAAGGTCCGATAGTTGATCGTTTCCGGCTTCGTCACCTCACCGTGCGACCATGACCGGATCTTCGCTGCCGACGCGAGGCCGATACGGATCGACTCGTACTCGTTAATGCTTACTGGCTTCGTCTCGAAGAGACCCAGGGCGCTTCTCACAGGCTTACCCCCCCTGCCGTTTCGTTCGTCCGCTCAACGGAACCCATAGTCGTCATGTGTTCTTTCAGTGTCATCAGTTACACCGCGGTCTCGACTTCGGAGTCGCTGCGGCGCCGGCGCCGCAACTCGACGTCGAGCGCCAGCCCCTGCAACTCCTTGAGCAGGACGTTGAACGATTCCGGCAAGCCGGGCTCGATGCCGCCCTCGCCTTTGACGATCGACTCGAAGATCTTGGCGCGGCCGTACACGTCATCGCTCTTGACGGTGAGTAACTCCTGTAGCGTGTGCGCGGCTCCGTATGCCTCCAGCGCCCACACTTCCATCTCACCGAAGCGCTGGCCACCGAACTGTGCCTTGCCACCCAACGGTTGCTGGGTGATCAGCGAGTACGGGCCGATCGAGCGGGCGTGGATCTTGTCGTCCACCAGGTGGGCGAGCTTGAGCATGTACAGGTAACCGACGGTGATTTCCTGTTCGAATGGCAGGCCGGTCATGCCGTCGTACAGAATCGTCTTGCCGTGCTCCGGTAGCCCCGCCTCGCGCAGGCAATCCTTGATCTCGGCCTCGGAAGCCCCGTCGAAGACCGGCGTCGCGAAGTGCATTCCGAGTGCGTGGGCGGCCCATCCGAGGTGAGTCTCGAGAACCTGGCCGACGTTCATCCGCGACGGGACACCGAGCGGATTCAATACGATGTCGACGGGCGTGCCGTCGGGCAGGTATGGCATGTCCTCTTCGGGCATGATCTCGGAGATGACGCCCTTGTTGCCGTGGCGCCCCGCCATCTTGTCGCCCGCCTGCAGCTTGCGCTTCATGGCGATGTACACCTTGACGCTCTTGATAACGCCGGGCGGCAGCTCGTCACCTCCACGGCGGGCTTCCTTACGCTCCTCGACGTTGGCGCGCAGCGCCTCGACGCGCTCGTCAGCTGCGGCGACCAGGGCGTGGATGTCCTTCTCGGCCTTCCTGTTGTTCTTCGCCAGGCGAATCTGCCTAAAGACGCCCACCGGGAGCGACTCCAGCAGCTCTTTGGTCAGGCTGTCGCCTGAGCCCGCCAGCTTCTCGTTGTCGTCATCCTTCAGGTCTGCCGCCAGCTTCTTGCCGACCGCCGCCTTGGCGACCAGGGCCGCCAGACCACGGCGGATGATGCGGATCTCATCGCCGAGGTCGCGCTCCATTACCTTGATCGCGGCTTCCTCGATCTCGATCGCACGATGGTCCTTGTCGATGCCCTTGCGGGTAAAGATCTTGACGTCGACCACCGTACCCTCGATGCCGGGCGGGCAGGTCAGCGAGGCGTCCTTCACGTCGCCGGCCTTCTCGCCGAAGATCGCGCGCAGCAGCTTCTCTTCGGGCGTCAACTGGGTCTCGCCCTTGGGCGCGACCTTGCCGACAAGGATGTTGCTGGGATTCACTTCGGCACCGATGCGAATGACGCCGCTGTCATCGAGGTCCTTGAGCGCTTCCTCGGAGACGTTCGGAATGTCGCGAGTGATCTCCTCGGGGCCGAGCTTGGTGTCGCGCGCCTCGATGGAAAGCTCCTCGATGTGGATCGAGGTGAACGCGTCGTTCTTCACCAGGCCCTCGGACACCAGGATGGCATCCTCGAAGTTGTAGCCACGCCACGGCATGAAGGCCACCAGCACGTTACGGCCGAGGGCCAACTCGCCCTTGTCGGTCGCAGGTCCGTCGGCGAGAACCTGGCCGACGGCGACCTTATCGCCCTCGAGGACAAGCGGCTTCTGGTTGATGCATGTGTTTTGGTTCGAGCGCTTGAACTTGACCAGGCGGTAAATATCGGCGTCGCCGTCCTCTGCGTTGCTCTTGTCGGCGCGCACGATGATGCGCTCGGAATCAACGGAGTCAATGACGCCGCTCCGCCTACAGATCACTACGGCGCCGGAGTCGCGCGCGGTGACGAATTCCATCCCCGTACCTACCAAGGGGGCCTCCGGCTTGTATAGCGGAACCGCCTGGCGCTGCATGTTCGATCCCATCAGGGCGCGGTTGGCGTCGTCGTTTTCCAGAAACGGGATCAGCGACGCGGCCACCGAAACGACCTGCTTCGGCGACACGTCGATGTAGTCGACCTCTTCAACCGACACCAGCTTGAACTCGCCGCCGACTCTTGCCGTGACCCGCTCGCGCAGGAACTTGCCGGTTTTCCTGTCGATCGGCGCGTTCGCCTGCGCGATAACGGCGCGGTCTTCCTGGATCGCCGAGAGGAAGAAGGGCTCGGCAACGTACTGCGCCGGCGTTTTCTTCAGCTTGGCGACGCGGGCGTTTTCCTTCTCGACCGCGTCGAGCATGAGCACGTCCCCGACCTTGAGCTGGGTGCTGCCCTTCGCCGTGATCACGACGTGGCTCTGGACCTTGGCGTCCTCGACCTTGCTGTAGGGGCTCTCGATGAAGCCGAACTCGTTGATGCGAGCGTAACAGGCCAGCGACGAGATCAGACCGATGTTCGGGCCCTCCGGTGTCTCGATCGGGCAGATACGGCCGTAGTGAGTCCGGTGCACATCCCGCACTTCGAAGCCGGCGCGCTCGCGCGAAAGACCACCGGGGCCGAGGGCCGAAAGCCGCCGCTTGTGGGTAACTTCGGAGAGCGGGTTGGTCTGGTCCATGAACTGCGACAGCTGCGACGAACCGAAGAATTCGCGCACCGCCGCCATGATCGGCTTGGCGTTGATCAGATCGTGCGGCATCGCCGTCTCGATCTCCTGATGGACGCTCATCTTCTCGCGCACGGCGCGCTCCATCCGAACCAGGCCGATGCGAAACTGGTTCTCGAGCAGCTCACCGACGGAGCGCACACGGCGGTTCCCCAGGTGGTCGATGTCGTCGACCTTGCGCGGATCGTCGGGGATCGACAGCAGGTAGCGCACCACGTCGACGAAGTCGTCGGCATCGAGCAGACGGTCGTCGAGATCCTTGTCGCCATCGAGCTTGAGGTTGAACTTCAGCCGACCGACCCGCGAGAAGTCGTAGCGCTGTGAATTCTGGAACATATTGGAAAACAGATTGCGCGAGCTCTCCGCCGTCGGCGGATCGCCGGGGCGCATCTTGCGGTAGATCTCGACCAACGCCTCCTTGCGGCTCGAGACGTTGTCCTTGCGCAGCGTGCTGCTGATCACGATGCCGCCGGGGTTGGCCTCCGGGAAGAAAATCTCCACCTTGGTGGCCTTCGCCTCGGCGAAACGATCGACCACACTGGGGGTGATTTCTTCGTTCGCCTCGACAATCACCTCGCCGGTCTCGGGGTCGGCGATATCGTGCAACGTGTAGGCGCCCTCGAGGTCGGCGACCTCCAGATCGATCTTCGTGACGCCGCCTTCACCGAGGCGCCGGAGCGAGCCGCGCGTCAGCTTGCTTCCGGGGGCGAGGATCTCCTTGCCGCGATTCTTACCCTTGATTCCCTCCAGCGCGTTGGAGAAGCTGCGACCGATGAGCCCCTCCTCGAGGGGAATGCTCAACCCACCCTTCACCTTCAACTCCACCGGGCGGTAGAAGGCGCGCAAAACGTCCTCGGAGGTCTCCAGGCCGAGCGCCTTCAGAAAGACCGTGGCGGGGAACTTGCGGCGCCGGTCGATGCGAACCTGCACGAGATCGCGGCTGTCGAGCTCGAACTCGACCCACGAGCCACGATACGGAATCACCTGGGCGATAAAGAGCACACGGCCGCTGCCGGGATGAAAGAAGATTCCCGGCGAGCGGTGCAACTGCGACACGATGACGCGTTCGGTGCCGTTGATGATGAACGTGCCGCGCGCCGTCATCAGGGGGATGTCACCGAGGTAGACCTCTTGCTCCTTGATGTCGCGGATCGTCTTGGCGCCGGTTTCGGGATCCTTGTCCCAAACGACCAGGCGGATCGTCACCCGCAGCGCCACCGCGTAGGTCATACCGCGGCTCTGGCACTCCTCTTCGTCGAACGGCCACTCCCATTCGCCGATCGAATACTCGACGAACTCGAGGGTGGCGGTCTCCCGGAAGTCGCTGATCGGAAAGATGGTGCGGAAGACTTCCTGCAAGCCGAGTTCCTCCCGCTGGTCGGCGGGGACCCTCATCTGCAGAAAGCGGTCGTAGGACTTCCGCTGCACCTCGATGAGGTTCGGCAACTCGATTGCAGCAGGGATCTTGCCGAAGCTCACCCGCTCGCGCAGGGGCATCAGTGAGGTATCAGCCATGGGTACAAGACTCCTTGGCGGGGCTATCCGCTATCGATAAAATCTGGGACATTCTGGTCCCTCGAGCGCCGCCGCGCGGTACCCGAGAAAGCTGACGTGGTGTCTGGGTCTGCAAGGCAGCTTGTCTACTTGACCTCGACCTCGGCGCCGGCGTCCTCAAATTTCTTGGCCAGCTCGTCGGCCTCGTCCTTGTCGATCCCCTCTTTGACAGGGTTGGGCAGATTGTCTACGAGGTCCTTGGCCTCCTTGAGACCGAGGCTGGTGACCTCGCGGACCACCTTGATGACGTTGATCTTCTTCTCGCCGAAAGAGGTCAGAACGACGTCGAAGTCGGTCTGCTCTTCCTCTTCAGCGGCACCACCGCCGGCACCCGCGACCATCATGGGCGCGACCATGGCCTGGGCGCTGACACCAAATTTTTCCTCGAGCTCCTTGACCAGGTTGGCCAGTTCGAGGACCGACATACCCTCAATGTGCTCGATCAGATCCTCGGTCGAAACTTTCGCCTTTGCCACGGCTTCCTCCGTCTTTTTGCGTCGGCTGCTGACGTTCCGTCAGGCTGCCGTCACTCGTTATTCGTGTTGTTGGCTATTCTTCTTCTTGGGCCGCAGCTTCGTCGGACACGGGGTCGTCGGCGGGTGCTCCTTCTTCGGTCCCCGCCGACTCCTCGGCAACTTCCTGGATCTCTTCGGCTGCCGCGGCTTCCTCGACCTGGGTGGCATCCTGAGCCTCGTAGGACACCTCTTCGGTGGTCTCCTGAACCTCGGCAGCGTCCTCGGCCGGCGCCTCTTCGGTGGTCTCCTGAACCTCGGCAACATCCTCAGCGGGCGCTTCGTCGGTGGCCTCTCGAGCGTCGGCGGGCACCGCGGCCGCGTTCACGGTTTCCGCCTCGCCCGCCTCGTCCTTCTTCTCGCGGATCTGGTCCAGCACCGTAACGACGCTCCGCAAGATGCCGCTGAGCGCGGTCACAAAGCCCGTGATCGGGTAGTTCATCAGGTACAAGACCTTGCCGATCAGCTCCTCGCGCGGCGGCAGCTTGGCGAGCTGCTCGAACTCCTCGGCGGAGATCGGCACACCGTCGACGATGCCGCCCTTGAACTTCGGCGTTTCGAATTCCTTGGCAAACTCGCTCAGGGTCTTGGCGAGGCCGACCACGTCGCCCTCGGTGTAGGCGATTGCCGTCTGGCCGACAAGAAGATGCTTCAGCTCGGCGAGCGGCAGATCCAGGATGGCACGCTCCACGATCGAGTTCTTCACCACCTTGAACTGCGCTTCCTCGGCGCGTAGCTTGCGCCGAAGGTCGCTCGCGCCGGCAACGTTGAGCCCCTTGAAGTCGACCAGGATCGCGTGCTGGATCTCGGCGAGCTCGGCCCGCAGCTCCTCCACGCTTTGTTCTTTCTGTGCTCTGCTGATAGCCATGGGTCGCTACTTCGGTATCAGATCACCGGGGTCGATCGACACCCCAGGTCCCATCGTGGAGGCGATGTGAACGCTCTTCATGTACTTGCCTTTCGCCGATGCCGGGCGCACCCGCAGGATCTCGGTGCTCAGGGCGCGAATGTTGTCGATGAGCGCCGAAGCATCGAACGAGACCTTGCCGATGGCGGCGTGCACGACGCCGCCCTTGTCGACGCGGAACTCGAGCTTGCCGGCCTTGATCTCCTCTACCGCCTTGCCGACGTCGAACGTCACCGTTCCGGCCTTGGGGTTCGGCATCAGGCCGCGCGGGCCGAGCACTCTGCCGAGCTTGCCGACGTCGCGCATCATGTCGGGGGTCGTGACGACGGCGTCGAAATCGAGAAAGCCCTCGGCAATCCGGGTGCACAGATCCGTGCCGCCGACCACGTCGGCACCCGCCGCCTCCGCCTCCTGCAACTTCTCACCCTGGGCAATGACCGCCACCCGCTTGCTCCTACCGGTCCCGTGCGGCAGCACCACGGTACTGCGCACCATCTGGTCGGCATGCTTCGGGTCGACGCCGAGCGCGATGGCGATTTCGACGCTCTCATCGAACTTGGCGAACGCGTTCTTCTTGACGACCGCGACGCCTTCGTCGAGCTCGTAGTCACGATCCTCGATGGCCTCGCTGGCCGCAGCGTATTGCTTTCCGTGCTTCGGCATGTTCAGGCCCCTTCCTCTAGGCCCTCGATCTTGATACCCATCGAGCGCGCGGTGCCGGCGATGATCTTCACCGCCGCGTCGACATCGTTAGCATTCAGGTCGGGCATCTTGCTGCGCGCAATCTCCTCGACCTGAGCCCGTGTCACCGTGCCGACGGTCTCTTTGTTGGGCTCGGCGGCCCCCGAGACAATGTTGGCGGCTCGCTTCAACAACACCGCCGCGGGCGGTGTCTTGGTAATGAAGCTGAAGGACCGGTCCTGGTAGACGGTGATCACGACCGGGATGATGAGACCGCCCTTGTCAGCGGTCGCAACGTTGAACGCCTGACAAAAATCCATGATCGCAACGCCGTGCTGACCGAGAGCAGGACCCACGGGGGGAGCAGGCGACGCTTTGCCGGCAGGGATCTGGAGCTTGATCTGCGCCAGTACTGGCTTTCCTTTCGCTTTAGCCATGTTCGATGAACGCTCCGCTTGCTCTAGCGCGCCGGCGCTAGACCTTTTCTACTTGAAAGAAATCGAGCTCTACGGGTGTGTTGCGCCCGAAGATCGAAACCATGACCTTGAGCGTGTTGCGGCGCGCATCGACTTCGTCGACCTTGCCGGTGAAGTTCGTGAACGGGCCGTCGATGATGCGCACCGACTCGCCCGCGCGAAACTGGAACTTCGGCTTCGGCGCCTCGACCGACTCCTCCATTCGGTTGACGATCTTTTCCACTTCATGCTGCGGCAACGGGATCGGATGGCGGCCGGAACCGACGAAGCCCGTCACCCGCGGCGTGTTCTTGACCACGTGCCACAACTCGTCGCTCATCTTCATGCGGATCAGAATGTAGCCGGGGAAAAACTTCTTCGCCGTCACCACTTTCTTGCCCGCCTTCATCTCGACGATGTCCTCGGTGGGGATGAGCAACTCCGACACCTGATCGCCGAGCTCCAGCGTTCGAATCCTCTCCTCGAGGCTCAGTTTCACCTTGCGCTCGTAGCCGGAGTAGGTGTGGATGACGTACCAGCTCATGCCGTCGTCCGGCTCTTCGTCCGTCACCGGCGCCGGTTGCGAATCGACCTCGACCTCCGCGTCGCCGGCCGTAGCGGCATCCGCCTCGGCACTGTCGGGCGTCTCTGCGGCATCCGCCTCGGCCGTCAATGCCGCGAGGTCGACGACGGCCTCCTCGTTGTCGGCCGCTGGCTCGATCTGCTCATTCTGTTCCAACTCGATCACCATCCCAGGCAGCTACGCAAAGTTGCCTAGCTGAAGTATCCGTACAGCCAGCCGACAAACCGGCCCATCACGATATCGACGGCCCACAAGAAGAAGCCGAATATGAAACAGGTCAAGATCACCACGACCGTGGTGCCATAGACCTCATTCCGCTTCGGCCACGTAACCTTGCGGAACTCCGCGCGTACCTCGTGCAGAAACTCCCTGAATCGCTTGATCATTTCGAAAGAGTGTCTTGGCAGGCCAGGAGGGATTCGAACCCCCAACCCCCGGATTTGGAGTCCGGTGCTCTACCAATTGGAGCTACTGGCCTCCCAAAACTCCGGTACTTGGGCACCGCTCCTTACTCTAAGATTTCGGTGATGGTGCCGGCGCCGACCGTACGTCCACCCTCGCGGATGGCGAATCGCAGGCCCTTGTCCATCGCGATCGGCGTGATC
>Ga0114948_10000901_pt1 | contig 12278 bp, 7 predicted proteins | sample CR04metaG_FD_83877 | JGI IMG/M metagenome (GOLD analysis project Ga0114948, IMG submission 83877) | Deep subsurface microbial communities from Mariana Trench to uncover new lineages of life (NeLLi) - CR04 metaG | ecosystem: Environmental > Aquatic > Marine > Ocean trench > Sediment | place...
CCAGAACGCCAGCGGGGCGCGCTCGTGCTCTTCGATATAGGCCTCCGCGACTTCTTGAGCTGCAATGACGTGGCCCCTCACAGCCAATTCTTGAGCCGTTGCGAGAACTACTTCTGGGTCGGTTCGAAATCGCGCTGCGAACAGGAGCTCCATATCGGCGAGATCACTGCGGCCGAGCGAATCCAGCGCCGTCACCTTGTTTAAGATATCGCCGCCATCTGCCTCCAAGGGTGGGGCCGTGGATAGGTGTAACGGGTCACCGGAAGCTCGTACTGCCAGCCAATTTGGGCCCAACTCATTCAACAACTTCTCGCCCTCGGCCCGCGCCTCTTCGTCCCCCAACCGCTGACCAAGAACGTATAGCCTAAATGCAGCATCATCGGCAAAATATGTATCAGTTTCTGATATTCGGGTGTAGAGCGACATCGCCTCTTCCAAGCGCCCCTGCGCCTCAAGGATCCAGGTCGCGTTCCACCAGGCCACTGGGTAGGGGGCGTCGAGATAGAGCGCGATTGCCCGGTCGGGATCTTCACCCTCCAACAACTCAGCCTGAGCCAGCCAGCTGTCCGGCGTGTCGACCGTCTCATAGAGTTCCATCGCCTCTTTTGGACGACCGAGCCCCACAAGGACACGCGCCAGGCCCAACTGGGCTGCAGCATCATGGGGCGTCAGGTCCAGCCATTCCCTATAGATCGTTTCTGCCCGCTCATATCGACCAAGTCCAGCCAATGCGTGCGCGCGCAAGGGCAATGCACGGATTTCGTCGACCTCCCTCAGCGTCTCCAGGGCGTCGGTGTAGTAGGTGGCGTCGTTCAAATCCTGGGCCACGCTAAGTGGATCCAAGCCAGTCCGACGCATTCCACCGAAGGCATCCGGTTTCTCGTTGAGCATTTGGCGATATTCGGTATAGGCCGCAGCGCTGTCCCCCCGCTCTTCCAGCTCTCGGGCCAGTTCCAGGCGCAATGCAACGGTATCCTGTAACGCGATGGCAGCTCGGTACTCTTCTACCGCTGACGAGGCTTCGATGCTCGCATAATAGCGCGCCATTGCAACATGGGCCTGGTAAGCAACTGGACTCTGCGGGCGGAAGGTGACAACGTCCTGGAGCGCTCTCAGCGCTTCTGGATCGGGCATGGAGACCTCAGCAGCCCACAGCCGGGCATACTCATCGATCATTGGCAGCTTTGCCGACAGGCGCTCATGTAGAACGGCCGCTCGCTCGGGCTTCGCATTGCGGGCCTCTCGGTACAGAGCCGCAGGTGAACGGACATGGTCCCTGAAGCCCCAGCCAATGACCGCTCCCGCGGAGACAACCAGGAGAACAACCAACCAAATTCGTGGGCCGAAACCACACCGCTGTTTCAGCCGCACGTCTCTGCTCCTATCGCACCGTCCTGCCCCGTATCCACCCTGAATGCGTGGAGTCTCCGGTCAACGGAGCCGACGTAGAGCTGTCCGTCGGCAATGGCAGGACCTGCCACTATGGCCCCGCCGGTTCGATAGCTCCATTCCAGCCTTCCTGTCTCGCTGTTCAGCCCATAGATGTAGCCGTCGTCCGAGCCCACAAAGACCAGATTTCCCCACAGCGCAGGGGTGGATCGGAGGATGCTCGTGGCCTGAAACTCCCATAGGCTGCGACCGTCCGCTACGCACAGGGCATACAGGCGGCCATCGTTCGCTCCGAAGTACACCCTGTCACGGGCGATAACGGGCGACGATTCAATGGCAAGCTCAGCCTCGAAGAACCAGCGGAGCCGGCCTGTGGCAACATCGAGAGCATAGAGCTTTCGATCGACGGAGCCCACAAAGACCGTCTCGCCGCTGACCCGCGGCGCAGCCACAATATCGCCCCCTGTGCGGTAGCGCCACTGAAGCTCCCCGCTCTGCGCGTCGAGCGCGTACAAGTAATTGTCGGTCGAACCGAAGAAGACCGTGTCCCCAGCCATCGAAGCGGGCGCTTCAATCCGTCCGGCCGTCTCGTACCGCCAAAGCGGCTGTCCATCCTCAGTCGCTAGAGCGTAAAAGAAGCCGTCATGGGAGCCGACATAGAGAATGCCCTCGGCTAATACCGGCGAGGCGGTCACCCAACCCCCTGTCTCATATCGCCAGCGGAGCGTACCCTGTCTAGTTTCCAGCGCATAAACTGCCCCATCCCAAGACCCAAAGTAGACTGTGTCCCCAGAGGCTAGCGGCGATGAGCTGACGTTATCACCGGTCTCGTAACTCCAACGAGCCTCCCCGGTATCGACATCAACGGCGTGTAATGCGTTGTCATCCGAGCCGACGAATACGGCTCCGCCACTCACCGTTGGGATACTTCTGACGTAGTCTCCCGTTCGGTATTCCCATGCGAAAGAAATGGTCACGTCCGTCTCGGGGGCTGAGTCTTCAAGCGTAAGAGCGCTGCAGCCGAATAGAAAGGGAACTAAGACGAAAGCGAACAACTTGCTTATCACTGATCTTTCTCAATTCCCTGGCTTGTGTCGCGCCTAGTCTTGGCCATGTCTTCGAGACTATTTTCGCCCAAGATTGTCACCTTGTAAACTCACCAGGGATTTCGCGCCATCGGCGGTGGAAGGGATCGCAGCCCCCGAGGGCCGCGGCTGCCTGCGACCAAGATCCAGCAACTCGTAGATCACCCACCTGAACACTAGCGGTTGTATCTCTTTCGGTCTGACAACAATGAACATCCCCCCAAACGTAACTGCCGCTAATCCAAATTCCCCGAAACCTAAAAATCCACCTCCGCTATGCCTTTGGTATTGCGGGTAAGTGGAGGCCACGGTCGACGCTCTGAACCAGTACACATCATTGACTCTCCACTTCGGATTGTGCTAAGGTTGGGCTGGAGGGGTGCCAGGCTTGCCTAACTACACGGGGCAAAGCCGGTCACCTCCGTTTTATTTTCAGGAATGAGGCAGCCTCACGTCCGGACGAAAACGATGCAATGAAATTGTCAAACACATTACTCGTGGACGGAAAATAACAAGGCTTCTATGTAGCCTCCTAATGCTCCCAAACGGGGGCTAGGACTTGCCTTGCTGTTTTTCGAGCGGAACCTTCTTGGCTGGGGACTGATCGAGATGCTGATGGGCAGTTTTTCGGAGGAGGAATTGATAACGTTTACCCGCCTGGTGAAAAAGCTGAGGGGGCAGGCCCTGAGTTGGTTGGGTCTAGATGGCGACGGGAGGGAAGGTAAAGCCGATTCGGTCTGATTAGCTCACTCAACGGATCGGCTTTTGTGTCATGACTAGGATGTTCAAGCAAGGAGAATAGACAGATGAAGGAGAGAATGATCAAGCTATTACGGTTAGTAGCGATTGTCTTGGTGGCCATGCTCGTGGGGAGCGTAGGCGCAGCTGCAGGGCCGGCTGATGGCAATAGCGGAGAAGGTGGGGGGCAGGGTCAGTTGGAGGAGCAGAAGGTCCGGGCCAGGCCCGTGTTTGAGATTGAGGGCGTGGTCTTCACCGACGCCGACGAGACGAGAAACCTACTGGTGGTGGGCGTGGTAAACAAGGGGCTTGCCAAGGCCGTCGAGCAGAGATTGAAGCAGTTGGGCATACCCCTTTCGTCCGTTGAAATCGTGGAAACCAAGCCGATCGTGTTCGTCACAACCCTCCAGGACAACGGGCCTCCAGAGGGGGGCCTCCAGATCGCTTTCGTAGATGGTGGGCTAGCGTATCTATGCACGTTAGGCTTCAACGCCGTGCGAGCGGGGGTGAAAGGCTTTGTGGTCAACTCCCACTGCACCACCGATCAGTTCAAAGTTGATGGGACCAACCACTACCAGCCCTGGCTATCCCCCTCCACCAACCTCATTGGCAACGAGATAGCTGACCCATCTTCGTTCAAGTGTAATGTAAAGGGGAAGAAGTGCCGCTATAGCGATGCCGCCTACGATCAGTTGGCCGATAAAGTCCAAGTCACGCTGGGCTCCATCGCAAAGCCTACCGGCGTGAACGACGGCTCTCTTGAAATCGCGGGCAGCTTCAGCATCGTGGGTGAAGCTGCGGGGGAGACGGTGGAAGGTACTATCCTCAACAAGGTAGGAAGGACCACGGGCTGGACGCGGGGACCGATCACCAAGAGTTGCGTCGATACAGGTGTCTTTAGGACTAACATTCTCCTTCTCTGCCAGGACTTCGTGAAGGCCGGTGTGGGCGGGGGCGACAGCGGCTCGCCCGTCTTTCAAATCACCTCGGACAATGACGTTACGCTCTACGGCATTCTCTGGGGAGGGGCATCAGACGGAAGCTTCTTCGTCTACAGCCCCATCTTGAATATAGAGAAGGATCTGGGGGAGTTGACCACCTTTGGTGCGGCGGTCACTGGCTCTGACCTAGCAGTCAGCAAGGCAGTGGATAACGCGACTCCGAGTGAGGGCGACACCATCACATACACGGTGACGCTGACCAACAAGGGCCCCGACGACGCCACGAGCGTGGTAGTGACAGACCAGTTGCCTGATGGGGTTAGCTATCTTTCGGACGACGGCGGCGGCGCCTACACGCCGGCCACGGGGGTCTGGGCGGTGGGGTCGGTGGCGAACGGGGTCACTGCCACCCTGACCATAACGGCCACGGTGGATGCAGACACCAGCGGCCAGACGATCACCAACACAGCGACCATCACCGCTGCTGGCCAGACGGACCCGGACAGCACCAATAACTCCGCCTCCGCGGACATCACGGTGGCCAGCGCCACCACGGGGACCATGCACGTCGGCGACCTGGACGGCTCAAGTAACGCCAGTGGAAAGAAAGGCTGGAAGGCAACTGTAACCATCACCGTCCACGACGCCAGCCATGCCCTGGTGGCGGACGCTACGGTCAGCGGCAGCTGGAGCAACGGCGCCTCGGGTACGGCCACATGTACCACCGACAGTAGCGGCCAGTGCAGCGTAACCAGCAAAAGGATCTCCAACTCCGAGGGCAGCGTGACTTTCACGGTCAATACCGTGACACACGCCACGCTGACGTACAGGCCGGCCGATAACGACGACCCGTTCGGCGACACCATCGCGGTCCTCAAGCCGTAGCGCTCACCGACAGCATCGGCTTTGGAGCGGGGCGGCACTACTGTGACGGCTTGAGTCACGCCCAGACGGCGACAGCAACGGCCCGAGCATCACGGTGTCGAAGCTGTAGATCAACCAGCTTCGTGGCCGTGAGGCAGCGAAGCGCGTTATAACCAAGGAGGTGCTTCCAGGAGCACCTCCTTCGAATTTCCCAGCATGTAGATTGCCTTGCCAGCCTGACCCAGCCCTTCCTTCACGACAAACTTCGCCAAAGCTCCTCAGCAGCGTGTTGACCTTGCCTCAGGTGGCTGCTAGGATGTAAGCAATAGCCGGCCGGGAACCCTCTGTAACCTCCAAGGCCTCAATCAGCTCATTTCGGTGTCCTTTAGCTCAATCGAGCCAAGCCAGGTATCCTCGATCGCCGGTCCAATTTCATTCTCGATCAACCAGGGAGGCAACATGCGCAAGGCGTCCATGGCTGGCACTTTCCTGGCCCTTCTTATCCTGCTTATCGCCATACCGGTCCGCTCGGCAACTACTCCCCTGTCCGGCCAGAAGATCTGCCTCGACACCGGCCACGGCGGGTCTGCCTTAGGGGCGGTCAACAAGGACTTCAGCCTAGAGGAGAAGGACATCAACTTGGACGTGGCCTATGGGCTTAGGACTCTGCTGGAGGCCGACGGGGCCACCGTGGTGATGACGAGGACGGACGATTCTGACAAGAGCAACAACGACCGCTACACCTTCTGCAACAACGAATCTGCCACCGTCCTCGTTTCGGTGCACACCAATAGCACTACCAACAGCAGCACCGACGGCTCGCTGGCGCTCTACTTCCACAAGGACGATAAGGCCCTGGCGCAGGCCATATACGACGAAATGTATCCTGTCCTGAGCGCTACGGCTCCCGAACCCCGGAACTTCACCGACTTCGGCCTGGATCGATTCGCCTCCGGCGTCCTGCTCAAGAGCGATATGCCAGCCGCCATGATGGAACCTCTATTCATGTCGAATTCAGACGAGGCGGCGCTGCTTACGATCACGATGCACGTTGTAAATGGTGAGGGCGTTGTGGTGCTTGACAATGGCGGCAACCCAACCCCCAACGACGGGTGCGTCGATTGCCGGCGTGCCCAGATCGCCCAGGCCATCCACGATGGGATCTTGAACTACTTCGCTCAGGTTGGAGACGGAGGCGACGAAGGAGGGGGTGGTCCCCCATGTGGCAGCCCGCCGTGCCGCAAGGGGAAGTAGGTGCCTGTGAGTTGTCTCACAACAAAAGGAATAGAAAGACACGCATTTCCTACCACTGCGCCTCAAGAGCATTGACCGGGGATCTTGATCTCGCCAGCATTCGTGAGTTACCAAACAGGATAGTCCCGCCTCTCTATTCGTCTCCCAGCAGGCTACTATCAAAGAAAGCGATCACCCGCTGCTCGTACTGGTCTGGATAGGTGCTGAACATCTGTGCGTGCCCGACCCCTGGCCCGAGCCAAAAGCTGCGCGGCTCTCCGGCTGCCTCATAGAGACGTTGGATCGAATCAGGTGGAATGAAATCGTCAGATGCCCCCTGGATGATGAAGACCGGTCGAGGGCTGATGCGTCCGATCTGGTCAACCGGTCGAAGACTATCTACACGCACACCCGATTCTCGCTCGGCAAAGAAACGGATGATCGGGCGCAGTGCAGGCACCGATACCGCCTGATTCAGAGCGTCTTCTAAAGTGGGAAATGCACTGTCGGCGATCACCGCGCCAATTTCTGTTCGGCGAGCGGCGGCCTCGATGACCGCCACAGCAACCATTGAGCCTCCCCAAGCCCCGACCCTCTCGACATCCGATTGTCTGAACGCGAAGTCGAGTGCCGCTTCGACATCGAGGGCTTCGTGGTAACCCAACGTGCTCAAGTCGCCCTCGCTCTCCCCATGCGCGCGGAAATCCCAGGAGAGCACACCATACCCATGACGGGCAAATAAGGCGTGCATATCGACTGATCGATAGCCCCCAAAGCCATGGGCCACCAGAATAACGGCTCCATTCTCCGGTGGCGTATACCGGCACTGAGTCTTAGCCCATCTTGAGTGAGCAACGTGAGGTCTTGATAAGGGATTCCTAAACGGTCGGGGGTTTCACCAGCGCGAGGTAGGCTACGGGCTGGATGGACGTAACCCAAAGCCGTTCGGCGGCTGAACTGAAAGATCGTGCCGAGCAGGCCAACGGACAGTGACAACAGTCCAAACAGCAGCAGCTTCAGCCAGTATCGCCGATCTTTAGTCATGACCGGGATATTCCTGACGTGCAGTCGAAGGCTCGCGAACAGCCTGTCCTGGCGGCTAGGCCACTTGTGCCTGCGCAACAAGTGCAGGCAGGGAGCGGCGGCATTCGCGCATCAACCATTCGAGTCGGACCCATGCGCTAAAAGAGCAGCTCCTCAAAGTACTTTCGAGATCGACTATTGGATAAGTCTGCTTCCAAACCGTCCATTCCGTCCACCAGCCCACTTATCGCTTGATCGATCAGCCAGTTGATAATCTCCATAAGACGGTTTCTGCTATGAGTAAAGGAGGCACTCTGCCGGTCTACGACAGCTTAGCACCTGCCTAAAGTGGACTTTACTGAACGCAGTGAGTCGAGTATCCATGAAAGCTGGCACGATGATCGAGAGGCTTGCGCGCGTGAAGGTTTCGAGTGGGTGGATCACTGTTGTGATCGGCATGACCGCGCTGGGGCTGGGCTACGCGGCCTCGGCGGCCATCCTTCCCACGCCCAAGATTGGTGTGATTCATATCGATGTCGTGATTGATCGCTCCATTCAGCCTTATTTTACGATCCCCCTCGCTTACGCCGCCGAACATAGGGATGTCGCTGCCGTGGTGCTGCTTATCAACAGCCCCGGTGGCGGGGCTGCGACCAGCGAGGAACTCTTTTATCGTGTGGTCGAATTGCGCAGCCAGAAGCCTGTGGTCGCCTCAATCGACAGCTTGGCTGCAAGCGGGGCCTATTACACCGCCATCGGCTCAAACTACATCTATGCCAAACCGGCGGCGATGGTAGGCAGCATCGGGGTCAGGGCCGGCCTGCCTCAGCCGGTGCCGCCCGACGAGACCAGCGTCTTGTCTGGACCGTTTAAGGGCAGCGGTAGCTCGCAGATTGACTGGATACGGGGAATGGACGTCATCAAGGAGACGTTCGTCACCAACGTGTACGACCAGCGCCTGTATGTATTGGAGCACATGCATGAGCAGTCACGCGCTGATCGGCTGCCCGACAAGGATCAGCTCGCCACCGGCCAGGTGTGGATTGCTCCGGTGGCTTACGACATCGGCCTGATCGACGCGCTCGGATCCAACCTGGATGCTATCCAGAAGGCCGCTGAGTTGGCGCAGGTCACCAACTACGAGGTGATTGACCTCACCTTCCTCACCCTGTTTGGTGACCCCACTTACATCGGCAGCGCCCTCCCGCCCGACCTCTCGACCCTCAGTTTCGCGCACTGGAGCGGAGATAGGCAGAACGCTGACTACCTCGGATCCGGCCCCTGGCCGACGTTTGAACACCTGTACCTCCCGCCCACCGACTGAGATAGAGGATGCGTAGGCGATCCTATCTCATCGTCGCTCTCGTCGCGCTCGTCCTGGGCTTTTTGGGGCGCGCGCTCTTCTTTTACCAGGGCATCTATTCGGGTCCAGAGGTGCCCACCAGCGAGGCCGATCGTTTCGAGGTGCTCTCAGAGCCACTCAGCACACCTCTGCCGGTGGAGGCAGTGGTGACGACGATTCTGGTTGACAACGCCCACCGTAATAACTTCGACGAGCAGGAGCTGGCCATCCTATTTGGCCGCATCGCGGCTGCGGGTGGTCGTGTGGAAGTGCTGAGGAGTGGAGCGAACTTGCAGAAGCGGCTGCGCTCGGCCGGCGCGTTCCTCGTCATTGCTAACCAACGCGGTTTTGGAGCAGACCAGGTCCAGGCGGTGGAAGAGTTCGTGCGCAAGGGAGGGCGGCTGCTGTTTGTCGGTGACCCAACGCGCCTGGACGACGTCAACAGCATAAACTCGCTCGCCGGGCGGTTTGGCATCACCTACCAGGACGATTACCTGTATAACCTGGTGGACAACGACGGCAACTATCTGAACGTCATCCTGCGTGATTTCGAGTCGAGTGATATCACGCGTGGTGTGGAAAAACTCGTGTTCCAGACGGCGCACTCCTTGCGGGTCAGGGAGGGCGCCATCGTATTGGGCGATGAGAACACATTCTCATCGCTGCGCGAGCGGCCGGGCGACGTGACTGCGGTGGCTCTGACCACCGACGACCGGGTGTTGGCGCTACCCGACCTGACCTCCCTGACCGGCCCCTTTAACACCTTTGCAGACAACGACAGGTTTATCGACAACGTGGTGCGGTTCCTGCTGACCAGCGAGCGCACCTTCGACCTGCTCGATTTCCCTTTCTTCTTCAGCACGCTGACTGACGTCGTGTACACGGACACGCTCCTGCTCGACGCGACCTTCGAGGACGCGACCGCGCTGCGCGAAACGTTGCGGGGCATCGGAGCCGAAACGGCACTGCAATCGGAGCTCGACGACGAGCACGCACTCATCTTCCTGGGGCTTTATGATGACGTGGACGAGGAGGTGCTTGCCCTACTGGAGGCCGACGGTATCACCATCAGCGAAGAGCCGCTGGCCCCTGAGGGAGAGGACGACTCCTCCGTGGAAAGCAGGGGGCGTAGCCAGGGACAGATAACGCTGGAGGGGGTTGGCAGCCTGGAACGGGGGGGCACAACCCTGTTCCATCTGCATCGTGCCGAGGACGGACCGTACCAGCTTTACGTTTTGGCTTTCGACGAGAACATCCTATCGGATGGCCTGGCCCTTCTGCTCGAAGACAGACTGACCGGATGTATGGTGACGCCGGTTACGGCGCTGTGCGCTCTGGCGGAGCTTGAGGAAGAGGCGCCTGAGGAGGCGGACGAAGCCGGCGAAGAAGAAGAAGTGGAAGTGGAAGTGGAAGGGATGGGGGTGCTGGTCGTATCGGACGACGCGGGCTCGCCGGGTGCGGAGGGAAAGACCAGCGCAGATCTCATCAGAGATGCGCTCTCCGCCGATTTCTCCGTCACGGTGGTCTCTACGAGAGTCGACGGCGTGCCCAGTCCGTCGGACATGCTGAGCCACTCGGTTGTCTTCTGGTCTATTGGCGACTACTGTTGCTTGGCTCCGTCCGAGGACGGCGCACAGGCCATCATGGAGTACCTTGATTCTGGGGGCGCGCTGTTCATCAGCGGAGCCAACCTGGGCTCAGACTGGGCCGGTAGCCTGTTCTTCGAGACCCACCTGGGCGCGTTGGATATTGGCGATGCAGCGCTGGTGGACTTGCAACCCAACAGCCACCCCATAGCAAACTTCTTCGAGGACACCATCCAGTTTGAGCCTGGTGCGGGCGATATCATCCTGGACGTGATTGACACCGACGTGGCCAGCATAGCGTTTAGGCGTGGTCCAGACAGCGAATTTACCGGCGAGCCGGCAATTATCGCCCACGACCGGGGCGGTTCGCGCGTCGCCCACGCTGCCTTCCCCCTGTACTTCTTGCCCGAGGATGATCTGGATATGCTGGTGCAGAATGCACTGGACTGGCTGACGTCAGGCGAGTGAGCTCGCCCTCACCGATAGATGCCTAGCCAGAGCCTTGGAGTGTCAAGGATTGCCGAAGGCTCAGGATTGTGGGGGATTCCGTGACCCACATTCTTGCTTGACCTCTCTAGCATCTCACGGTGCTTGGCCAGTGGTGAGCAGGGAGGGGCGTGGGTCTGACCGCAGGATTGGTCGCGGGCTTTGCCACTTTCGGGGCCGTGCTTGGGGCTTCGTTGGGAGTGATGCAATGGCTTGTGCTGCGGCGGCAGCTCTCCCGGTCCGGGTGGTGGATATTGGCAAGTAGCGTGGGCGGGGCCGTGAGTTTCCCATGAAGTGGCGATCTCTCCGTTCCACCCTGATCCTTTCCCTGGCTCTGGGATTACCGACCCAGGTAGCGCAGACCGCCTCAGACGGTTGGGAGACCGTTGCGACAGGGATCGAGTACCAAGAATTCCAGTTGTCCGATCCCAACAACATTTTCGTCGCCCGCATGGACCGCAGCAACCCCAACGTCACGATCGAAAGCAGCATCGCACAGGGCAGGTTGGCGAGCGGCACGGAGACGGTCAGCGGGATGGCCAGCCGTTACGACCAGGCCATCAACTACTGGGGGCAGTCATGGGGGTCTCGCAACGACGTGGTGGTGGCGATCAACGGATCATTCTACGATCCCGCGACGGGCATATCCCAGAGCGGCCAGATCCATTCTGGCTGGTATGCGAAGCGTTTCGGGGACCTGGGCGGGACGAGCGGTTTCGCCTGGAAATTGGATCGGAGCGCTTTCATCGGACAATGTACGCATCATCGGCCCCCTAGGCAGTTCCTTACAATCGTCCCTGCCGGAGCCACCCAGGAATTCCAAGGCATCAATCGGGATCGCGGCTCCAACGAGCTGGTCGTGTTCACCCCCCAATACGACGCGGACACCCGCACCGACCCCTCCGGCGTGGAGGTGTTGGTCGAAATGACGAGGCCTACCTTGATCCTTCCCCAGCCGGCCAGTGCGAAGGGCTATGTGAGGGAGATCCGGGATGGCCAGGGCTCGACCCCCATCCCCTTCGATCATATCGTGCTCTCAGCTACGGGCGCTGCCAGAACCAAGCTGCTCAACATCCTCAGCGTTGGTGACCAGATCGGCATCTCGCAGGAGATCACGCATTTTGAAGACGATTGCGCCACTCGCTATCCATTCGACTGGACCAAGACCTACGCCAGCGTATCAGGCAGCTTCGACTTCCTCTTGGACGGCGTGATCTATAGCTTTGATGATCCGGGCGCTACTGCACGCAATCCGCGAACGGCCATCTGCTTCAATGCCACCTATATCTACTTCCTCGTGGTAGACGGACGTGACCCAGCCAGAAGCGTTGGGATGACCATCGGCGAGCTGGCGTCCTTCTGCCAGGACACCTTGGCCGCCGCCTGGGGGATCAACCAGGACGGCGGGGGATCATCGACGATCGTCCTCAATGGGGTGGTCAAGAATAACCCTTCAGACGGAAGCGAACGCGCCGTCGGCAACGGCCTGATGATGGTGGTGGTCGAGCCGATGGAGCAGTCGGCTGCCTTTGCGGCCGATGATCCGATCGTGACGATCTCATCGACAGAGATGCGACTCGGCCCGGGCACC
>Ga0114948_10000902_pt1 | contig 12277 bp, 7 predicted proteins | sample CR04metaG_FD_83877 | JGI IMG/M metagenome (GOLD analysis project Ga0114948, IMG submission 83877) | Deep subsurface microbial communities from Mariana Trench to uncover new lineages of life (NeLLi) - CR04 metaG | ecosystem: Environmental > Aquatic > Marine > Ocean trench > Sediment | place...
CAGTTTTAGATTCTCTCTCATCGTATTCTTCAGTATAGTAATCCTCCTCACCATATTCATCACTTTGCCCTAGGTCGCTGTCGTTATCAATTTGATCGCTTTGATATTTAGCGATATACTCAGGATTTATGGTCTTTGCTGAAAAGTTTTCATTGGCAAGTTCTTCCTCTCCTGTTAACTTATATGGTTTGGCGCCACTTTGAAAACTTGAAGTTTGATTAAAGTTGATACTGGTAAATTTTGCGCTTCCTCTATCATTAGACGTGAAGTAAAGGTCGTCATATTCACTTTGACTGGCATATTGCGAACTAGAACAACTCCAGATAATAATAGCCGGTATTAATAGAAGAAATGATAATTTTCTTGGTTTCATCATAGTATCTTTAAAATCAAATCACAACTTATAAATTTAATCATTTTTAATGACTTCTACGAAAATTTAAGCCTCCTAGTTAAAGGATAATCGCTTATATTTGTCGTCGTTTTTACAATTCAATTTAATGTTTTCCAATATCTATGCCAAAAATCCAAAATGGGTAAAGTACTTACAAAAAGAAGTGAAGATTTTTCACGATGGTATAACGAAATCATCAAAAAAGCTGAATTAGCTGAAAATTCCCCAGTTAAGGGTTGCATGATAATTAAACCTTATGGTTTTTCTATCTGGGAGAAAATGCAAGCCATTATTGATAAAATGTTTAAAGATACTGGGCATTCAAACGCATATTTCCCAATCTTTATTCCAAAGTCATTTATGAGTAAAGAGGCCAGCCATATAGCAGGCTTTGCTAAAGAATGTGCTGTTGTTACCCATTACAGACTAAAGAATGATGAGCACGGAAAAGGAATAATAGTCGATCCAGAAGCAAAACTCGAGGAAGAACTCATCATCAGGCCAACTTCAGAAACAATAATATGGAGTACATATAAAAATTGGATACAGTCTTATCGGGACTTGCCTATTCTGATCAATCAATGGGCCAACGTCGTGAGATGGGAAATGAGGACCCGATTGTTTTTAAGGACCTCGGAATTTTTATGGCAGGAGGGACATACTGCCCATGCCAATAAGGAAGAAGCCGTGGCGGAAGCAATTCAGATGATGAATATATATGCAGTATTTGCTGAAGAATTTATGGCAATACCAGTATTGAAAGGCATAAAAAGTGAATCGGAGAAATTTGCAGGAGCTGAAGATACTTATTGTATTGAAGCCCTGATGCAGGATGGGAAAGCATTGCAGTTAGGTACTTCACATTTTCTCGGTCAGAAATTCGCCAAAGCATTCGATGTGAAATTTACTAATAAAGAAGGTGCGCTTGACTTCGTATGGGGAACATCATGGGGAGTTTCTACACGGTTGATAGGTGCCTTGATAATGGTGCATTCTGATGACGATGGCTTGGTTTTACCACCGAAATTAGCCCCGATCCAGGTAGTAATAGTGCCAATTTTTAAAGCTGATGTAGATTTAAAATCAATAATATCAAAGGCCAAAGAGATAAAAGATGAACTAATCAGGGAAGGAATTTCTGTTAAACTAGATGATCGGGATACCCATAAGCCCGGGTGGAAATTTGCAGAGTATGAATTAAAGGGAGTACCAATTAGACTGGCCCTGGGACCTAGAGATATTGAAAATAATACAGTTGAAGTTGCCAGGAGAGATACAAAAGAAAAGGAGGTAATAGCAAATGATACCGTAGTAGACAGGGTGAAGGTCCTATTGAATGAAATTCAGGACAACCTTATCAAAAGAGTTGAAGAATTCAGGGAAAAAAATTCGTTCTCTACTGATAACTGGGAAGAATTTAAAGAAATTATAGAGAATAAAGGTGGATTTGTTAGAGCACACTGGGATGGGACTAAAGAAACAGAAGAGAAGATAAAAGAAGAAACAAAGGCAACGATCAGATGTATAGAACTGGATGTTGTAGAAGAAGAAGGGAAATGTATTTACTCTGGGAAAGCTTCGAAAAAGCAGGTTGTGTTTGCAAAAGCCTACTGATAAGCACTGGAATTGAAATTATTTTTATAGCTTTAGATAGAATAACCATGAATAAATTATGATTGAGTGGTTAACGGTAATTTCATTGGTAGTAATTGGCATTGTGCTAATAGTTTTGGAGTTAGTATTTGTCCCAGGAACTACTATAGTGGGTATTTTGGGTTTGGCATTTTCAGTTGGTGGAATATCTTTAAGTTTTGATTATTTTGGAAATACGGCGGGATTTGCCGTGTTAGTAATCACATCCTTACTTTCTATAGCAACGCTGATTTATAGTTTACGATCTGGAGTATGGCAGCGTTTTGCTAATAGGAAAGCAATTAATAGTAAATTTAATGAGGGTAAAACAAAGCATTTGAAAATCGGAGATGACGGAGAAGCTGTTTCCACACTTAAACCAATTGGGCAGGCTGAATTTAAAAATGGTATTTTTGAAGTTACTACTCGTGGCAATTACCTTGAACCGGGTAATAAAGTGAAAATAATACGCATCGATGCAAATAAAATTTATGTAGAACCAATCAATTGATTAATTATGGAAGATTTCTATTTCATTTTTTTGGTCTTTGGCCTAATCATTTTTTTATTCATATTTCTCTATTTTGTTCCCGTCAACCTCTGGATTACCGCGACATTTTCTGGGGTTAAAGTGGGGTTATTTGAATTAGTTTTCATGAGGATTAGAAAAGTTCCTCCAAGTTTAATTGTAAACAATCTTATTGTTGCTACCAAGGCAGGCTTAAAGGTAACAACTTCAGAATTGGAAACACATTATTTAGCAGGAGGAAATGTGCAATTAGTTATCAAAGCGCTTATTTCAGCTGATAAGGCTAACATTCCACTTGATTTTAAGCAAGGTACCGCTATTGACCTGGCTGGCAGAGATGTATTTGAAGCAGTACAGATTTCGGTAAATCCAAAAGTGATAACTACACCAAAAGTTGCAGCTGTGGCAGCAGACGGTATTCAATTGATAGCAGTTGCCAGGGTTACAGTCAGGGCCAATATACAACAATTGGTAGGTGGTGCAGGGGAGGAAACTATTCTTGCCAGGGTTGGTGAGGGGATTGTAACATGCATTGGATCTTCAGCTACACATAAAGATGTTCTTGAAAATCCCGATAACATTTCCAAACTTGTATTAGCAAGAGGGTTGGATGCGGGAACTGCTTTTGAAATACTTTCAATTGATATTGCTGATGTTGATGTTGGAATTAATATTGGAGCAACATTGCAAACTGATCAGGCTGCGGCAGACCTTAAAGTAGGCGAAGCCAAAGCAGAAGAAAGAAGAGCTATGGCCGTTGCTTTGGAACAGGAAATGAAAGCCAAAGCCCAGGAGGCAAGAGCAAAAGTTATCTTGGCAGAAGCAGAAGTACCCTTGGCTATGGCAGAGGCTTTTCGAAGTGGAAGCATGGGAATTATGGATTACTATCGAATGAAAAACATTATATCGGATACAGCAATGAGAGAAGCAATATCCGGTACAAGCCCTACTAAACGTAAAGGCACATCTTCTAGAGGAGATAAAAAATAATTGATAAAGGGGTCGCTGTGATTCCGATTGATACCCAGATGTTTTAGCATTAATCTGATATTGTTAAATTAAGATCCACCCAGTCTCCGGTCTTTTTACCAATAAACAATTTGTTATACTGATCATATATTAGATCATTATATATCATGGGAATTGAACTAACCCCATGGTAGTCAATCACTCCATATTTATCTTCCCGGGAAATGATAAGGTAGCTATTGGAGACCTCTTCCACAGTATCATATTTTGGGCTTATAATCTGTGCCCCTTTTGAATTTAACAGACCAACCTTATATTTCTTCCATACCTTGAAATTGCCTGAATTAGTCTGAGTAATTTTCTCAAAATCTGGCTTTTGTATGTACTCTCCTTTTTGATTGATAATTCCGTAACCATTATTTTTCCGGACAATTGAAATTCCGTTTTTGAAATCACTTGCTTGCTGATAAAGTGGCTGAATTATTAAATTTTCGTACTTATCGACAAATCCCCATTTCCCTCTTAACATAACGGCCGCTAGCCCTTCATTGAATCTACTGATCTGTTCATAACGGTTGGCAATTCTCAGTTTTTGATTGAAGTCTATAAATCCATATCCTCCGTCAATTTTTACTCCCCAATAACCCTCTGAAGGTGGAAAAAGCTCCTGGTAGATCTCATTTAACTCAATGATAACATTTCCTGAATGATCAACAGATCCCAATTTACCTTCTTGGGAAATGATATAGTAGTTGTCATATATTTTCGGGTAATCAGAATTTGTATTTGTATATTGAATTATTACACCTGATTTATTTATTAAAAGAAACGTACTGTCATCAATAGATTCTTTAAATATCCCATTTATGAATTCAATAGGATTTTCAGTAAAATAAACCAGGTTACCATTAAAATCCATGATTAGCGTTTGTCGATAATCATATACTGAATACAGATCCTCATCAATTAGCTTTACTTTATTTTTTTGAGGGCCTATAGACCATTTTCCTTTATTATTAATAATCCCATATTCGTTATGGAATACGACTTCAACTTTATCACTTTTAAATTTACCTACCTTGTCATATACACACTGAATAACTTCTTCGCCTCTCCTATTAATAAATCCCCAATGACTATTACGCTTTACTGCAAATAACTTGTTGTGATATGCTCTGGTTTCATCATACAAAAAAAATGTTTTTTTAATGCCAAAACTATCATACAATGACCATTTTCTTTTTGAATTAATAATTTTTGCCACATGGGCCAAACCGGCATTAGTATAAATAGTATCAAATTTTGCCTTTAAGATTACCTTTCCCCGATCATTAATAAGACCGTATTTTCCTAAATAATCAAAAGCTGTTATTGCGTTTTTAAATTGCCCTATTGAATTAGTTGGAGGAGATAAAACTTTTCCATCTTTAATATTTATTAAATACTCTGAATTTTTGAGTTTTGCCTTAATTGTTCTGTTATTTACAGATTCTATTTCGTCATAATAGAAGTACTTATGAAATTTATTTTCTGTGTCCAACAATTCCCATTGAGAGATTAAAAGTCCCACGGCGCTTATCTCATTATCTAATTCCAGCATCTTATATTTTGTGTCAACGATGGATTTTCCTGCGTTATCAATTAACCCTGTTTTTCCATCATCATAGACCTGGATAAATCGATCATTAACTGCCACAAGGCTGTCATACTGAAATTTGGTGAGTTGGTTTCCATTATTGTCGTACAAGGCATTTTTAAGATCCTCTTTCTTAACCATATAATTATGTGTAGTTAAATACTTGATCTCTTTGTATTTAAAAGGAACAATTATTTGGTTGTTGGTATCAATGATCCCATAATAAAAATTCGAGCGGCTTTTATAAATGCCTATTAAATTACCATTTGCATTTTCGAGATAATCATAATTGAACGGAACGATATTCTTTCCCTGGAGATCAAGAACCCCAAAAAATGATTTGTGAGAAAAAATCCCTTTTCTGGATGCAATTATATGACCATTACCAGGTGATAAATGAGAGTATAGAGGAGGAGTAAGTTTTTTATTGTTTAGGTTTATTAAACCCCAAAACCCATTTTCCTGATAGCCAATAATGTCATTATACGGTTCAGGTTCTCCATGTGTCCATCCCAGATCATCAAATTTTATAGGGATGATCAATTTACCGTTTTTATCTTCTAAACCCTTCTTTCTCCCTTCTTCAACTATTTTGTAATCAGGATCACTCGATTCATTATACAGGGAGAGACCCAGTGCAAATATTGACGGGGTGAAGAATAAAAAAAAGAAAATTAGTTTATCTAACATTACAATAATATCAGTCTCAAAAGTAATACTTTCATTCTTTTTAGCTTCAAACATAATTCAAAAAGAAAAATATTGAATTTTATTCCATGTAATCTCATAAAGCCTATGACATATATAAATGGAGACATTTAAAATCACTGTCGCCATTTGCATTAAATTCTATTATAATTATTTTGTTTAATAATATAATTATAAGTATGTTGCTTCCTGGCATGAGAAAAATTATTAGAAATTATTTTGGTTTCTCAAAAGTAGAAACAAATGGATTTGTGGTTCTTATGTTCATTATGATAGGTACTATTTTTATGCCTTCAGTCATTAAGGGTGTGGTTAAAAGTCCTGGAATTAATTCAAACGAAATTGTAAAGCTGGACTCATTAGTTAAAGTACTTGAGCAAATTACTGAGGTCAAAGTTAAACCCCCAACTTATTTTCGCTTCAATCCCAACACAGTTTCAGAAGAAGATTTAGGAAAATTAGGTATAAAGGAAAACCTGGCAAAAAGAATTATAAATTTTAGAAACAGCGGTGCCAGGTTTAAGGAAAAGACTGATCTGAAAAAGATTTACGGCATCACAGACATACAATACCAGGCGTTAGAGCCTTATATTGTTTTGCCCAAAAGACTAAAATACAGCCAGAAACCTAAAAAACCTCAGATATTCACCCTGGATGCTAACAAAACAGATAGTATTCAGTTAAAAAGGATCAGAGGTATTGGCATTGTACTGTCGGCCAGGATAGTTAAGTATAGAGAGATTCTTGGAGGATTTATCAATGTGAATCAACTGAAAGAAATCTATGGCATCAGTGACTTTGCATTAGAAAACGCGGAAAAGACCCTGTTCATAGCAAAAGAATTTTCTCCCAGGCAGATATCGGTAAATGAAGCCACAGAACAGGAATTGGCTTCACACCCCTACCTTAGTTACAAACAGGCGAAATTGATTGTAGCTTATAGATTGCAACACGGGCCGTATAAAACCATTGCAGAGATTTTAGAATTGGAATTGATCAATAACGCGGACTACAATAAAATTTCTCCTTACCTTTCACTGTAGTTTATATAAACTTTTTACCTTTCATTTAAGGAGTTAGTTCTAAGGGCTTTGAATTAATTAATTTTATCAATTAATTGATAAGCTATATCAATGCACAAGATCCTTCAATCATATTTAAGGAGACTTACAAACCTTACCGGTAAAAACCGTTCAATTCTATTGTTGAAGTTGACCTATCAGCAATTTATTGATGTTCATGACTTTGATTTTCTGACCGGCAATCCATCATTTACAATAGTTGAGGAGTTGATTGCGAGAAAGAAAAAAATATCCTTATGTCCGATTATGGATAGCCGTGATGAATCCAGTAACCAGGCAAGCAGAAGGTTGAAGAGATTACAACGGATTGATAATTTCATTTATGAAGAGGGTGGTGCCAGGGATCTTTACGTGGGATGGCCTTTCATAAAAGGAAAATTCTCTGATGGGACTTTAGTCAGGGCTCCACTGGTCTTTTTCCCGGTTTCTATACAAACAAATGAAACGAACTGGGAATTACATTTAAGGGCTGATGTAAGCATCACCCTTAACAAATCCTTCTTATTGGCTTACGCCTATTTTAATCATGTAAAAGTTGATGATGATATATTAGAAAGGGTATTTGATGATTATGATCCGGACAGTACTGTATTCAGGACTGAACTTTACCAACTTCTTAAGGACAGCCCTGTCGAATTAAATTTTAATCAGGAAAATTTCGCTGATAAGCTTAAACCATTTCATGAATTTAAAAAGCCCGACTTTGAAAAGCAGGAAAAAAGTGGTGAGTTAAAACTTTTTCCTGAGGCAGTACTGGGAATATTTCCCCAGGCGGGTTCTCATTTAGTTCCAGACTATATGGAGCTCATTGAAAATAATATTTTTAATGACTTGGAAGAATTTTTCGCCTTTAGAACGTTGATTGATCCTGAAGAGCAACACCAGTTTGCTGCCAATCCATTTGCATTTCTTAATAAAGTGAGGGAGGAGTATACCTTTACCCCCTTTAAAATGGATGCTTTTCAGGAAAATGCAATTAAAGCCATCAAAATGGGTAATTCCATGGTGGTTCAGGGCCCGCCCGGAACAGGAAAGTCACAGTTGATCTGTAATTTGATCTCGGATTTTGTAGCCAGGGGTAAAAAAGTGTTGTTGGTCAGTCAAAAGAGGGCTGCCTTGGATGTTGTATACCAACGATTACATGAAAAAGATATATCAGATTTCATAGGCTTGGTGCATGATTTCAAAAATGACAGAAAAGCCATTTATGAAAAAATTGCCGATCAAATTGACAGAATTCCTGAGTTTAAGCTCAAAAATAATAGCCTTGATACTATCCAACTGGAACGAAAGTTTTCACATGCAAGTCGTCGAATCGATCAGATTACAGAAGAGTTCGAAGAATTTAAACAGATACTATACGATGAAACCGAGTGTGGTTTAAGTGTGAAAGAGTTATATCTCACTTCAGATCTCGACCAGAAAGCTATAGATATAAAACAAGAATACCGGCACTTCAAGTTTGATGATTTATCTGGATTTTTAGTTAATCTCAGAAGCTATGCAGACTATGCAGTTAAATTTAGCAAAGCGGATTATCCTTTAAGGGAACGAAAATCTTTTAGCGATCTTGGAGTATCCGGATTAAAGAGAATGGAAGAAATACTAGAAGAAATTCCCGGGATTACTGCTTCGATACTCCTTGCCACAAAAGAATCCCTGGGAACTGAACTCAATTTGGAAGACGCAGAAAATATTTTAGCTAAATGGGATAAAGTGGAAGAACTTTTGGAATTACTAAAACCAAAAGGAGTGTATGGATATTTTCCACAAATAGCAGAGTTTCCAGATTCTGATACCGATTTATTATGGTTTGGCAATACAGAAAGGGTGCTTCTTGATTGTTTCAGTGATGAAGGAATGGAGAAAAGTCTGAAAACTGAAGATCTTGGTAACTTTCAGATAGTGCTTCAAAATAGATTAAGCTCAAGAAAAGGCTTAGTGCCATTAGTGAAATGGATGTTCTCAAAAGATAAAGAATATTTTAAGAGGGTACTAGGAGTAAATGGTCTCAGCAACAATAAAAATGGCATTTTGTCTTTAACAAAGAAAATAGATAACCGGCTAAACTTTGAACATAACCTTACAAAATTACGCACCAAAAAGTGGATACAGGATATTCCAAAATTAATTGATAAAAGAAATTGCAAGATATGGTTTAGCACCTTTAAGAATGCATTAAAAGCCAAACTTATATTTACAGAATTGCGAAATTTTAAGGATTATTTTCATCCTGGCTCCATTTCTTATGACCAACTCTGCGAAAAATTGATTGAACTTCACAAAGTGATTAAAGAAATTCCTTCTTTAAAACAAACCTGGTTACTGTATCTCACTGAAAATCAAATCAAAGGGATTGTGAGCGGTGGGATCAATACTCAGAAGTTCTTCAAGGTACTAAGAAAGGATTTCGATGCACTATGTGAATTCGACAAGTTGAAAGAGTCGTTTAATCATATGGAAATTAATACTGTAACCAGATTGTTCGAGGAATCAGAAGATTATCATGCTGATAAGATCGAACAATTGTTTCAAAATAGCCTCCGGATGGCCTGGATAGAACATATTGAAACAAAATATCCTATTCTCAGGTCGGTTTCTTCAAAAAAATTCCAAAAACTTGAGGCTGAGTTGCAGGCAAATGTCAGGGATAAATTGAAAATCAGCAATGAAATTGTACTATTGAGGGCCAGGGAAAGAACATATCAGGACGTTGAGTATAACAGGCTTAATAATATGGTTACTTACCGCGATCTGAAGCACCAGGTAACTAAGAAGAAGAGGATTTGGCCACTGAGAAAATTGATCGCCAACTTCGATGATGAATTATTCGATCTATTGCCCTGCTGGATGGCCTCTCCGGAATCAGTTTCAGCCTTATTCCCGATGAGGTCGCTTTTCGATCTTATAGTTTTTGATGAAGCTTCTCAAGCATTTGCAGAAAGCGGGATCCCGGCTATGTATAGAGGCAAGCAGATAGTAATTGCTGGTGATAACAAACAGCTGAGGCCTAATGATCTATATATGTCACGTTGGGATGAAGAATTCGAAGAGCCTGACCTGGAAGTGGATTCGCTGTTAGAATTAGCTGAAAAATACCTAATGAATGTCCAATTAATGGGGCATTACAGGAGTCAATCTCTGGATTTAATAGACTTTTCTAATCAGCATTTTTATAAAGGTAAACTCAAACTGTTACCCGACAGCAGGATAGTCAACGCAGGCAATCCAGCTATTAAATACATAAAAGTGGAAGGGGTGTGGGATAAAAATATCAATGATGTAGAAGCTTATGCGGTTTGCTCCTTGGTAATGGAAATTGCAGAACAAGATTCTGATAAATCGATAGGAGTAGTAACATTTAATGCACCACAGCAAATGCACATCATGGATGTTTTGGAAGAAGAAGCCCTTGAAAAAAAGATTTCCCTTCCTTCAAGTCTTTTTGTAAAAAACATTGAAAGCGTGCAAGGAGATGAAAAAGATATTATCATATTTTCTACAGGATATGCGCGTGATAAAAATGGAAAACTTATAATGCAGTTTGGGAGTTTAAACCAGTCCGGTGGAGAAAATAGATTAAATGTTGCAATCACCAGGGCAAGGGAAAAGATCTTTATTGTAAGCAGTCTTTATCCACAACAATTAAAAACCGAAAGCCTCAAAAATGAAGGTCCTAAATTGCTGAAATCATACTTACAATACGCTTTAGACATTTCTGAAGGAAAATTCACTCCTTCACCAAGTCCCGGTGAGAACTTTCGAGTTGACTGGTATCTGAAACAAAGGATCAAAAACTGGGCTAACGACCACTTGACTGACTGTCAGATTGAAGAAGGACTTCCATTCACAGATCTTACCATTAAAAAGAACGGTCAGTACATTGGCCTGTTACTTACTGATGACGATCTATATTATCAAAGTGCTTCCATGAAAGAGATGCATGTTTACAGACCATTTACCATGAGCAGCAAACATTGGAAATTTACCGGTTTCTGGAGCAGGGAATATTGGCATGACAAACAAAGTGTACAGGAGTCTATTCAAGGATTCATAAACCTCAATAGTTAATTATTGCATTTTTAAGATCTCGCTGTGCGTAGTCTGGAGACTACGTACAACCAATAGGCGTTTTTAAGATTACAGTTCAAAAAAACTACCAAATACTAAGGAATATCATACCGTGGTTATTATTTTTCCATCATGAAGAGGAAACTAGTCTCATGGAACGTAAACGGGATCAGGGCTACGGCCAAGAAAGGATTTGTTGAGACATTGAAAGAATTGAATACCGATGTTTTGTGTTTACAGGAAACCAAAGCCCCAATCGAGGAAGTACTCAAAGTTGTAGAACCCATAAAAGACTATTCAGCATACATAAACTCTTCGAAAAGCCGTAAAGGGTATTCAGGGACTTGTATTTTGTCAAAGGAAAAAGCCATAGATGAAATACAGGATATAGGTATTTATAATCATGACCAGGAAGGCAGAGTACTAAGCCTTGAATTTTCCGATTATTACCTGGTAAATGTTTATACGCCAAATTCAGGCAGCGAATTAGCCCGGCTCGATTATCGTCAAGGATGGAACATTGATTTTAAAAACTTTTTGCTAAGTCTAAACCGGCAAAAACCAGTAATTGTTTGTGGTGATTTTAATGTTGCCCATCAGGCCATAGATCTGGCCAATCCAAAAAGTAATTACAACAAAACCGCAGGGTATACCCAGATCGAGATTGACGGCTTAACCAATTTATTAGAAGCTGGTTTTATTGATACCTATCGATTTTTATATCCCGAAGAAATTAAATATAGCTATTGGAGCTGGAAGCAAAATGCCCGGAAAAAGAACGTGGGCTGGCGGATCGATTATTTTTTGGTAAATGAAAGCCTGAAGAATAAAATTATCGATGCGAAAATATATAATGAAATTGAGGGGTCGGATCATTGTCCGGTGAGTTTGGAAATCGAGCTTTAACCTGAAATTAATATGGAAACTAATCTTAAACATCTTATTGAGGATATTAAAAGAGCTCGAAATAATTTTGTCGATTTGATCAAGATGCTTACTACAGAACAAATAAATTTTAAACCTTCTTCTGAGGAATGGTCAATTTTAGAGATTACTGAGCATTTGGTATGGGCAGAGCAAATTGGTGTTTGTGGAATGTTTACGGCAATCGAAGGTATTAAAAATAATAAACCAGTCTGGACTGGCAAATCCACTAATGATGGACTGACAATTGAACAAATTGTTGAAAAAACCTGGCAACCTAAAGAAATTGTTCCAGACGTTGCCAAGCCCCGATGGGGCGGTTCAATATTTTA
>Ga0114948_10000903_pt1 | contig 12269 bp, 10 predicted proteins | sample CR04metaG_FD_83877 | JGI IMG/M metagenome (GOLD analysis project Ga0114948, IMG submission 83877) | Deep subsurface microbial communities from Mariana Trench to uncover new lineages of life (NeLLi) - CR04 metaG | ecosystem: Environmental > Aquatic > Marine > Ocean trench > Sediment | place...
TACTGGTTTTGCTGCTCAAAAATACCAACGCGCTCCGATCGTGAATGCATCCGTGTCGCCTGCGAACTCCAGCGTCAGGCCTGCGGAGAACCGCTCGGTGAAATAGTAGTCGCCCGCAAGCTCCAAGTAGGTGTCGCTGTTGTCGCGATTGACGTGATTGACCGTTCCACGTATCTCGAATTCGGGTGACAGCAGGCCACGGATGCCTGCCGACAGAGCAAAGCCGGTATCGTCCGTACTGACGCCCGCGTCGTCGATATCGGTCCGAACGATGCGCAATGTGCTCGTCAGGTCGAAATCGTCCGAGTACTTCCAGACGTAGCCGGCACCGAGTTCCAGGACCGTGAGGTCAACATTGTTGTCGAAATCCAGCGTTGTCAGACCGCCGACGATGAGCCAGTTGTTTTCCAACTCATATGAACCATTCAATCGAAGCCCATCGCCGCCTCTGAAATCGACGTCAACGAAACGCAGCTCCGCATAGGAATAACTGAGATCGGTCTGTTTCTTGTCGACCGTCTGTGCAATGGCAATACCCTGTACGAGCAGGCCTGCCAAAAGAAATAGCATCTTCATATAATTCTCCTGAGATTTGTTTGAACGTCAGAGGGCGAACCGGATTTCGCCACAGAACGGCGCGCATAGTAACCGCCTGTTTCCCGGTGTGTCTAATGCTTTTCGGGAGGCAATGGCGGCATTACATAAGGAGAGTCAAGAGGTTGATTTTTCAGCATTATTTTTGGTCTCTGGGGTGTCTCTGTTTGGCGTCAGTTGCTGACGACGAGCCGAGATTGCGCATCATTTTTGGGACACGCCGCGACATCGGATATGGCGTCGAAGTCGGGTGAACGGACGTCCATGCGTTTACAAGCGAACTCGCGCATGACTTAATCGCACACTGGTCTTCCCGTAGTTTCAAAGAGCCGGCAGGACTCCAGGAATGAAATATTTCGGCATAGCAATCTCAGTTATCATCGTCGGCGTAATTGGCTTCGCGACTGTCAAGAAGCTGTCACCGGTTGGCTGGGGCATTTGGGGCACGACCAATACATCTTCGGGCATCGCGCTTCACGGTTACGATCCGGTTGCCTATTTCGAAGACGAGGCGCCCGTGCGGGGTCAGGAAAGCCTCTACGTTTTCGCAGACAGGAATGTCCGCGATGAATGGGTCGCAGTACTACGGGACGGTTCACTCGAGCGCTCCCGCGAAAACCGGGCCAAACGCTAGTCGCGATCGGTCGATTTGAAAAAACGGCTGGGGACGCGTGCAGTACTCATTGCGCGATCAAAAAAACCCCGCTGCTTTTCAGCAGCGGGGCAGAGCCAGGTGAGTACGGCCAGCGGGGGCTGAATCTGCCTTACTCTTGAATTAAGGCTCCAGGAGGTAGACGCCGATCTTGTAGGCGGTAAAAACGTTTGTGCCGGCATCGTATTTGCCGCGGGCGAACATCGCGCGTGCGGTGGTCGCGCCGTTCAGGCTCATGCCCAGGTCGGCAATGAAGTCGGCGAAGTTCGAGTATTCGCGCACGCTGTCCGCCGTGGCGATCCAGAACAAATTTCGATCTGTCTGTCGTGGAGCGATCAACGTGCTTGAGCCCAGCGTCGTCAGGTCGATCAGTACGGTGCCTTGCTTGATGTGATGACGCTGATCGATGTCTTCGTTCTGATTGTTGAGCAGCAAACCATCGTCACCCATGCTCAGGAAAGGCGCTACCGTGCCGCCAGTTCCCCAGCCAACGCCCAGGGCGCTGCGGACATCCGAGAAATCGATAACCGTCCGGCCCATGAAATCCGGCGGAGCGATGCCGAAGGCAGTCGGGAACCCGTAGACGACGACCGGTTGGCCCGTGCCGAGATCGGATAACAGGAGCGTGCCCGTAGCGACTTCGTAGTTGTCAGGGTTCGCATCGAGGTCCGCGGACGGGCCCGTGCCTGAGAAGTCGAAGATATCGGCCCGGCGACGGCCGATCGCGTGCAGTGTGATGTCGGTCTGACCCGGCATGATGCTGTTAACGACGCCCGCCAGGTGCGTGATGCTGAGTCGGGCAGCACCTTGGGTGGCGTCCAGGTACGGCTGTTCGGGGTCCGCTTGAGTCAAAACACCACGAACCGCCAGGCGTTGGCCGATTGATATCGCGTCGATGCCAAGATCGCCGCCGCGATGCCCATCCCGGAATACTTTGGTATCCGGACCAATCTCAACGATCACGTCGTCGTGAAAGTGAGCGCGCAGGTCCGACGGCACGATGGTGGCGCCGCGCACGGTCAACAAGTTATTGTTGCGAGCGATGACATTGCCGATGACCGCATCGAAATCGATGCCCGGCACGCTGGATCCCGCGAGAACGATATTCGCCGTGAACCGGCGGTCGGACACGTTGAGTGTGCCCTGTGCAACGGTTGGTGTTCCACGGCCTGCCGCGTTCAGGGCGCGCAGTCCGTCGCTGCCGATGAAGACTTCACCGTTGACCTCAAATTCAGTATTGCTCGTCGTGTTGACGGTTACCTCACCAAAGTCACCGTCGCGGTCATGAAATGGGCGAATGGCGACGACGTAGCGGCTGTTTACCGCGCTTACTTCGACCAGCGGGCCGCGAACGCGAACGTCCTTCTCATCAACCGGCTGAACCTCGGCGACGATGATCTGCTGTGATACAGCTATCGCCGGTGTTGGTTCGATGTTGACTTCATGCGAGGCGTCAAGATCGAAGTCGAGCTGCAGAAGCGCTGTGCGCCCGGCCACGACCAACAACTGGTCGTGGTTGGACAATACGATCCTGAGCGTTGTCTGCGTCAACGGGATGCCATCCAGATCGGTGACGATGGCGGCCTTCGATACACCGGCTGCTTCGACGATGATCTCGGCGTCGCGGTAGTCGAGGCTGATCATTCCGGCGACGTAGGTTCCCGGCGGAACCGTAGCGACCGAGACAAGTTCGGTCAGATCGACATAATCCGTGAAATTGATCCGCGTCTGGCGGGGCAGCGTCTCGACCACGCGCCCGTCGGCAGCTTCGAGCCGCAATGACAGAACATCGACCGTGTAATTGAGAAAGTCGCCATCCGCATCTGTAATCGCGACGATGACGGTGCCGCATTGGTCGAAGGTGCCCGAATTGTTCGGGTCGCAGCTTGACGTCGGGGCTGTGTTAGCTGACGATCCTGAGCCGCCGCAGGCGGCGAGAATGAGTGCCACGAAAATGACGGCTACCCGGCCGGTTGCGTTCCATGCGCCTGTAATTCCAGGGATATGGTTAAGTGCGAAGCTCATTGCAAATCTCCTCGTGCGCACTCAGTGCGACATAGGATCAATAACGCCACAGAAGCGAAACCGTTGACGTACCCAAGCGGATGTGCCCGGATGCGCTTTGGAAGTCGTGAAAGCAGAGGCAGAGAACGCACAAAAGAACAGCAACTTACCTTGTATTCATGCGGTAATCTGTCAGACTTTACGACGGATCGGAACATGCGGATGGCAGCACGTGTTTTGTCAAATCACGAAACAGCCTGGTCAGACAACATACAATTGAAGTATGGATAAGCAGCAGATGGCCGGTTAATGGCGAAATCGTCGAACAGAAGCATCAGAACCGGAATCCGGCAGCGGCCGGCACGCGCCGGAGAGCGCACTCGCGGCGCCGTTGATGCGACACAGACAAAGATTGCCGTCAATCTTCAAAACCTCGATCCCGCAAGCTGCGACAAGCAGCTCAAATCCAATATAGCCGATTTACCCGACGCCGCCGGTTGTGATGCCGCGTTTCTGGCATTGATCGATGAAGACGGCACCAAAATCAGCAACGTCTATTCCGGACGCACCAGCTTCGCGCAGTGCAGTCCCGAGGTCCTGGCAGGCGAACGGCTCGAAGACTGGCCGTGGCTCATGAAACGACTGGGGCATCTCCGCGTCGTCGAAATTGTCGATACGAGTGCCGGGCCGAAGACGGCGAAGGCGGAGCTTGAGCGATTCGCGGAATTGCACATCGGGTCGGCGCTGCTCATCGGGTTTTCGGTAAACGACGAGATGGCCGGCTTTCTTGCACTGGCCAATGAACAAGCGGTCGAGGGCTGGGACGCGAACCTGCACCTGCTGATCAAGCTGGTCGGCGCATCATTGGCTTCCGGTCTCGGTCATCTGCGCGACAAACAGACGTTGGCTGAGCTTCGCGAGCGCAATGAGCTGGTCGCGATGACGGCGAACGACGGCATCTGGGACTTCGACGGACAGTCCAAACGCGTTGAATTGTCATCTCGATGGAAGACGACGCTTGGCTATGCCGCCGACGACAAAGATGTAGTCCTCGACTGGTATCACCTTGTGCATCCGGACGACATGGCCCGCGTGCAGTCGCGCATGCGCGAACACCTCGAGGGCAAGACGGAATTCTTCGAATCCGTGCACCGCATGAAGCACCAGAGTGGCGACTGGCGCTGGATGAGCAGCCGCGCCAAGGCCGTACTCGACAAGAATGGCCGGCTGTTGCGACTCCTCGGCGCTGAAGTCGATGTCACGGAGCGCAAGCTTTATGAAGAGGCGCTGTTTCGTGAGAAGGAGAGTGCGCAGATTACGTTGCAGTCGATCGGTGACGGCGTCATCACGACAGACGCGGATGGCCGCGTCGAATACGTCAACCCCGTTGCCGAGGAGCTGACGGGCTGGAAAGTCGACGACGCGAATGGACGGCCCATCGATGAAATATTTCGTGGCTTTCATGAGGAAACCTGTGAGCCGCTCGAGAATCCTTTGTCGGTATCGATACGACGAGATCGTGCGATCAAGTCGGTCAGGCCCACGCTGCTGATTCGTCGCGATGGCAACGAGCTGTATATCGAAAGTACGGCCTCGCCGATTCGCGACGGCAAGGGTAACGTGACAGGTGGCGTGCTCGTCTTCCACGACGTCAGCGAGTCGCGTGAACTCAATCGCCGCCTTAGTTACTATTCGAGCCATGACATCCTGACCGGTCTCGTCAATCGTCGCGAATTCGAGAACCGCCTCGAACGTGCACTCAAGAGCGCCAAGGCGCGGGAAACGTCGTATGCGTTGCTGTACCTCGATCTCGATCAGTTCAAGATCGTTAACGACACGTGCGGCCACAGCGCAGGTGACGCTTTGCTTGGCCAGCTGGGCGCATTGTTGAAATCGAAAATTCGCTGGCGCGACACGCTCGCGCGACTGGGCGGTGATGAGTTCGGTGTGCTCCTGGAAAGCTGCAGCCTCGATGAAGCGATGCAAACGGCCGAGGCGCTGCGCATCTCCGTCAGCGATTACAAATTCATGTGGGACGAGCGTGCTTTTCGTTTCGGTGTGAGCATTGGCGTCGTGCCGATTACGGCCGACAACGAAGATGTTGCAGCCTTACTCAGCGCTGCCGACAGCGCTTGCGCAGCAGCCAAAGAGGCTGGCCGCAACCGTATCCACAGCTTTCGGGAAAACGATATCGACCTCATGCGTCGCCGCCGCGAGATGCAATGGGCGGCACGCATCAACAATGCGCTCGAGGAAAATCGCTTCGAGTTATTTCGCCAGACGATCAAGCCGCTGCAGACCGAGGAAGATGGCGCGCATTACGAAATTCTGCTGCGCATGCGCGACGAGAATGGCGGCATCATCTCCCCGGGACTCTTCATCGAGGCGGCTGAACGATACAGCATCACGCCTGCCATCGATCGCTGGGTCATCCGCAGCGCGTTTCGCTGGCTTGTGTCAGAAGCCGATGAGCGCGAGCGCCTGTTGTTATGCTCGATCAACCTGTCGGGCCAGAGTCTGGGTGACGATAAATTCCTGCCGTTCGTGATCGATCAGTTTCAGATGAGCGGACTGGACGCCAGCAAGATTTGCTTCGAGATCACCGAGACAGCAGCCATCGCGAGCTATGCACAGGCGAATCGTTTCATCAACGCACTCAAGGAATTGGGCTGCAAGTTCGCGCTCGACGACTTCGGAACCGGACTGTCGTCATTCGGTTACCTCAAACATTTCCCGGTCGACTTCCTCAAAATCGACGGCAGCTTCGTCAAGGAAATCCTGCACGACCCGATCGACAGGGAAATGGTGCGCTCGATCAATGAGATCGGTCACCTGACCGGCAAGAAGACGATCGCCGAATTCGCCGAGAACGAAGAAATCATAACGATGCTGCGCGGCATGGGCATCGACTATGCACAGGGTTATGGCGTCTCAGAACCCCAGAGCGTCACGCTCGCGGTCGCGTAGGCCGTTGCATGCCTGATGTTCGTCCGTTGCGTCCGGTCTTGCGCTTACATGAACCAGCCGTGACCGCCCGCACCGACCATGCTCATGACCAGCGGGATTGACATCAGCGTGTTCGAACGCGACGCCAGGAACGCAATATTCCTGGCCTTGGCGATCTCTTCGGGGCTCGCCTCGATCATGCCGAGTATTTTCTTCTGATTCGGCCAGATCAGTACCCACACGTTGAACAGCATGATCGTGCCGAGCCACGTGCCAACGCCGATTGTCAACGCGTATTGGTTTACAGGGTCAGTAAGCAAGCCGAGCGTAAATGCATCATGTAAGGCGCCGCGGTGAAACAGGAACGATGCGCCTGACAACCACGTCAGTAATGCGGTCCAGCGGAACCACAACAACGCGCGCGGGGCTACGTACTTGGTGATTCCTGCGCCACCCGGCCCGCCTTCATCGCTGGCTGCATCGCCCAATGCAGGAACCTGCACGAAGTTGAAATAATACAGCAGACCGATCCACGTAATTCCGGCCAGCACGTGCAGCCAGATAGTTACCGACTGAATCCATAGTCCGCCGGTCATGTGCTTGCCCGTTGTTGCAAATACGATTATGAGCGCGAGGACTACACCGCCGATAATCGTGCCGGCAATACTTCTTAAAGGATTCATGGTTCGCTCCTCCCTGGTGGTTTTCGCTTTGTTTTCATTTCAGCCGTCGGGAATCATGGCGCTGGCGCGCTGCGCATATTATAAGAGACTGGCTGGGCGATACGAGAATAATTTGACCGCGGGCGATGCGCGCAACGGCGCGCTGGTGTTGGGTCGAATGGTCATAACTTTTTGATTTTTAACGGGATGACGAACTTCCGAAACCATCTGCTGCATGCGTCAGGCGTGGTCCAGGACCAACGCCCCGGCTATCCGGCATCGCCATGCAACTCGATTTGCACCCTGGACGACGACAATCGTTGCCTGGGCTGTGGCAGGACGCTCGTGCAAATCACGCGCTGGACGCTGATGAGCAAAGAGGAACAGTGGACCGTCATCGAGGAACTGGCCGCGCGGACATCAGCCGATTGAGGTTACAATAGGGACTCGCGATGGGAGATGCCGGGTGAGAATGTTGTCTACCGGAATGCTGTTGCTGGTTGCGTCCGGTTGTACGTCAATGCTGGTCGGTGGCGCAGCCTATGATTCAGGCGCCGATGAGCGGTCACAATCTGCCGTCGCGTCGGACGCGGCCATCACGAGTGAGATCAGGAGCAGGTTTGCGGCAAATCCGGTCGTTGGCATGTTTAACATTGGAATCAGAACGTACGCCGGTGCGGTGACACTGTCCGGCGCAGTGTCGAGTCTCGCGGCGCAAGAGCAGGCCGGGCAGATTGCCGGGGGCGCTGACGGCGTCAAGACAGTTCATAACCATATCAAGGTGGAAAAACGATAGTGGACGTTAATTCTAAAATCGAGGAACAGCTGAAATCGCACGATGTTCTGTTGTATATGAAAGGATCGCCGGACTTTCCGCAGTGCGGTTTCTCTGGCCAGACGGTTGCCGCATTGAACGCGATAGGCAAACCCTATGCGTATATCAATATATACGAGGACGCCGAAATCCGCGAGGGGCTGAAAAAGTATTCCAACTGGCCGACATTCCCGCAGCTCTATGTTAACGGTGAACTGGTCGGCGGTTGCGACATCGTGATGGAGATGTTCGAATCCGGGGAACTCAAGACATTGATCGAAGGAGTTACGGCGGAATCGTAGCCGCTCCTACCGTTCTTACATTACGCTGTGCCGGCCGCGGCCTCAATCGCGGCGTCGAAGACCGGGCGAAAGCGGTTGACGATTTCACAAAACACATCGGCCGTGATCTCGGCGTCGTAGGCGGCGGAGTGTGCGGATTCTTCATCCCACGAAAACCCGGCAACCTTTACGGCGCGCGACAGCACGGTTTGACCGAATGCGACGCCACACAACGTCGCCGTATCGAAGCTGCTGAACGGATGAAATGGATTACGCTTGATCGCCGTGCGTTCTATGGCTTCGTTCAGAAAGCCGAGATCGAATGACGAATTGTGACCGACCAGAATGGCCCTGGTGCAGTCATTTTCCCGAATCGCATTGCGAACTTCGCGAAATACACGTTGCAACGCATCGCGTTCATCGATGGCTGGCCGCAGCGGATGATAGGGGTCGATGTGGTTGATTGCGAGTGACGCCGCTTCCAGATTGGCTCCTTCGAACGGTTTGACGTGATAACGAATCGTCTCGCGGCGGCGAAGTTGGCCGTCATCGGATAGCTCCAACAGCACCGCCGCGATCTCCAGCAAGGCATCGGTTTTGGCATTGAAGCCGCCTGTTTCGACGTCAACGACAACAGGCAGGAAGCCGCGAAAGCGGTCCGCCATTTTCACAGTATTGCTCGCCTGGGTTCGTGCCCCGAGCATCCCCGGGTTGCCTCGAGAATCTTCTCATCAAGTATCAGACTCATTGTATAGCGGACGCCAAATCCCGTGATTTCGGTCGGTATGTGCCCGAGACCGCCGCTGTGATTGCTTGCGGACAAGTCAACGTGTATCCACGGTGTGTCATTTTCCACAAACTCTGCAAGAAAACTGCCAGCCAGGATGTGATCCCCGGTGCCGTTGACGCTGCACTGCTGCAGGTCGGCGACATCGCTCTTCAGGTCCTCGAGAAATTCCTTGCCGATCGGAAACGGCCACACGCGTTCACCACAAAACTGGCCGGTACGCTTCAGACGCGGGTGCCACGCTGCGCGATTCGTAAAAACACCACAATATCGTGTCGTAATCGCATTGACGCACGAACCGGTCAGAGTCGCGTAGTCGACAATCATTCCGGGTTTGTCACGACTCGCGAGAACCAGGGTGTCAGCGAGCGCCATGCGACCTTCTGCATCGGTGTGAATGGTCTGAATGGTCTTGCCGTTTGCGGCAGTAACAATATCCTGCGATTTGTAGGCGTTCGGGCCCGTCCTGTTTTCGGTGATTGCGAGCCAGCAATCGACCGCCATCGGCAATTTCAGCTCACTGATCGCCAGCAAGATACCGAGCGCAACGGCGCTGCCCTGCATATCACCGTGCATGTCGAGCATCGATTTGAACGGCTTCAGATTGGTGCCGCCCGTATCAAAAATGATGCCTTTGCCGACCAGGCTCAGATCACCCCTGGCATTCTTGATGCCGGGCCGATAGCGTAAACGTATGATCGCGGCGCTGTCATCGTCATTGCCCTGTGCAACAGCGAGAAATGCGCCGGCGCCAAGTTTCTCGAGTTCCCGGGTTGCGAAGCGCTTGTAGGACCAGCCGCGATCTCGTGCGAGTTCGCGCAGCATATCGCTGTAACCGGCGGCGTCCAGCTTGTTGGGTGGCAGCGCGGTCAACCAACGTGCGAGGTTGTTGCCGTTGGCCTCGGCACGCACGCGGCCGAGATCGATCTTGCTGTTCAGGCCGACGACGCGAATGCTGTTGATCTTCGGCGGCGGCGGATTGCTCTTGAAAGCGGGCAACTGGAAGCCGGCGGCGAGTGCGGCCGCGACGAGGATTTGGGTCAGGGTCGCCTGCAATGCCGGTTCGAAGCCCTGTACCGCGATCCCGAGGCAGCCGGCTTTCGCGGTTGTCGCCGCGGCGACGAGCTGGCGCGCCAATGACAGTTGCTCGAACGTACTGGCATCTTTTTTGGTCGTGCCCGCGACAACCATCGTCTGGCGCTTGTTGCCGAGACGGGTCTGAAAGGCAGGCACGGATCCCGCCGGGGCGGCGCGCAGCAGCGGCTGCATTTTGCTGCCGTGCGGCACCGATTTCCACACGCCCGCAGGGACTGGTTGCGGTAGTAGCAAGAGTAACTGATCCACGGGTGCCAGCGCCTTGGTATCAATGCGCCCGACGTGTTGAATGACGCGGATTTCCTTGGCTTCAGGGAGAAGGTGATGCATGAAAATGATTTCTCCGGGTGTGCTTGACCGTTGCTGCGCAAACCCGGAACATGTCGGCCGCAGGCGATGTTTTGCACGGTCCGGTGCGATCGAGCGGCGAATGATTGTCCTAGCCTAGCAGGACACCTCGCTTAATTCACGCGATGCGCAATGTCGCTATTCGGCAGACACCAATGGATGGCCTATGACGAGTTTCAATCCATTCGACGACATCGATCCGCTGGAGACCGGCGAATGGCTGGAATCGATCGATTCGGTACTGACTCAGCACGGTCCTGAACGAGCCCACTTCCTGCTCAACAAAATGATCGATTTCGCCCGTCGCTCGGGCGCGTACCTGCCATACAGCCCGAACACCGCGTATCTGAATACGATCTCGACGGCCCGCCAGCCGGAATACCCCGGCGATCGCTCGATCGAGCGCCGCATCGAGGCCTACATCCGTTGGAATGCCGTCGCGATGGTGCTGCAGGCGAACCGCGAGAGCAGCGAGTATGGCGGTCATATCTCGAGTTACGCGTCCTCCGCCACGCTGTACGAAGTTGGATTCAATCATTTCTGGCGGGCGCCGGATGAAAAGCACGGTGGCGACATGATTTTCATCCAGGGGCACTCGTCGCCGGGCATCTATGCCCGTGCTTACCTCGAGGGCCGGCTGAGCGAGACGCACCTGTCGCGTTTTCGCCGCGAGGTTGGCGGCGGCGGGCTGTCGTCGTATCCGCATCCGTGGCTCATGCCCGATTTCTGGCAATTTCCGACGGTGTCGATGGGCCTCGGGCCGATGATGGCCATCTATCAGGCGCGCTTCATGCGCTACCTCGAAAACCGGGAGATGATCCCGGTTTCGGATCGCAAGGTCTGGTGCTTTCTTGGCGACGGCGAAATGGACGAGCCGGAGTCCATGGGCGCGATCACGATGCCGGTTCGCGAAGGTCTCGACAACCTGATTTTCGTCGTCAATTGCAACCTGCAGCGCCTTGATGGGCCCGTGCGGGGCAATGGCAAGATCATCCAGGAACTCGAGGCCGCATTCGGTGGCGCCGGCTGGAATGTCATCAAGGTCGTCTGGGGTTCGCGCTGGGATCCGCTGCTCGCCGAGGACCACAACGGCTTGTTGCGACGCCTGATGGAAGAAACCGTTGACGGTGAGTATCAGACGTACAAATCGAAAGATGGCGCATACGTCCGCAAGGAATTCTTCGGCAAGTATGCGGAAACCGCCGAGATGGTCGCCGACATGTCGGATGAAGATGTCTGGCGCCTGAATCGCGGCGGCCACGATCCGCGCAAGGTCTATGCCGCGTATGACGCGGCCGTGCGTCACACCGGGCAGCCGACAATTATTCTCGCCAAGACGGTCAAGGGCTTTGGTATGGGTGCGGCCGGTGAGGGGCAGAACGTGGCGCACCAGCAGAAGAAGCTCGATATGAATGCCCTGCGGGAGTTTCGCGACCGATTCAACATTCCGTTGACCGACGAGCAACTCGAGGGAGTACCGTTTTGCATGCCAGCGGCCGATAGCGCGGAGCTCGAGTACCTGCATGAGCGGCGCAAGGCGCTTGGCGGTTATCTGCCGCAACGCCGCACGAAAGCCGCGGCGCTCCCGGTGCCGGCGCTTGCGGTCTTCAAAGCGCAACTCGACGGTACGGGCGAACGCGAAACGTCAACGACGATGGCGTTCGTGCGCATGCTGTCGGCGCTTATCCGCGACAAGCAGATCGGCAGGCACATTGTCCCGATAGTGCCGGACGAGGCGCGCACCTTTGGCATGGAGGGCATGTTCCGCCAGGTCGGCATCTATTCGTCGAAAGGTCAGTTGTACACGCCCGAGGACGCGGACGAACTCATGTACTACCGCGAGGACAAGAAAGGCCAGATTCTCGAGGAGGGCATCAACGAGGGCGGCGCTTTTTGCTCGTGGTTGGCGGCTGGCACGGCGTATTCGAATCACAACGTGCAGATGGTGCCGTTCTATATCTATTACTCGATGTTCGGTTTCCAGCGCGTCGGCGATTTCATCTGGGCCGGCGGCGACATGCAGTCGCGCGGCTTCCTGATCGGCGGCACAGCCGGGCGCACGACGCTTGCGGGCGAAGGCTTGCAA
>Ga0114948_10000906_pt1 | contig 12260 bp, 12 predicted proteins | sample CR04metaG_FD_83877 | JGI IMG/M metagenome (GOLD analysis project Ga0114948, IMG submission 83877) | Deep subsurface microbial communities from Mariana Trench to uncover new lineages of life (NeLLi) - CR04 metaG | ecosystem: Environmental > Aquatic > Marine > Ocean trench > Sediment | place...
ATGTTTGTCGGTATCAGCGCTGGCGCCATCATCGCGGCTCTGCTGGCAAACGGCTACACGCCGCATGAGCTTTCTGATGACATCCGGTTAAACAGGGACTCACCGGTCAATTTCAAACGTAAGAATATTTATAGTTTACCAGTTGCGGATTTCTTCCGCTCCGTCGCGCCGCTGTTCCGGCGCCTGCCGAGCCTGATTCGCTATGGTTGGGTCAACCGGCGCCATGCCACGTTGATGGACTTGATTTCGATTATGCAGGAATTTATCCCGCCGGGCGTCTTTTCCTTGAACAATCTTGATAAGTTTGTCGCCGGGGTTCTTTACCCGGAAGGCAAAACTAACGACTTCCGGAATCTCGCAAAAAAACTTTACATTCCGGCTACCAACCTTGACACTGGCGAGCGCTGGGTTTTCGGGGATGATGACGACACCGTCCCTATCTCTAAGGCCGTGGCCGCGTCCGCAGCCATTCCGCTTTTCTTCCGGCCGTTTAGAATCAACGGGCAGGACTATATCGACGGCGCCACGGCACAGGTTTCGCACATGGACATCGCTATCAGGAACGGAGCCAAACTGATCATCATCATTAACCCAACGGTGCCAATTTTCAATGACCGGAGCAAAAATTGCATTCCGACTTTCGACGGCAGGTGCGGCCGGCTAGCGGAAAAGGGGTTGGGTGCTGTCAGCGAGCAGGCGCGGCGTATTGAAACCAAAGCACGATTTGAACTGGGTTTTGAGCGATTCAGGCAAGAACACCCGGAGCTTGACTATCTCGTCATCCAGCCCGATGCATCGGATGGTTTTCTTTTTCTGCGCGGCGTAATGGAATACGATTCCCGGAAATCAATTCTACAATACGGTTACGAGACCGTGCGTAACCAAATAAAGTCGAACTTCGCTGTCTACAAGAAACTTTTTGAAAAACATGGACTCACGTTCAGGGAAGACGCGGAGGTGGAGGCTTAAAAAAGAAATGGCCAGCATCGCATGGCGATACTGGCCTCCCCCTAATCCCGCGTTACAAAGCTGTCCGTCAAAGTTGAGTAGGATTAAGGAACCACTCTAAACAACCGTTGTTGCTAATCTCCTAAGATTGGAAATTAAGTGCCTATTCTTGATCGGTTTGTACAGGACGCCGTCTGCCCCATGTTCCTGCACCCTATCTTCAAGCCTTTTGTCTTCGCTGTTCATCACCATCATGATTTTGAGATCGTTGTATTTTTTCTTCACCTTTCTTGCGATGTCTGCGCCGGTCTTACCGTTGGACTGTAAGTCCGCCAGATCATAATCGAGCACGAGAATCTCGGGCTTCGATTTCCGCAGGTAGTACATCACTGATTCGATATTCTCAGCAATTTCAACCTTATAAACATCGCAGAGGGCCAAATATATTTGCATTTGGGTCCCTAATTCTGCATTCAGAATCAGAACTTTTTTCATTGAAATAAACGTTGACCAAAGGTGCAGTTGCCAAGGATGCTCAAACAATCACACTATTAGTATGGGCAACTTCACGCTTTTGCGGAAAGGAGTTTGCAAAAAAAAGTTTTAACAGGATAAGTTTAACAAAATAAAATAGATATGTGAGGACGAGATCAGGATTGCGGTGGCCTGGTCAGATTATTGAACCACTTCAGGCCGTAAAATGTGAGACACGCTGCCACTGCCACAATCGTTGGGTGTACATGGCCGTTCCAACTGTACCAGGACAGTTGCTCAGTGTCGATATTTGTGAAAAATAGCGCGAAAGCATTGTTGAATGCGTGGATGACCAAACCCGGCACGATACTGCCGCTACGCCAGGCACAATATCCGAACAAGAGTCCGATCACCAGGACCTGAAGCAGCCAGGGGCTCGGATGGATCATTGCAAAAATCATGGCAGAGATAAAGATGGCAAATGGTGGGTCAAATTTGCGTTCCAGGGCTTGTTGCAGCATGCCGCGGAACAGCATCTCCTCGACAACAGCAGCGAGCAGTACAGTCCCAAGAAATAGCATGACCCAATCGAAAAGGGTTTGTGCGCGAAACATCTCCAGAAGCATGGCCTCGTACTCTGCTGGCATCTCGATGAACGTTTGCACGATGCGGTCGAACTCATCCAACAGGAATGGCGCCGCGACAGCCATCACAGCGCTGGCCGCCAGAACCTTGAAGTTAGCCGGCCATAAACGCAATACGGTCCTGGAGTCATACGTTTTGGCACGCAGGTATAGCAGAGACGGCAGCACCAGAAAGAATTCGCCCGCTACCATTTGCAGGCTTCTGGCATAGAGTGAGGCGAGGTAAACCACCATTGCCGATAAGAAAAAACTGCCGAAGATGAGCAGTAGGATGCGCCTGATCTCCGGATGGCGCGGGAGTTCTGATTCCGGTGGGATAGTCAACTCGTCGATTTCCTCCTGAAAACTTCGGAAAGGATGATGCCGGCAGCTACCGCGACGTTCAGAGAGTCGCACTTCCCTTGCCCTGGAATTCGGAGCTTTGTCGTGACGAACGGACTCACTTCCTGACTTATTCCAGAGGTCTCGCCACCGAAAATGAGGGCGTTTTTCTTGCCGAATGTCGCCGCCATAAAAGGTGTGTCTCCCCCCGCTTCCGCTGCAAACAGAGAGTAGCCACGGTTTGCCAATTCGGATAGCGTTTCAGCGAGTGGCAGGCCGGAGACCACCGGGATGTGGAAAACCGCCCCCATGCTCGAACGAACGACTTTTGGATTCGTCCATTCAACGGAATTCGCACTTAGCAAGACGGCATCGGCGCCAAACCAGTTGGCGGTTCTCAGGATGGTGCCCAAGTTGCCAGGATCCGTGACACCATCCAAAATCAGCAAACAGTAAGGCGCGGCGGCGAGCAAATCACCGAAGTCGACGGCTGCCTTTCTCACAACGGCGATCAGGCCCTGTGGGGTTACGGTGTCAGAAAGGCGCTTGAGCCCCACTGCGTCGATTTCTTTCACGGTCAGGCCGCGCGCTGTCCAGTCAGCAATGAGTTTGCGGGCGCGTTCGGATGAAGCTTCCGTTGGCGAGAAGACAAGGCTTTCGATAAGTTTCCGGTAGGTTGCCGAAGCGACCAATTCCTCGCACAGGAGAAGTCCCTCCACGAGAAATTTCCCTTCTCGATCACGGTATTTCTTTTCCTTCAAAGAGGAAAGGTATTTTGTTTGGCTTTTAGAAATCAATTTTAATCGACCTGTGAATGGTTCCGACTTCGGGGCGGAGACTAAAGTGCGAAGTGAACGAAGAGGAGGGGCTTAACTCTGAAAGAACTTGTCTTCCTCGGTACCGATGACCTTGATAATGTCTCTGGGTTTCGAAGTGCTGATGAGACGGTCCCGGAATTCCTTTTTGTGCATAAGCCTGGAAATTCGGCTAAGCGCTTTGAGATGGGGTCCTGTCTTGTCCTGCGGGCCCACCAGCAGCCAGACCAACCGAACCGGCTTGTTGTCTAGAGAATCAAAATTGACCGGCTCTTTGGTTATGCCAAGAGCGGCGATGATGTCATCCACGCCGTCCGACTTTCCGTGCGGAATAGCGATCTCGTCACCGACGCCTGTGCTCATGACCGCCTCCCGGTCCAGGACGGCCTTGAGAATCTGATCCTTATCCTTCAGCTTGGCAGAGCGATCGATCAGCATGACCATCTCGTCGATTATTTTTTCCTTATCCGTGTTCTCTAGAGGAATTTTTACCCTATCCTCGGTGAGGATGTCCATCAGCTTCATCGCACTGGCGCTTTCATTTTTCCTATATTCTCAAATCGAGGATTCATCCTGAACATATAAAATAAATCGAACAATATAGCCACATCTTGAGTTAGTTACAAACATTTTTTGGCTAAATTCAGGGATAGGATCACGGCCAAATAAAAAAAAGCCAATACACATAAAGAATGTAATGGCTTCAAAACACGGGCGGGGCCGACGAGACTCGAACTCGCGATCTCCGGCTTGACAGGCCGGCGTGTTAACCAACTACACCACCGCCCCAAATATCACAAAGTCACTTGTGCTCTTGGGCGTTACCTTTTCCTGCATAAAGGATAGCGACCGGAATTAGAATGCAATAGCCGATGACCAGCAGCACAGGTGCCAATGTTAACGACAGGAAACCATCGACTGGTGGCTGGCGCAATGTCAGGTAGCCAACCAACAACACCAATGCGCTGGCGCCAAACAGCCAATAGTTGACTTTCGTAAAGGGCACGCTGGCAAGCTTGCCCTGTCTGCGCACTCCCCTCGTTTTTTTTGGCTTCTTGCTTTCCATATTTTGCATCGCTGTTATAGGCGTTGAATATAGCCAATCAAAATCAGAGAGTCAAGATAAATGTCCCGACTCCATTCATATTTTTCACCCCAATGGATCGTTGAAGTCAATCGCATCTTGCGTATGTATTTTCGCAAACTTTCACTTTTTATTTTGATTTTTGTTTAAGTTTCTTTACATTTAAACAATTAGTTTAACCATACCATTATCAATACCATGCTGTACAATCGTTTGTACCCACATTTTCTGATAGCATTCGCTATTTGTGGTCTTGCCATCCCGGGCACTGCCAACAGCTCAAAAAAGAGTAAGAACCTGCTCTACGAGGTGAACATTCAGCACGCGGCCACCCCTCCGGTCCTGGATGGTACGCTCAGCAAGAACGAGTGGAAAGACGCGGCTGTAATTTACAACTTCACGCAAAAAGAGCCGATTGAGGGTGCGCCATCCTCAGAGCCTACTTTTGTTCTGGTATCTTATGATGACACCTATATCTATTTCGGAATTCGCTGTTTCGACCGGGAGCCCAATAAGATCGTGGCAAATGAAATGCGGCGCGACTACGATTTGTCCGAAAACGATTATTTCGAAATTATCATCGACACCTTTCACGACCAGAGAAATTCCTACTACTTCGCCACCAATTCACTGGGCGCGCGGCTCGATTGCGAAATCAAAACGGAAGGCACCCACCTCAACTGGGACTGGGATGGCATCTGGCGCAGCGCGGCCCGAAAAGATGAGTACGGTTGGACCGCAGAAGTGGCGATCCCTTTCCAGACGCTCCGGTTTGACAACGGGGAACATCTCACCTGGGGAATCAATTTTGGGCGCTTCATCCCACGAAAACGGGAGGAGGCATTCTGGTCACCAATCAGTCGCGACGACGACTTCAACAGTTCCGGAAAATACCAAGCTTCAAAATTCGGTACATTGCGTGGCCTTTTCAATATCAAACACCAGTCTAGGGTGAAAATCAAGCCATACGCCATCGGCGGCGCTGAAAAGAATTTTGTTGCCGACAACCCCATTGATAAAGAGACCGATGTCGGTCTGGATGCCAAAGTTCATATCACTACCAACCTGGTAGCCGATCTGACCATCAACACGGATTTCGCGCAGGTGGAATCGGATGCTGAAGAGGTGAACCTCTCACGGTTCAATTTGTTCTTTCCTGAGAAACGCGATTTTTTTATCGAGGGGCTGGACGTTTTTAAGGTGGGCGAGCAGGTGTCTTCGAATCCTTTCAGCCTGCTCTTTTTTAGCAGACGAATCGGCTTGCACAGAGATGTTGAAACATTTGAGTTGAAAGAAAGGCCCATCATTGGCGGCGTCAAAATGACGGGCAAGGCGGGGAGATATGAGGTCGGGCTGCTAGAGGTGTACACGGAGGACATCGAATACACGAACCTCAACAACAACCGCTTCAAGGTGCCGAAGACCAATTTCGCCGCCTTTCGGATAAAGAGGGATATCCTGCAAAGATCGTCCATCGGTTTCATGGCGTTGAGTAAAGATGAAGTCGAGGGCGGACATTACAACCGTACCTTTGCCATGGATGGCACCTTCAATTTTGACAACAACATAAACGTTTATGGCTACCTTGCCAAGACCAAGACCCGCGGTGTGAGCGGCGGTGATCTTAACGGCTTTGTCGAAGCGTCCTGGGGTTCAGACCGGTATTATCTACGTAGTTCATTTACAGATATCGGCAAGAATTTCAATCCGGAAATGGGATTTTTGCAGTGGACAGATATCCGAAAGTACAATCTGAGCATGACTTTCAGTCCCAGGCCAAAATTCCTCAACACGCGGCAGACGCATTTCTCGTACGATGTCGAGTACATTACGGATCACGACAATGAACTGCAATACCGCACGTTTCAGCCAGGCATTTTCAATGTCTTCAATAACGAGTCTTTCGTATTCGTTGGCCTGACAAATTACTATGACCGCGTGCCCGACCCCGGATTTTTCCTCGGGCCGGCATTGATACCGGGCGGCGTGTACAAATATAACGTCGCCGGCGCCAGTTATTCCTCTGATTTGAGCCGAAAGGTAGCGGGAAAGGTGCGGCTCGGCGCGGGATCATTCTATGATGGCCCCTTCTACAGTGTCACGCTGTCGAGCTTTTTTCACCCGGGCAAGAAGGTTTCTATTGACCTAAACTGGAATTGGAACCGCGTCGACGTTCCGTTCCCGAACGGCGAATTTACCACCACTATTCTGGCTGGCCGGCTCAACTACTCCTTTTCGCCGGACCTGTTTGTTAAAACGTTTGTTCAGTGGAATGATTTCAACAAACGTGTTGTCAGCAATATCTTGTTGAGCTATATTTACCGCCCGGGCAGCAATTTTTATCTGGTTTATAATGAGGAATGGGACACGGGTAACGGCGTCGATGTAGCTAATAGAACTGTCCTGGCAAAATTGACCTATCTGTTCAGTTTATAGCGTAGTTTGGACGAACGCAAAATTTGACTGGGGCAAAATAGCAGACATCCGGTAAGAGTTCATTTCGAAGTAGAGCAAGATCACAAGATCGCCGATCAAGCAATAACGCAAGGCCCTGGCCTTGCGTTATTTTGCATTAAGAAGATTTCAGAGGGGGTCAGACTTTTTCTGACACCGACTTTGCCTGCATGAAAAGCAGGAGATAGTCGCGGCCGCCAGCCTTAGAGTCTGTTCCAGACATGTTGAAGCCGCCAAACGGATGGGCGCCCACTAAAGCGCCAGTACACTTCCGGTTCAAATAGAGGTTGCCGACGTGAAAGATCTCCTTGGCCTTATCTAGCTTCTCTCGATTTCTGCTGTACACCGCGCCGGTCAAACCGAACTCTGTATCGCTGGCAATTTCCAGCGCATGGTCAAAGTCGCGTGCTTTAATGACCGCCAGCACCGGCGCAAACACCTCTTCCTGCGCCAACCTGGCTTTTGAGTCGATATCTGCGATGATGGTGGGCTGTACGTAATAGCCTGAATCGGGCCCGGACTCGCCGCCGAGAACGAGACGGCCTTCCTGCTTCCCTATATCGATATATTTCAGCGTCGTTTCCTGGGCGGTCTCGTTGATGACCGCGCCCATAAAGGTGCTCTGATCCTCAACCAGGCCCACGGTAATTTTCTTCGAACGTGCAATAAGCTTCTCAAGAAACTCGTCGTAAATTGAGGCGTCTACTATCGCTCTTGAACAGGCGGAACACTTCTGCCCCTGAAAACCAAATGCAGCGGCAGCCACCCCTTCGACAGCCTGATCCACGTCCGTTTCGCTATCCACAACAATCGCGTTCTTGCCGCCCATCTCGGCCACTACCCGCTTGATCCAGATCTGGCCAGACTGTGGTTTGGCGGTCAGCTCGTTGATGCGCAAGCCGACCTCCTTTGAGCCAGTAAATGAAATAAACCGGATTTTCGGGTGGGTCACGATGTAGTCACCGATGGCCGCGCCGCTACCCGGAATGTAGTTGAGAACGCCGGCCGGCAAGCCCACCTCTTTCATGATCTCAACCAGCTTGTAGCCGATGGTCGGCGAGTCGCTGGAAGGTTTGAGAACAACGGCGTTGCCAGCAACGATGGCGGCACTGGTCATGCCGGCCAAAATTGCCAGGGGAAAGTTCCATGGCGGAATACATGCGCCGACGCCGAGGGGAATATAAAACATCTCGTTCCTCTCACCAGGAACCGGCGTGACGGGCTGTTCTGCGCTGTAGCGCAACATCTCCCGGCCGTAAAATTCCAGAAAGTCGATGGCTTCGGCAGTGTCGGCATCGGCTTCGACCCAGTTTTTCCCGGTTTCCAAAATCATCCAGGCATTGAGTTCAAACTGGCGCCGCCGCATGACTGCAGCGGCTTTGAAGAGATAGTCAGCGCGCTCAGCAGCGGGTACGAAACGCCAGGTCTCGAAGGTCTGCAGCGCCGCCTGAATCGCCTGCTCCGCCTGTTCCTGCCCGGCCTTGTGGAAGGTGCCGATGACCTGGTCCTTCTGACAGGGATTGACCGACTTGAAAAGGTCGCCGGTCTCGACATCCTGCCCGCCGATGTAAAGTGGGTACACAGTGTCAAGCTGGCCCTTCACCTCTTCTATTGCCGCTTGCTGTTTCTCCCGGTTTTCCGTCTTCGAAAAGTCAGTTAAGGGATGATTTCTGAATTCTGAAATCATGTTATTCCTCCAGGTTAAATATAGGTCCGGAAACAAAAAGTCCCCGCGACTTTAGTAGCGAAATGGTCGATCTAACATAATGAATCATTCTCTACTTTTCAACCTGATTGTCACGAATGCGAAAATTATCATGTTGTGGCCGTGCGTCAAAATTCGTTTGCGAATGAAACCTGAATAAGTTAGTTTAACGCCATCTTACCTGCCACTAATCACCTAATAGCGGAGGGAATATGTTGAATTACGTCTGGTTCGGCCTTATGGTCGTGGCAATTGTTGTCGGCGCCATCAACGGAAAGCTGCCGGAAGTCACCAAGGCGGCATTCGAGATGGCAGAGGTGTCTGTGAATATCGCGTTAGGCCTTATCGGCATCATGGCGCTCTGGCTCGGCATTCTCAAGATCGCCGAAGAGAGCGGAATGGACCGGATTCTGGCTCGGCTAATTAGACCGATAAGCAAAAGGCTTTTCCCGGACATCCCGGAGGATCATCCTGCAATCGCTGCCATCCTGCTCAATCTCAGTGCCAACTGGTTGGGGCTTTCCAATGCCGCCACGCCATTTGGGTTGAAGGCGATGGAGGAACTGCAAAAACTGAATGAGAAGAAGGATGTGGCCTCCAATTCGATGGTGACGTTTCTGGCACTCAACACGGCGTCGATCACGCTTATCCCGGCCACTATTCTGGGCGTGAGAATCTCGTTGGGTTCTCAGAACCCGCAGGAAATCATCGGCCCGACCATCTTTGCGGGACTGTGCGCCACCACTGTGGCGATCATTGCAGCCAAGCTTCTGGCCAAACTGCCCGTGTTCAACCGGGAACTAAAGAAAGTGACTGCCGACGATCAGCGTTCAGGGTAGTGTCAAGGTTTAGCATTGGACAAGTCATCTGAAAAACATCGTTGCGGAAATGAGCGCAGCGGTCTCCGCAATGCCTAAACACGGGATACAGATTAAGGAGCGAGAAAATGGGAGAGGTATTCAGACAGATAATCGGTATTGTTTCAGACTATGCCATTCCTTTTGTGCTGCTGCTCATTACAGGATATGGATTTGCTAAGAAGGTAAATGTTTACGAAGCATTTGTCGAGGGGGCCAAAGGGGGCTTTGACGTGGCGATTAAAATAATTCCGTTTCTGGTGGCCATCCTTGTGGCCATCGGCATGTTCCGCGCCTCCGGCGCTATGGATTTCCTGATCAGGCTCATCTCGCCACTGACAAATTTGATCGACATGCCGGCAGAAGCGCTGCCGGTGGCCATTATGCGGCCACTGTCGGGCAGCGGCACGCTGGGCCTGGTCACAGAGATCATGAAGACGCACGGACCTGATTCATTTCTCGGTCGCCTCGTTTCCACCATGTATGGCAGCACAGAGACCACGTTTTATGTGCTTGCCGTTTACTTCGGGTCCGTGGGGATCAAGCAGACCCGACATGCGGTGCCTGCCGGATTGCTGGCAGACGCCGCCGGTTTACTGGCGGCGCTGTTTATTTGCAAACTGTTTTTTTAGAGACTTTTTAGTGGGAACCGACAAGCGGTAGTGGCACTTGCAGTAGCAATCGCAGTAGAATCTGAGTTTTGCCACTGCCACTCAATACCCAAACGCATAGGTCTGCCGGATCGTCGTGTTGCCGTAGGAGGAATCGATTGCGCCGAAATCGTTCCAGCGTCGAATTCGGTTGACGATGCAGCGCTCCACGCTCTTGTTTTTGAGCGTGGAGGTCAGAATTTCAACGCCGGTCACGCGGCCACTGGAGGCGATGGTGAAGCGGACCGTCACTTTGCCTTTCAGGTTGGGATTGCGTTTGAGCTGGCGCTCGTAGCAATATTGGATGGACTTATTGTGTCGAAAAATCACTTCCTGAACGTCATCCGGATTGCGGCCGGGCATGCCGCTGCCACCGGCATTTTCCACTACCGGCTTGTCCGACGCCATCACGAGATCGCCCTTGCGTTCAAAGGACTGCGTATCTGTCTCGCCCAGACCGGAAACCATGCCATCGATGCCGGCACTGCCTGTGTCACGGCTGCCGCGCACCTGGTTGATGCGGCCACCACCGTGGCCACTAGACGATTTCAAGCTTGATATGTTGGCAATCGCCTTGTCCAGATCGCCGGCTGAATAACTGTCATTGCCGAGCAGATCCGCTGTTAAGCTGCCGGTTGCAGTGCTGCTGGTGCTGGTCAGGAGAGCCAGTACGCCCTTGGTGCTGACATTCTTCGCGATCTTCTGGGTGGAAAGGCCGCCGCTTCGTCTGCGGCCCCGCCGATTCCTGGGTTTGGACTCGTTCTTGGCGATCTGCTTTTTCTGCGGTTTTTTGGGCGCCTTCTTCCGGGTCTCGCTTTTTTTCGTGCCGTCGCCATTCTGCTCAACGATGTCCTTCGGCGTTTCCTTGATTTTAAACTCGAAAAAATTCTCTTCGGCCTGCGCCTCCAGTTTTTTCAATGTCCGCGCAAGTCGCTCCTGAATCTTCTCGACTTGCGTGTGCTGCGGCAGTGGATTCAACAGAAAGTAGACCACGAAAGCGATGTGGAAGATGACAGAAGCCGCGAGAACGCTGATGAAACGTCGGTCCACAGAATCGGCAAGGGTTTTGCCGAACTCTTCCGGCTCAAGATAGAGTTCCTCATGGACTGCGTTCTCCCCGAAAGACCCGTCCGGCTCATCCTTGAGCCGATTTATCATATTTTTTTGATCACTCATTGAACGATCCTTCAATACTCAAACTATCCTTGCAAAAACGGCATTCACTCACTCTGGTAAACCACTAATCGCATGTTGGGAAAATCGGAGGCGCCGCACGTAGCCATCACCTTAACAAGGTCTTTGTAGTGAATGCTTTTGTCCCCCTGAATGACGACCTTGCCTGAAAACACAATATCGTGCTTCTCTTCCATCTCCCGCGCCTTGCTTGAATGAAGCATGAGCTCCTTTTTGAGCAGCTCGATGATGCCGCCCCTCTGTTTCGTCACCTCCGCCATGCTCACCACAGGCTTGTCATTCACCAGAATCATCTCTTTTGAGACAATCAGATCCAGCGCCACTTCGGGCGGATTCTGGACAGATGAGTGCGGCAAGACCAGCGACTCGGACGGCTGAATCAGCGCCCCTTCGGTGGCGTATGTTTTCAGAAGAAACACGAGAATAATGGTAAACATGTCCATCATTGACGTCAGGTTGATTGTGGCATCGCTCCTGTCAGTGTGGTGACGTTTTCTCCGCGATGGTATGTAGGCCATGTAATCTCCGTTGACTATGCTGTTCGTTAGCTATAGAATAAGCGCGCTCAGTGAGGCTTTCGGGAAGAGCGGCACGTAACCGTCTTCATACCGCATCGAACGCGCTGCATCCATCGTGCTAACCAGCGTCTGGTAGTCGATGGAAGGCTCTGCCTGAATCGTGACAGCGTTTTCATCTTCGACCCGGCCTACTACGCTTTCCTTGATTTCATACAGCTTCTGCGTCAGCAAGTCGTAGTCGAATTGCCCCTCACGCATGGGTATATGAATCTTCCCCTTAGTCGTCTTGAAAATCGCGGCTGTTCCGGTGATGTAGAACCCCTCGTTGGTGATGGTCACCGCAAGATCCAGCTTCAGCTTTTCCGACGGCTGATCAGTCTGCAAAGCCTCGGCATTTATGGCCGGCGGCAGGTTGAGTTCGATAATGCTGATTTTGATCAACTCAACAGAGGACAGCAGCAGCGGAATCAACACAACCATCAAATTCATGATGGGCGTCATGTTGGGCTCGGTGCTTTCGTTTTCGCGCGAGCGACGAAATGAAGGTCTATATGCCATCATTACCGGTTTCCGGTTAAGAGGTTAATAAGTTTGAC
>Ga0114948_10000907_pt1 | contig 12255 bp, 11 predicted proteins | sample CR04metaG_FD_83877 | JGI IMG/M metagenome (GOLD analysis project Ga0114948, IMG submission 83877) | Deep subsurface microbial communities from Mariana Trench to uncover new lineages of life (NeLLi) - CR04 metaG | ecosystem: Environmental > Aquatic > Marine > Ocean trench > Sediment | place...
CAACTTTAAGCGAGCTTCCTTTTGAGGTAAATTGAGATATGTTAAGGCGTTTGATTAAATTTTGTTCTATTTCAGAGATATGATATCTGCTTCCTACTGCTCTACAATTTTCTAATTCTGAAACATTACTAACGGATAACTTTGACCAGCCATCGTTATCAGATTTGAATGCTCCTTGACCTTTTTGAGCAATATATAATGTAGATTTAGTTGGCCAATAAATTATACCTAAAATTGGAATATGATCTTCAACTAGAGAAATCATAATTGTAAACTCTCCAGTTTTCTTGATAAAGTCTGAAGTACCATCTAGAGGATCAATAATCCAAATTTTCTTTGAATCTAATCTTTTTTTATCATCTACACTTTCTTCAGAAAGAATAGGATGTCCTGAATCTGAAATAATTTTTTGAATAATTTGGTTACTTTTTACATCAGCTTCAGTTAGTGGCTCATTATCATTTTTTAGTGTTGAAGAAAATTCCTGATTATATACATTCATTACTGTTTTTCCAGCTTCAAGTGCAGCTTGTATTGCTAATTGAGTTTCAGGAAATGGATTTGTTATAGGGATTTCGGTATTCATTACACTTTACTCTAAATATCGTAAGAATCTTTTTTTGATTTTTTATATTTTTTTCTAATTGATTTTGAATTTTTCATTTTCTTAGCATACATATTGTTAATCTTATCAATTTGGTAAAGTGAATCTTCTTTGATTATATCCAGATTAGGAATGACACAATGGCCTCCAATAAATCCTGGATACATTTTTGGTCTATTTCCTAAATTTTTATGAATTTCATCTGCAAATGACCACATTTCATCATAATCTACCTTATGCTCTTTTGCAATCATGTTACTTAATTGAGCGTAATTAATTAACCAACCATAATATGATGTATCTACTACAATCTTAGCTAATTCTAAAGTGATTGGTTCAGACATTTTTTTTGATTTAATTCCACATTTTTTTAATAAACTAGAGTATGTCTCTGATGCCCATTTCTTCTTGGGAGCATTTTTTTCTAACGCATAGAATTTTGTATATTTTTTCATATCAGAAATCATTCTTTTATGAACTCCACGTGTTGCACTAAAGATTATTGGAATTGGTAATTCAGATTGTAATTTTGTAGTGGTGTATGGGCTAATAGTACTATGAATTACAATACATTTGGGGGAAAATTTACTATAAAGTGATTTTACATGAGAAATGAATTTGTTAGTAAAAGGGATACAAACATGAACAAAACTAGTTTCCAAATGTTCATATTTTTTGAATTTTCTAAAATCCATTAATTTTTCATTAACATCAAATCCAACAATAATTTTAGATTTTGACAGTAGTTTTAGAATTGGTCTACCAATTTCTCCCAGACCTACAACTATATCCTTATTTTGTTTCATGGATATGAACTGTGCAAATAGCAGTAATAATTAATTTTTGCATTTTTTACAATAGTTTTTTTAATGCAAATAATTGATATTTACTGTATTAGCCATGCGTAAACGAATTTACCTAATGAGACCTAATATAGGAAAAGAGGAAATCAATTTAATAAAACGAGTATTTCAATCACAATTCCTAACTGAGGGAGACATTACTAAAAAATTTGAAGATGCCATATCAAGTTATGTACATTCAAAATATGCAATAGCAACTACATCAGCAACCACAGCTCTTCATACAGTTTTTCACTGCATTGGGATTAAAGGCAAAAATGTTTTAGTTTCTGATTTTACATTTCCTGCCACTGCACTTGCAATTATCCAAGCGGGAGGAAACCCAGTTCTTATTGATGTAGATAAAGAAACAATGAATGTGAATAGAGAAATTGTTGAGGATTCATTAGATAAAAAAATAAAATTCATAGCCCCTGTATCGCTATTTGGAAATCCATTAAATCAGGATTTTTATAAATTAAAGAAAAAAAATGTGATGATTATTGAGGATGCTGCTACAAATTTAGGCACAAAAATTGGTTCCAAATATGTAGGTACATTAGCTGATGCAACCTGTTTTAGTTTTCATCCAAGAAAAATAATTACAACTGGAGAAGGTGGAATGATAACTACTAATAATAAAAAATTAAACGAAAAATTTAGATCATTTAAGAAATTTGGTCAAAGAGATGGAAAATTTCTAGATGTTGGGACTAACTACAAACTTTCAGATATACATAGTTCCATAGGTTTAGCCCAACTAAAAAAAATAGAAAAAATTATTAAAAAAAGGAGATATCAGGCCAAGATTTATGATGAAATAATTTCAAAAATCAATAATATCGTTCCACAAGAATCGACAAAAAACAGCAGGCATACGTATCAATCTTATGTTTGTTGTATTTCTAAATCTAACAAGAGAGATAAAATTCAAAAAATATTAGCAAAAAATAACATAGAGTCTCAAATTGGTACATATGCTTTACATAAATTACCAGTTTTTCAAAAGTGTAAAAAAGTTGATAAACTTAAAAATTCGAGTTTTTTGTTTGAGAATTCAATAACTTTACCATTACATCACGAACTAAAAATAGAAGAGCAGTTTTTGATTTGTAGGTTAATTAAATCAGGTTTAAGATAAGGAAATGAACTATTTTCAATACACATTTTAACTAAAAAAAAAAATATACGATATGAGAAAAACCGCAATAGTTACTGGAGGGGCAGGATTCATAGGTTCACGTCTTTGCAAAAAACTCTATGAAAGTAACTATAATGTAATTGCATATGATGATCTGTCTAATGGTAGTGGAAAAACTAGTTTATCAAATAAAATAAAATTTGTTAAAGGAGATATTTTAGATATTAAAAAATTAAAAAGTATTAGTAAAAAAGCTAACGTAGTTTTTCATTTAGCAGTTAAGCCTTTAACAATGTCATTTAATAAACCTGAAGAGATAGTCAAAGTAAATGATTATGGTTCATATCTAGTAGCAAAGATGTGTACAGAACTAAAATTAAAATTAATTCATGTTTCATCAAGTGAAGTATACGGTGATGCAATTAGAGTTCCAATGAAAGAAGATCATCCTTTTTTTCCAACTACAATATATGCAGGTTCAAAAGCTGCATCAGAGCTATACGTAAGAGGATTTGAGAAAACGGATGGTTTGAAAATGGTTATTGTAAGGCCGTTTAATAGCTATGGTGAATATATGAGAAGTGACTCATATGCTGCTGCTATGCCAAATTTTTACAATCGAATTATAAAAAAATTAAATCCCATTATTCATGGTACAGGAAATCAGACTAGAGACTTTACTTATGTAGACGATACATGTAATGGAATAATTTTATCTGATCAGACAAAAAATGCCTTAGGTGAAACTTTCAACATTGGTCAAGGTAAGGAATTTAAAATAAATTTGATCGCAAAAAAAATGATTAAAAAATTTGAAGATTTAACTGACAGAAAATTAAATCTTAATTTAAAATTCCAAAAAGCAAGAAAAGGAGACATTATGCGTCATCGTTCAGATATCTCACATGCTAGAAGAGTTTTAGGATATAAACCAGAAATTTCACTTGAAGAGGGAATATCCAGATATATCAAATGGAGACTTGGTTAATTACTTTTTAAATTTTGGATGCCATAAAGAGTCATCAAAATCTTGTTCAGATTCATCAAAGAAAGTTTTGTAAACATTATTGGAGGTTTTTTTATTATCTTTGTAAATATATAATGCAAATTCATAAGGCGCGTAATCATGTCTAATTGTAATTCTATTAGAAAGAGTTTTTGCAATTGAGTAAATCTTTTCTGGTTCACTGTAAAAAAGATCTTTTGTTCTAAAATCTAATTCTCCACCTACAAAATTCATAGCAATTCCTTTTTTTGCTTGATTAAACATCAATTTCATCATTCTTTCAATAATCCTATATGTACAACCTCGTGATGATATACCTGAAAAGAAAACCCAATCAAATTTTTTTTTCAAATTTTTTTGTTCTAAATCTAATACAGATAAATTTGCTTTAGGATAGATTTGTTTTCCAATTTTAATTAAATTTGAATTAATATCAATTCCAAAATAGTGAGCTTTAGTTTTTTTAAATTTCAAGTATTCATAAAGATCTCCAAAGCCGCAACCAACATCTAAAACAGAAGAATTTTTTAAATTTCCGATTTGGCATAAAATCTCAAATCGCAGTGATTGTTTACCTTTTTTAGAACCCCAACCTACAGATTCTGGACTAAAACCATATTTTTTTAGTAATTTATTATAGAAATCTAATGTAGTAGATTTAGGATTTTTTGACATTTATTTAGAAATAAAAATAGTATATTAAAGTGAACTGAATAGTTATCTTAAATCTAATATATTTAAAATTCTATTGTAGAATATTATTTAATATATAATTAGATTTTAAAAGAGAAATTGAAAGCAGAAATTATTGAAAATATCGATTGGATGGAATATGATTCTTTTCTAGATTCAGTAAATTCAACTTTTTTTCATTCATCAAAATTTTTACAACTATTAAATAATTTGCTTGATGCCCAAAGTTTTTTCATAGAGGTAAAAGAAGGAAATAAAATTTTGGGAATAATTCCATTGTTTATTAAAGATACAAAGTATGGTAAAGTTCTAAATTCTTTACCATACTTTGGTAGTTATGGAGGAGTATTATCAGAAAAAATTGAAGTTTCTAAATTAATGCTTGATGAATTGAATAACTTTAATCAAGAAAATGAAGTTTTATCATCAGTAATAATTGAAGATCCTTTTTCAGATAATAATATTTATGAAAAATTTTACAAATTTAATTCTACAGATTCAAGGTTAGCTCAATGCACTATTTTAGATAAATCAGAAAATGAATTATTTAATACTCTTGAAAAGAGAGTTAGATGGTCTTTAAAAAAATCTACTAAAACAAATATCGATGTGAAAAAAACAGATTTGAATGAAAATATTATTTCAGAATTCTATCAATTGCACAAAAAAAATATGGAAACTAAGGGTGGGCAAATTAAAAATGAAGATTTTTTTCGATTTGTAAAAAAAATATTCAATGCTGGAAAAGAATATGATGTTTTTGTTGGATATTATGATGACATACCAATTTCATTCTTACTAGTTTTTTATCATAATAAATTTACTGAATATTATATGCCTGCACAAAATTCAGATTATAAAAATTTACAATCCTCAAGTAAATTAATTTGGGAATCTATTAAAAAATCATTAAATCAAAAAAAATATTATTATAATTTTGGGGGTACGCCAAAAAATAATGTATCATTATATAGATTCAAAAGAGGTTGGAATGCAAGTGATTATAATTACAGATATTTTGTGTATAGAGATTTAGAACGTATAAAAGAAATTGATTTAAATGAATTAAAAAAAGCATATGAAAATTTTTATGTTTTTCCTTATGATGATATTCAAAATTATCATTAACGTTTTTTAATCTATTGAAGAAAGAATAATGATATTGAATCCATTATAATATGGAATTTTTACTAATCACTGTGATATGAAAAAAGTCGTGGTTTTAGGAGCAGGAATAACGGGTTTAGATGTAGGTTGGCAACTTTGTAAAGAAGGTTTCAAAGTAATCATTATTGATAAGCAGAAATTTGTGGGAGGGTTAGCAACCACAGTTCATCATGAAAATTACAAAATGGATATAGGTCCTCATTACATTACTTTACCAGATAATTCATCAAGAATTCATGAACTTCAAGAATTGATAGGTACTGAAGAATTTAAAGAAATACAAGTTTCGGTTAAAGTGTGGTTTCATGGAAAAATTATTGATCAGTATCCTACTTTATATGATGTAATGTTTAGATATGGTCTAAAATTTACAATTCAGAGTTTTCTAAGTTTTTTTGCAGCAAAAGTAAATAATTTTACTAAAGACAAAGTGTTTTCATCAGCTCAAGAGTATTGTATCAATACATATGGAAAATTTCTTTATGAAATTTGGTTTAAACCAAGATTAATCAGGAGATTTGGTGAAACGGGAAATATTTCTAAAGATATGGCATTAGAATTATTTCCTGAAATATCTAGCAAAAAATTATTTTCATTTTTAAAAAAACGTTCATCTCACTTCTCAGTAAATATAGATTATTCAGAGGGATCCTGTGACTTTTACTGTAAAAATGGTATAGGTGTTCTTGCATTAAAATTAAAAAATAATATTGAAAAAATGGGAGGAGAGATATTTCTTGGAACAAAAATACTTTCAATTGATCATTCTCAAAATAAAATAATCATGATAGATGATTCAGAGAGAAATGAAATATCTACAGATATCATTGTATACGCAACTCCACCATCTGTGGCTTTATCATGGTTTAAAGACATTCCAGAAAAGCTAAAAAATGAATCTAATTCAAAGCCAGCAGCAAACTCCATAATGATCTTTTTATTCATTGATACACCAAAACTATTTGATGGATGGATAATTGATGTATACGATCCATCGTTAGTATTTTTTAGGATTGCTCAACAAAATTATCTTTCAGAATCTGTTTGCCCTCCAAAAAAAACCCTTCTAAGTGTAGAAATAAGATCTTCAGACACTGATCCAAAATGGAAAATGAGTGATGAAACGCTAGTAAAAATAGTAAAAAACGATCTCAAAAAAATGAAAATTTTAGAAAAACAAAATATTGATGGATTTAAGATATTAAAAATTCCAAGAGTATATCCAGTATTAGATTCATCATCTAATCCGAATTCAATAATTGAATTTATCAATTCTTTTAAAAATGAATATACGCTTGGAACGCTGATAGCCGATCCTGGAACTTTAGTTACTAGTAAGCGCAAAGGAGAAAAGGCTAAAAAAAGTCCTATTGGATTAACTGCAGTTTTATTAAAAACTCCTGATTTAGTTAAAAAAATACTTTTAGAAAATAAAAATTAAAGAATTATATAAAATCATGTTTATAATACTGGTTTTTTTGTTGTTCAGAAAAATCTAAACAAAATTGTTCTTTCAAAGAAATATTTTCTGTTTCAAGTTTAGTTTTTCCAGGACGATTCTTTGCAAGTATTTCTCCTACTTTGAGTCCTAGAGAATTAAGTTCTATTGTAGGTTTGGGTCCTAATACATCAATAGTCCAACCCATGTAACCATCACCTCTACTGGTAGAAGGAAAACATTTCAAACCAGAAGAAATAATTTTTTTGTAATCAATATTACCAAAATAAACAAAAATAGATACATTTGGGCATAATTGTTTTAATTTTTCTGTAGATATACCATTTCCACCTATTATTTTTTCTTTAATTGGTATAGAATTTATTATAATTAGATCAGAATTTTCTAAATAAGGAATAACTTTTTCTTGGTTTAGATTGTTACCGATTAAAAGTATTTTTTTGGTATTACATATTTCTTGTAATGATTCTGAGACAAAAAACACATTTGCACCAGCTTTTTGTAATGAATCGTACATGTATAATGCAGAAAGATTTTCACCTACAAGAATAATTTTTTTATTTACTAGAGAAATATTGGCATCATTTAGGATTTTAATTATTGCTTCTCCATCATATTGCATTATGTTCATGATCGAATTATGTTCATTAACGCCTAAAATAGGAATTTGTTTTTTCCAACATTCATTAAGATCTATATCCTCAGGACGAAATTCCCATGGTTCCCACATTAAAGAAATTATAGCAGTATTTTTCATTGAGTCAATAATTTTTTTGTTTATTGGTCGTAATAATCCGCTGTTTGTAATGATATCTGCTTTATGGATTAATTCATTCGTTAATTTTTCATGCACCGAAATTAAATTTTCAAATCCAAAAAATTTTGTGAGTTTATTAAAATTCTCAATAATTTTTTTGGAATTTCCATATTTTGAATCTTTTGTGAAGCAAATGATTTCTTTAGCTTTTGCCATACCTGCAATAAATGGAGTAAAAATCCAGTTGCCAGTTGCTGCCTCGGTTAATATTGTCAAGCCATCCAATCTAAGATCAATTTTTGCTATAGAGTTAGAAATGATTTCTTGATTCTCAAGTAAAAAATTTACATCTCTTTCATCTGAAGGATTAAAATCGTCAATATTTCTATTAGTCATTGGTAAAAACTATTTTTTATCCCGTCTCCAAATATCGTTTATTTCTGTCAAAGTTCTAGTTTCAATATCATTTTTTTCAATGTATTCGAGTAATTTCAAAAAGAGATTTCGTGTACCTTTAATTTCCTGTTGCTTGTTTTTAGATAAAAATTCGATATTTTTGTAATTTGCCTTATTTTTTTCATAAAATTGGTCACTATCACTGTTCATAAATACATGAAATGGATGGAAAAGGAATACCTTTACGCCTGAATCATCTAGATTAATATCTGATAAATCAAATTTTGAGCTTTTCATAAAATGTGCATCATCACAAAAAAACACTGGAATTTCTAAAACATTAACCCATTCAAAAAAGAATGGTTCAGGTTTTTTTATAGATGGCATATAATAATTTGAATCATATTCAATTCCTAGCTTTTCATAAATTTCCATTAAAGGACTATTATAGTAGAATTTATGAGAACGGCAACCTTTAGTTTTTTTAGATGGTAAAATTTCTAGAGTTTTTTTAATTACAGTTTCTTGAGTAGAAAATCCTTCATAATTTGGGTGTATTGCTAATTCATGGTTTTTCAAGGAAGAAAAATCAATTTTATTTGTTATGAAGAATGTACTTTTAAGATTGAAATCATTTAGAAGATTAACTGTATCTTCTAAAAGTGGTTGTAATGCCCAATCAGCATCTATAGATATTACAAACATAGTATTATCCTAAAATACACAATTATTATATTAGTATTACAGAATTTTTTCAATTTGTAACAGCCTCTCTAATTTTTTCTATTTTTTCTCCTTTCAAAACCATTTCGTAAACTTGTATAATTTTTTTAGATATTAGTTCAGGAGATCTATATTTTGTTATCCATTCTCTACCTTTCTTTCCAACTTTGTTTCTAAATTCTTTATTCTGAAGTAATTCTAATTGTTTTAAAATCTCTTCAGGAGTATGTGCATTAACAGCAGGTGGAGGCTCTGGATATAAATCACCATATGTTTCTTCAGTACAATATGTAAGCAATGGTTTTTCACAACTAAATGTCTCGGCCCCAATGCTACCAATACCATCTAAGAAAAATTGATCAGCTACCACATCAACTTTATTATAATAATTTAAAAGATCAGAATAACTTAATGGTCCTTTGATGTATTGTACATAATCATTAATCTTTAATGAATTAACAAGATTCTTTGTCTTTTCAGAATCAATACCTCGATCAACAATTAATAATATTGAATTAGAATAATTTTTAACAAATTTGGCAAATCCTTTAATTAAAATATCATTTCCTTTTAATCTCCAATCAAGATTAGCAGGATGAATTATTGAAAATTTTCCTTCTAATTCATTTTTTTCGATTGTTGTTGGTTTAAAAAATGATGTATCCCACATTACAGGCATATGTATTCCAGTCTTTAGTTTGAGTTTATTTAATAATGAAGGGTCTAAAGGTTCATAGAAAAAAATTGCTTTTGCTCTCTTGTAAGCTCTACGAAGTAACCAACCTTTTAATGAATTTTCAAATGATAATTCTCGAATATCGCTTCCCAACACATGTGCAATAAATGGTCTTCTTGCGATATATGCGAATATTGGTAATTCTACATGAGCATGGATTAAATCGTATTTTTTATTACGCATAATTCTAATAATATCCTGTTTCCATGATCGCTTTTTTTTATCATAAAAAATTATCCACTCTGGATAATTTCCGTTTAAAGATGGATCAAAGATAAGGGGATCAGAAGTTGGCGAAGGGTTTTTAGGAATTAAAAGATCAACGTTTATTCCATCTTTTCTTAACTGTCGCGATATCATATAACCTACATTTGCCATATTTCCAGCGTAAAGAATTTTCAATAAATTAAAAAATGAGTGATTCCATTAATATCTTAACTTAGTTAATATGGATATAATCTAAAATTAGGTTTGAAACAATGAAAATTGTAAAACCAATTTTTATCCTCGGTCATCCTAGGAGTGGAACTTCTATACTTTACAAATTATTCACTAGGCACAAAGATACTGCTTTTCCAGAACATTTTATGGATAAATATTACTTATCAGAATGGAAATTTGGATTAATTCCATTAATGGTTAAACAGCAAGAAATTAGATATCATATCAGATCTAATCCACATGAAGGCAAATTTTGGCAGAAATTCTATTCCTTTGGAACATATCTTGATGAATCAGATGTGAACGATGAAGTTAGAAAATACATACAAAAAGTAATTGAGACCCAGTTAAAGTCTCTTCATGGTAAAAGATTTGTTAATAAGCAAATAGATTTTTGCTTAAGAATACGATTTCTGAATAAATTATTTCCAGATGCTTTCTACATCAACATCTACCGAGAGCCTAAAGCTGTAGTAAGCTCTCTTTATAGAATGATGGAAAAAGATTGGGTAAACGAAAGTCATGATATCTATTTACATGGATACAAGGGATGGGATACTATCAAAGAATGCTATGGAAAAGATGTATCTGATTTTGAAACTTGTTTGAATTATTACAAATTTTTTATAAATTCATTAAAAAAAGATATTCCTATTATCCGAGAAAATACAATTGATTTAAAGTATGAAGATTTTGTTCAGAATCCAAGAACTAAATTAAAAGAGATGCTTGAGTTTACAGGCCTAAAATGGTATAAGGAGCTAGAAAATAAAATTCCTGAAGTTCTCGATTTAAATAATAATGAAAAATGGAAAACCCTTCCTAAGGATTACCAAAAAATTTTGATGGAAGAATTTGGAACGTGTGATTATTAAAATTTGGAGTTTAAATAAATCAAGATTGCACATATCAAAAACATGATCTAGATTCCTAACATGGGGTCTTGTAATTAGAAAAAGCGTTTTAATGAACCCTTGGAGATGATTTTATTGAATTCAATATACTTTCCGCCCCATTTTTTCTTATAATGAAATATTCCCTCCTCTTTTTTATCTCGCAAGTCTGGTTTAACACCTGTAAGATCATAGTATCTAAAATTATTCTTTTTCCCCCATTCAATAATTTTCCATTTCAATAAATCTTGAGCATAAAGCTTTTCTACTGTATCTTTTTTTGTTCTAGCTACTCCCCACTCATTTATGTAACCATTAAAAAACGATAGTAATATTCCCCCAATGGGTATATCATCAATAAAAGCCAAAAACCCAGTCCAACCAACTTCAGACAGCAGATTCCACCTCTTTTGTAAAGTCGATAAGGGAACTGGTTTTGTTTCTTCTCTAACTTGTCGATAATATTCAAGATCAGAGTAAGAGATTTGTTTTACATGAACTCCTGCCTTTTGTGCTCGCGTAATATTTCTTCTTTCTTTTAATTTTCCCCACAAAACCTCCTTTTCCTCTGATAAATCAATCAAAAAAGTAGCCCATTTTTCTGAAATAAAGAATTGATTCATAGTAGAAAGACTGCCACCTAATAGTGGTGCTTCTGAACCTATTGGTAGATAACGATTCTTAAATAAAAAATCGGCAAATGATTCTGAAACTTCTTTATTGTAATTTGAATCAAAAATAACGGGTCCAAAATTCCAGTTACAATACTTGTTTTTAATAATTGGGATTTTTTGAAAGAAATTACCTATTACGGACTTGTCATGTACAGGATAAGTCGATACTAACATCTGAGCAATTATATTTTCTGTGTTATCCAGAAACTTTAGAAAAAATGGAGTCCTACCAAGGAATTTCATGACGTCGCCATGTTCTTTGGTGTGATATATTGTACCAACTGGAGAGTTTTTTAGTCTTACATTCCAATTCTTGTCTGGTTTTTCAGAAATATCTAATTTAATCAATTTAAAACCTATTTCAGATTATTTGTCCCAATCAAATTCCATTTCTAATAATTTAGAAAGTCTTTGATTATATGGCTTGAAATATTCTGTTAATTTTTTTCTGGTGTCTGGATTCATTTTTTCATATTCTCGTTTTCGGATTTTTTCATATTTATTTAATTCAAAAGGATGTAACCTCAAGAACTTTAGAACTTTATTATAAACAAGGGATGTATTTTTGTTAAATTCTTCACTCTTGATGAACATAAAATTTTCTTTAGGATATAATTCGAGCCAAGGTTTAATCTGTTCTAAGTATTCTCCAGATTTAATATAGGCTCTATGTGGATAATTTCGGCCTGAATTATTTTTATTGTGTTGCATTTCTTCAAATTC
>Ga0114948_10000912_pt1 | contig 12223 bp, 11 predicted proteins | sample CR04metaG_FD_83877 | JGI IMG/M metagenome (GOLD analysis project Ga0114948, IMG submission 83877) | Deep subsurface microbial communities from Mariana Trench to uncover new lineages of life (NeLLi) - CR04 metaG | ecosystem: Environmental > Aquatic > Marine > Ocean trench > Sediment | place...
ACACATTCTGGATACAGCCGAATCATTCAAAGAAGTCCTCTCCCGTCCCATTCCCAAAGTACCAACGCTGCGCGGCAAAACAATTGTCAATCTTTTTTTTGAGGACTCCACCAGAACGCGAATTTCGTTTGAACTGGCCGAAAAAAGACTGTCGGCGGATTCGGTGAATTTCTCTGCTTCGACCTCGTCGGTTAAAAAGGGCGAAACGCTGCGCGACACCGCCCGCAACATCGAGGCGATGAAGATCGACTTGGTGGTGATCCGGCATGGCGCCGCCGGCGCGCCACATTTTTTGACCCGCTGCGTGGACGCCGCTATCATCAATGCCGGAGACGGCGCGCACGAGCATCCGACTCAGGGGCTGCTGGATCTCATGACGCTCCGGGACAAGTTTGATAATCTCAAAGGACTCAAGGTTGCCATAGTGGGCGATATTGCCCATAGCCGCGTGGCGCGCTCTAACATTTACGGCTTGCAGGCCATGGGCGCGGAGGTTGCGCTGTGCGGGCCTGCCACTTTTATGCCGTACGAGGCGGCACACTGGGGTACCGAGATTTTTTTTGACATCGACGAGTGCATCGAGTGGGCCGACGTGCTCAACGTTCTGAGAATTCAACTTGAGCGGCAGCACAAGGGGCTGTTTCCATCCATTCGTGAGTACCACGCACTTTTCGGTGTGACGCGGAAACGGCTGGATCAGGCCCGAAAGGATATCACGATTTTGCATCCAGGCCCGATCAATCGCGGTGTGGAAATTGAAAGCGAGCTGGCGGACAGTGAATGTTCACTCATTCTGAACCAGGTCACAAATGGCGTCGCTGTGCGGATGGCGGTACTTTATCTTTTGAGCGGAGAGAGCGAAGACGGCAGCGCAAAAGGGGGAGAGAGTTGAAAACGATCGCGCAAAACGCAGCTTGTCAAAAAGTCGACAAGATTCTGTTTAGGAATGCCCTTGTGGTGGACCCGGAAAAGGGCTCGCAAACCAAATCTGACGTCGTTGTCGAGGGTGGAAAATTCGAAGAAATCGGTAAGATTGATGCCACCGGATTTGACGGCAAGGTCGTCGAGGTCAACGGCAAAGTTTTGTGTCCGGGTCTCATCGATATGCACGTGCACCTGCGGCAGCCCGGCCGGGAGGATGAAGAAACCGTAGAGTCGGGCGCCCTGGCTGCAATGGCTGGCGGATTTACGGCCGTGTGCCCCATGCCAAACACTGATCCGGCGACAGATACGGCCGAGATTGTTGGTTTTCTCAAAGAACGCGCTCAGGACCTGCTGGTGGATGTTTACCCCATCGCGGCAGTCACGCGAGGGCGGGCGGGCGAGGAACTCACCGAAATGGGCAGCCTGGTCGAAGCAGGTGCGGTTGCGTTTTCGGATGATGGCGACCCGGTGGCCACTGCGGGTATTCTGCGTCGGGCCATGGAGTATGTCCGCATGTTCGATGTGCCGATCATCGAGCATTGCGAGGACAAAACGCTTTCGCGCGGTGGCGCAATGAATGAAAGCGCGGTCTCAACGCGATTGGGCCTTCCGGGCATTCCGGGCATTTCCGAAGATGTGACGGTGGCGAGAGATATTGAGGTCGCAGCCTTCACCGGCGCGAAGCTGCATATCGCACATATTTCTACCGCAAACGGGGTGGAGCTGGTGAGGCAGGCAAAGAAAAGAGGCATCCATGTGACATGCGAAGTCACGCCGCATCATTTTACCCTGAATGACGAAGTCGTAAGCTCGTTCGACAGTAATTTCAAGATGCATCCTCCGCTGCGAACTCAAGCGGATGTGGCGGCAATGTTGGAAGGTTTGAAAGACGGCACCATCGATGTTATAGCAACTGACCACGCACCGCATTCAATCGAGGAAAAAGAGGTGGAATTCGATGCAGCGCCGTTCGGGATTCTGGGGCTCGAAACCGCGCTCGGGCTGGTCATGAAGCAACTGGTTCATCCGGGGATTCTAACATTGCCGCAGGCCATCGCAAAAATGACCTCAAACCCGGCAAGTATTCTGCGGTTGCAACGAGGCGTGCTGAAAAAGGGCGCCGCGGCATCGGTGACCATATTTGACCCGGATGTTGCGTGGACCGTCGATAAATCTGCTCTGAAGTCCAAATCAAAAAACACGCCCTTTGACGGCTGGAATCTGACCGGCAGAGTCGTGGGGCTTTACAGCAAAGGCCGTTGGTGGCCGGCCGAGACAGAGTAGCCGGAGCAGTCGTGAATCGATGACATTTGTACCGCGGCAGATGTTTTTTACCAAAGGCGTCGGCAAGCACCGGGAGAAACTGACGAGCTTTGAGCTTGCCTTGCGCAACGCCGCCATTGCTGAATTCAACCTGGTAAAGGTCTCGAGTATCTTCCCACCAAACTGCAAAATAGTTTCCAGACGTGTAGGCCTCAAGCAATTGAAACCTGGCCAGATCGTTTACTCAGTCATCAGTCAGGCTGAATCCAATGAGCCGCATCGTTTGATGGCGGCATCCGTTGGCGTGGCCATTCCAAAAGACACGAGCCGCTACGGCTATCTTTCCGAGCACCACAGTTTCGGTGAACGTGAGGGTGTCGCGGGCGATTACGCTGAGGATCTGGCGGCAACGATGCTGGGCACAATTCTCGGCGTCGATTTTGATCCGGATTTTTCCTGGGATGAGAAGAAAGAACTGTGGCGAATCAGCGGGCAAATCGTGCGGACCAGAAACGTCACGCAGTCGGCTATCGGCGACAAGAACGGTCTGTGGAGCACAGTGATTGCCGCCGCTGTCCTAATCTGAAATGGCTCGTTTTTTGGACTTGCCGCCTGAACAGGCAGACCTTGGGGATGCAAGGGCGGTCATTTTGCCACTGCCTTTCGAAGCTACTACTACTTACGGAAAGGGAACGGGGCGTGGTCCTGCAGCAATTATCGAGGCCTCAACTCAGGTCGAGCTCTACGACGAAGAGTTAAATGAGGAGCCGTGCCAAATCGGCATTGCTACGGCGAGACCGCCCGAGGGATTCTCCTCTGACCCGGAGGAAGCAATTGCGCAGATTTCGGCTGCGTGCGAAGTGCTGCTTGAGCGCGGGAAGTTTGTAGTGGGGCTTGGTGGCGAGCATACGGTCTCTGTGGGATTGATTCGGGCATACTCAAAATATTTTCCCGACGTGCGGGTTCTGCAGTTGGACGCGCATAGCGACTTGCGGGATATTTACCAGGGTTCAAAATTCAATCATGCCTGTGTGATGGCGCGGGTGAGTGAGATATGTCCCTATGTCGGGGTTGGTGTTCGCAGCGGCGTGGCCGGTGAAAGAGCGGTGCTCAACCCTCCGTCGAGATTGATTTACGCACACGAGATGCGGAGAAACACGGAATGGGTAGAGGAAGTCGTCGGTGCGCTGGCAGGTCCGGTTTACATCACCATCGATCTCGATTTTCTGGACCCGTCCATCATGCCTTCTGTCGGCGCACCGGAGCCGGGCGGATTCCTCTGGTATGAGACACTGGAGTTTCTCAGACAGGTGATCAACTCGCACACTGTGGTCGGATTTGATGTTGTCGAGCTTTCGCCGAAAACCGACCTGCCTGCCTCTGATTTCCTGGCAGCGAAACTCATTTACAAGCTGCTCGGGTACTTGTTCGAAGACGAGCTAGAAAAATCTTGACTCTTAATGCCTGTTTTGCTATCTTGCCGAATTGCATTTTTGAGAATGAAGTTTAAGGAGAGTAAGCTTTGAAGACATACATCGCCAACCCCGAGGAAGTTGAACAAAAATGGCTGTTGGTGGACGCCAACGGACAGGTGCTGGGCAGACTTGCCAGCCAGGTGGCTACGATTCTGCGGGGGAAACACAAGCCGATTTTTTCTCCCCACATGGACGTGGGTGATCATGTTGTAATTATTAACGCTGACAAGATCCGCGTCACTGGCAAGAAAGCATCGACAAAGCGATACTATCGTCACACTGGTTATCCCGGCGGTTTGCGTTCTGACTCGTTCGAGCAACTCATGCAGAAGGCGCCGGAGCAGATTTTAAAGAAAGCGATTTGGGGTATGATGCCCCACAATAAGTTGGGCAAGAAGATGGTCAAGAAGCTGCGCGTCTACGCAGGCGAAGCACATCCCCATGAAGCACAGAAACCCGAAAAAATTGAACTTAATTGATTAAGTAAGAGGATTTAATGAAGAACCAGGAATTTAGCGCCATCGGAAGAAGAAAAGAAGCTGTTGCCAGAGTGCGTCTCGTTCCGGGTGATGGCAAGTTTACTGTCAACAAGAAGCCGCTTTTGGAGTTTTTCAAGCGCGAGATTTTGCAGATGATCATCGAGCAGCCCTTGAACTTGACCGAAACCCTTGGCAAGTACGATATCTATGCCAATGTTCGAGGTGGCGGCCTTTCGGGACAGGCAGGCGCCGTTCGTTTGGGTATTGCCCGAGCGCTCATAAAAGTGGACGAGGAATACCGTCCTCCGTTGAAAACCGCGGGCTTGCTTACCCGCGACCCGAGAATGATAGAACGGAAAAAGTACGGCCAACCCGGCGCCCGCAAGAGATTTCAATTTTCTAAGCGATAAACATATTTTTTTAATACGCACACTGGCTTGATATTTGGGTGTCCGGCCTTTGCCGGATCAGTTGTATTGGCCAGTGGAGGAACGAACCCAGATTTGGAGGTTTGAATGAACGCATCTTTACAAGATCTCTTGATTGCAGGCGCCCATTTCGGACACCTGACCCGCAGATGGAACCCCAAGATGAAGAAATTCATCTTCATGGAGCGAAATGGGATTTACGTAATCGATCTCAAGAAGACGCTTGACTCCCTGCAAACAGCCTACCGGGAAATCGTTAACACTACGCGAGCCGGCGACCGGATTCTCTTCGTCGGAACAAAAAAGCAAGCCAAAGAGATTGTCAAAAATGAGGCCGAGCGTTGCAACGCGTTTTTTGTTAAGGAGCGCTGGTTGGGCGGCACGCTCACCAATTTTGCCACGATCAAGAAAAGTATCCGCCGTTTGAAACACATTGAAAAAATGGCGACCGATGGCACCTATGACAAGATTACTAAAAAAGAAATTTTGAAGCATGAGCGCGAGCGTGAAAAACTGGACGCTGTCCTTGGCGGCATCCGGGATATGACCAGACTGCCCGGCGCCATGTTTGTGGTAGATCCGAAAAAGGAGAGTATCGCAGTTGCCGAGGCGCGCAAACTCAACATTCCTCTGTTCGCGATGGTGGATACAAATTGTGACCCCGATATCATCGATTTTCCGATTCCCGCGAACGACGACGCGTTTAAGTCCATCGCCCTGATTTGCCGTGTGATGGCCGATGCAGTTCTGGAGGGTATGAGCGCGGCACAAGCGGCTGCCGAGGGCGAGGTGACCGAGGAACAAGTTATAGAACAGCGTGACGAGGTGCGCGACGAGGTTATCGTGAGTGAAGACGCCGCAGAGGTTGAAGCGCTCGCCGAAAAAATCAAAGAAGTTGAAAGTGAACAAAGCACTGAGTAAGTAGCGACTTTTTAGTTTGGAGGCAAAACAGGAATGTCTGTATCTGCAGGGCTAGTCAAGAGTTTGCGAGAGAAAACCGGGGTCGGCATCATGGAGTGCAAGAGTGCCCTGATGGAGACAGACGGCAATTTGGATAAAGCAGTTGAATTACTGCGTAAGAAAGGTGCTGCAACCGCAGAAAAAAAAGCAGGCCGCCAGGCCAAAGAAGGCTTGGTGGAAGCGTATATTCACCCGGGCAGTCGGCTGGGCGTGCTTGTTGAAGTGAACTGCGAAACGGATTTTGTTGCCAAGACCGACGATTTCCGGAATTTTGTGAAAGACATCGCGATGCAGATCGCAGCGACGAATGCCCGCGTCGTATCGCGCGAAGAGTTTCCTGAAGAGGAGGTGGAGAAAGAACGCGAGATCTACACCACTCAGGCAAAGAACGAAGGCAAACCCGACAACATTATCGACCGGTACGTTCAGGGCAAGCTGGACAAGTACTTTAAGGAAACGGTTTTATTGGAGCAGGGCTTCATCAAAGATCCCAACAAGATCGTGAAAGATTTACTGACGGAAGTGATCACCAGAACCGGTGAGAATATCAATGTGAGACGGTTCGCTCGTTTTCAACTCGGTTCCTAGTGCTATGCCACAAGCGCGGTATAAACGGGTACTGCTCAAACTCAGCGGCGAAGCGTTGATGGGGCGACAGGGTTTGGGCATCGATCCCAAGACAGTTGAAGAACTTGCTCTGGAGGTTAAAGAAATCTCTGCCCTCGGCGTGCAGATCGGCATCGTCATCGGTGGCGGCAATATTTTCCGCGGTTTGTCTGCCAGCGCGCGGGGTATGGATCGCGTGTCGGCGGACTATATGGGTATGTTGGCGACTGTGATCAATGCGATGGCGTTGCAGGATTATTTGGAGCGCAATAATGTTTATACGCGGGTGCTCACCGCCATCAAGATGGAAGAAGTTGCAGAGCCCTTCATTCGGCGGCGCGCCATGCGGCACCTCGAAAAGGGCAGGGTGGTCATCTTTGCCGCCGGCACAGGCAACCCTTATTTCACGACCGACACTGCCGCCGCGCTTCGAGGTGTTGAAATCGAAGCGGATGTCATTATCAAAGGCACAAAAGTTGATGGCGTCTACGATTCCGATCCAATGCTCAATAAAAATGCAAAAAAATATGACCATCTGACCTATCTGGATGTTGTGAAGCAGCAGTTGAAGGTGATGGATAGCACTGCCGTAACTCTGTGCATGGACAACAAACTGCCGATAATCGTTTACAATATTACCAGAAAAGGATACCTTAAACGAGTTATTCAAGGCGAGTCTATTGGAACAAGAATAGCGGGTGCATGACATGAAAATCAGCGAGACGAAACGAGATGCAGAAGAACGCATGCAAGGAACCGTAGAAAATACGCGCGTTGAGTTTACCAAGATTCGGACGGGCAAAGCTTCTCCGGCTCTGCTCGATACTATAAAGGTATCATATTACGGCAACATGGTTCCACTTAAGCAGGTGGCAACGGTCAATACCCCAGAACCCAGACTCATCACGGTGCAACCGTGGGAGAAAAACCTGGTGCCTGAGATTGAGAAGGCTATCATAAAAGGCGATCTCGGCTTGAATCCTGCCAGCGACGGCACGATTATTCGCATACCCATTCCTCAGTTGACCGAAGAGCGCAGAAAGGATTTTGCTCGCTTGTGCCATAAACTGGCGGAGGAGGGCCGCGTGGCTGTCCGCAATGTCAGGCGTGATGCGAACGACAAGTTCAAGAAGATGGATAAAAGCCACGAGATTTCGGAAGACCAGTATCACACGGCAATAGACGATATGCAAAAGGTTACGGATAAGCATATTGAGCAAATCGATGACCTGCTGAAGACGAAAGAGAAGGACATCATGGAAGTTTAACGCTTTTCATCCTGTCGTTCAAAGTGGGAGGTAGGCCGTTCGGTTTTGGAGGGAACGGCTTTTTTGTTTCCTTTCGAAACGGTTCGAAGACAATTCAATTAGGCTCTTTAAACATGCCAGTTATCCGAGACATACTGATTTTGATGCTCTTGCTACACACATCTGACGGGCGTGCTGTTGGCCGCCAACAGGAGCAGGCGAAGTTTACAGTCAAATTCCTTTTTGCCTTCCCTGAATTTGATCGCGACGATTTAGCCTTGTCCCAACCTCAGGCGCTGGCGGTTAATGCAAAAGGCCAGGTTTTTGTCCTTGATACCGGAAATAATAGAATTCTAAAATTTGATCGCAACGGCAAATTCATTCATGCCGTCGGCGGTTTTGGCTGGGAGGAAGAACAGTTCGATCAGCCCCGGGACATCTCGGTTAAGTTGTTGCTGGACGTGTTTGTTGCCGATTACAACAATGAAAGAGTCGAGCGTTACGATAAAGATTTGAATTACCTTTCATCCTATGACTCGGATGACACCTTGCCATCTGAGTTACAGTTTGGTTTTCCAACCGGCATCGATATTTCCAGACACGGAGAGCTGTTTGTTTGCGATTCGGAAAATGACCGTGTGCTGAAGCTAAATTCTTCCGGTGAGCCGGTCCTCAGCTTTGGCGACTTCAACTGGGGAGAAGGTCAGCTCCGAGAGCCGGGCAAAATCGAAGTGACGCCGGAGGACGTTGTCTACGTAACCGACCGGGAGGCAAACGATGTGGTTGTTTTTGATTACTACGGCACTTACGTTACCCGGTTTGGCCGCAAGATTTTGCAGCAGCCTAACGGTTTGGTTTGGACCGGCGATCAGCTTCTGGTGGCGGACTCGGGTCATGATCGCGTGGTCGTGTTTGATCGCAGAAATGATGCGGTGTTTCACTGGGGCGCAAAAGGCGAACTGAACGGCGCATTCGACAATCCCGTAGATGTGGCGGTGCACGAGGAACGGATTTATGTTCTCGATGCGAACAACGGCCGTGTTCAGGTGTTTGTATTGCAGCGTAGAGGAGGATAACGACTGATCTGATTGCTACTGCTTTCGCCATAATTGAAGGCGGATACTTTCTTAGCTTGTAATTGTTCTATGTAAAGCCTGGAAGCAGATCGTGGCCAGTCCTCCTGACACAGATCGAGTTTGTTTGTTCGTGCTGAAATGGTGCGTCATAATTGCGCTCGGCTTGGTTTATGTCCCGGCCAGCGCACAAGAAGTCACGCTTGGCGGCGGCGTATTCCGATCCTCCGAGAAGGGTACTACCTTCACCGTAGATTCTGATAAACGCCAGTATGCGCTCCCTGATAGTTTTCTGATCCCTGAGTCAGAGCAGGTCTGGCTCGATTCCCTTATTCTAAAACGAAACATTGACTACGAACTCAATTATGTGACAGGCGCCCTGTCATTTGTTCGTCTGCTTCCGGATAGCGCAGCAATCCAGGTTGCCTACCGCGTTCTTCCCTTTTCTTTGAGGAAAACATATTTTCACCGCCTACCTGTCCACGCCCGGGCGCACACAGAAAACGCAAGGGGGGTGGAAAACGGCGAAATTCGGCCGCTGCCACAACCTGCGCGCCCGGCGCCCGGATATTTGCCTTCGACCCTGCGCAGGAGCGGCAGTATTGTACGGGGTATCTCCATCGGCTCGAATCAGAACCTGCAGGTGGAATCCGGCCTGCGCCTGCAGCTCTCCGGGCGGCTGGCGCAGAATGTTGATGTCGTGGCTTCGCTCACGGACGAAGACACACCGATCCAACCGGAGGGAAATACACAAACGATAAACGAGATTGATAAAGTTTTCATTCAGGTGAAGGGGCCTAAATTGCAAGCGACTCTGGGCGATTACTACCTGGAACTCGCTGGCGGAGAGTTTACGAACTACAGTCGCAAACTGGAAGGCGTCATGGGAGAGGGTAACTTCGATAACAACGATTTTAAGATCTCAGCAGCGTCTTCGCGAGGTCAGTTCGCGACCAACGAGTTTCCCGGCAAGGAGGGCAACCAGGGGCCCTATCAGCTCAGTGCGCCGAGTGGAAATATCAGGATTCTGGTTCTGGCGGGAACTGAGCGGGTCTGGATCGATGGCGAACAGGTGAAGCGCGGAGAAAACAACGATTACGTTATCGAGTATGGCAACGGCCAGATTACGTTCACCCGCAACCGGCTGATCACCGCGGACTCCAGAATCGTTGTTGACTTTCAGTTTTCGGACGAGAGTTTTCGACGCAATTACCTGGCTGCGCAGGGCAAGATGCGCCTGTGGAACGATAAAATCCGGCTTGGCACTACGTTCATCCGCGAAAGCGACGACAAAGATGATCCGTTGGGTTTCAGCATTACTGATGATGCCATTGCTGCGCTCGAAGTCGCTGGTGACGACCTTGCCATCGTGCCCGGCGGCACGCTCGTCGGTGAGGGTGAAGGAACCTACGTAAAAGATTCCACCGGTGTTTTCAATTTTGTCGGGCTCGGAAACGGCAACTACAACGTGTCCTTTTCGTTCTTTGGCACGGGCAAGGGCGACTATCGCAATACCGGCCTGGGGCGTTTCGAATACGTCGGGCCAAACGATGGCGACTACCTGCCGTTTGTCATTTTGCCGCAGGCGCAGCGCCACGACCTCGTCGGCGTTAATTTTGATTTTGCCCCGGTGCAGAATGTCACTTTGCGCAGTGAGCTTGCCTTTAGTCAATTCGACCGCAATCTCTATTCGTCCAAAGACGACGGCGACAACAGCGGCACCGCCTACAATGTGACGCTCAGATTCAGCCCGGAGCAGATCAAGGTGGGCGGCAGGAATTTCGGCAAGCTGGACTTTTCCGGTTACCTGCGCCGCAAGAACAGAAATTTTCGGGAAATCGATCGTTCTACCATTGCGGAGTTTAACCGGCGGTGGAATATTCCTGACTCGGTTTCCACTCGGAAAGAGGACATTCTGGAACTACGCGGTGACTACCAACCACTCCGTGGCTTCAGCGTCGGCGGCGGGGTAGGACGACTTTCAAAGTCATCGTTATTTGAAGCGAACCGGTGGGATCTGCGAGCGCAGCTTTCCCGAGCCAACCTGCCAAATCTCGACTATTTCCTGGAATTCATCGACCGGAACGACGACAACATTGGTCAAAAGAGCAAGTGGCTGCGCCAGCGCGGGCGGGCTGAATACGATCTGCGCAAGCTCAGGCCGGTTCTTGAATATGAGGGGGAGATCAAGAAAGATACCAACTTCGACTCGAGCCGAACCGGTTTCCGCTATAATTCATTCACGGCGGCACTCCACCTTTCACCGTGGAAGGTGCTGACGGCCGTCGCCCGGTACAATGTACGCGATGATGACGACAGGGTCGCTGGGGCGTTTGTGGATAAGTCCATAGCCAAAACCCAGACGTACAGTCTGACGCTCAAGAACTGGCACGCTTTGAATCTGCTTGCGTCTTACACACACAGGGAGCGCAATTTTAGCGACGAAACCGTGTCGGACACCCGCACCGACCTGGCTGACATCAGAATTGGCTTTCGTCCGCGGCAGTCGGCGATCAGCAGCAATCTTAACTATCAGATTTCGAACACGCAGGTCGCGCGCCAGGAAGAAGTGTTTATCGAGGTGGATGAAGGCACGGGCAACTTTCGGTTCAACGAAGATTTCAACGAATTTGAACCGGCGGCGTTTGGCAACTTTGTCCGCCGCTTGTTCACAACCGGTGAGTTTATTCCCGTGGTCGAACTGAAGATGCGCTTGGACTTGCGGCTCCGGCCCGGCAAGTTTTTTGGCGCAGAGCAGTCTCAGAGCGGCTTTTTCGAACGCATGTTTCGGCCAGTGACTACGGAGTCGTTTCTGCGCATCGATGAAAGAACCACTGAGGATGACGTTGGAAAAATCTATTTCCTCAATCTCAATGCTTTCCAACAAGACTCCACGACCATTTTTGGCAGTATCGAATTCCGGCAGGATGTTTATCTCTGGCGCAACAGCAGGGAACTCTCCGTGCGTTACCGCTACCGCAACAGGAATGAGTTGAACAACCAATTTGTGGAAGGAGGACAGGACCGCGAAGTGCTGGAGCACCGGCTGAGAGTGCTATATCGGTTTACGCACAGATTTTCGTTGCAGACCGAGTATATCCATTCGTCAGAGAACCTCGAGTTCGGCTCGGCTACCCGGGCTGACCGGCAGATTCGGTCAGACGAGTTGCAAATGGATCTGGTTTTTCGGCCCGTGCCAAAATGGGAGCTGGGCCTGAAGGGGGAATACAGCAGAAACAAAGACCTTGTTCCGAGCCCGGACACAAAGGCGGACTTGTTCGCTTTCACGCCCCGCGCCAATTATTCGCTGAGCAAGAAAGGCAGGCTGCGCGCAGAATTTCAGTGGGCGCGGGTCAGCGTGTCGCCGAAGAACAGATTGATCCCATTCGAACTGACCGACGGCAGGCGGGCTGGCAGCACATTCAGGTGGAACGTGAGCCTGGAGTATCGAGTTTCACAGAACGTTCGCGCTTCCGCCACTTACTTCGGGCGCAGCGAACCGGACCTGCCGAATACTCAGCACATTGCACGCGTGGAGATGAGGGCGTTCTTTTAATACAGGCGTACCGGCTTGAATTGATTGAGCCGGAGTTGAGCGGAGCAGATCTCGGGCGTGCTCAAAGTTACAGAAACCGCTTTGCTAAGTTCTTTAGTGATGGGAAATATGGAGTTTTCGGTCAGACACTAATTACCGGTCGCACTGACTTAACGCAGATGAAAAGGTTGAACACCATTCTCTTGAACGGAGTGCTCCTGATGGCCATTTTC
>Ga0114948_10000913_pt1 | contig 12218 bp, 10 predicted proteins | sample CR04metaG_FD_83877 | JGI IMG/M metagenome (GOLD analysis project Ga0114948, IMG submission 83877) | Deep subsurface microbial communities from Mariana Trench to uncover new lineages of life (NeLLi) - CR04 metaG | ecosystem: Environmental > Aquatic > Marine > Ocean trench > Sediment | place...
ATTTTTATTATTTCACTATTAATCGGCTCTGTTGATATCAGTATCAAACAGTTGTTGCATACATTGTGGGCACAGGATGATTCACTGGTGTCAAGCGTCGTGCTGGAACTACGATTACCAAGAACTGTTGTTGGTTTTATGGTTGGTGCAATGCTGGCTCTGGCGGGTGCGTTAATGCAGGTGCTATTACGCAACCCATTGGCTGAGCCATATGTATTAGGTGTATCAGGAGGCGCTTCTGCTGCGGTATTGATTGCTATGCTATCCGGATTGAGTGGTTTATGGATTTCGGGCAGTGCTTTTTTTGGTGCAATGATTTCCATGTTACTGGTATTTGGTCTGGCTCATGGCAAGGGTGACTGGAGTCCTGCTCGACTATTACTGACAGGTGTTGTGATTGCCGCAGGCTGGGGCGCATTGATCAGTTTAATCCTGTCGATAACCCAGGGGACACAACTGCGGGGGATGTTGTTCTGGTTAATGGGGGATTTGAGTTACGCGCAATACACACACTGGGCACTGATTGTGTTGGTTGTTTGTCTGCTGGTTTCGATGATGATTTCCAGAAACCTGAACATATTAGCCAGAGGCGAGCTACAGGCGGCAACGCTGGGGGTCTCTCCTAAAAAGATTCGATACCTTATATATTTTCTTTCGTCCTTACTGGCCGCAACTGCGGTGACACTGGCAGGGAATGTCGGTTTTGTCGGATTAATCGTGCCACATGCGATACGTTTAATGGTGGGCAGTGACCATAGAGTTCTTCTACCCGCAGCATTTCTACTCGGTGGTTGCCTGGTGATGTTAGCGGATGGTCTGGCAAGGACAATTATTGCTCCTCAACAACTTCCAGTTGGTGTGTTAACCGCGATTATCGGGATACCCGTTTTCCTGATTTTACTGAGACGGCAATCATGAATTTATTGCAAGTAAAATCACTGACTGTATCAATCGCCGGGAAACCGATTTGCAATGAACTGAATATAAAAATGCAGCGCGGTGAATGTTGGGCCATATTGGGTAGCAATGGCGCAGGCAAAACAACCTTGCTGCATACCTTAGCCGGATTGAGGGCTGCTGATAAAGGCCAGATTGATTTTTCAGGTAAATTACTTGAACACTGGCCACGAAAATTATTGTCACAAAAACTGGCTTTATTGTTACAGGACAGCAACGATATCTTTCCCAGCACGGTTCTGGAAACCGTGATGATAGGCCGACATCCACATCTGAAATTTTGGGAGATGGAAAGTCAAAGCGATTTTGAACTTGCCAGAAAAGCACTGGCCGATGTCTCTCTTGAAGATGTTCAGGATCGACAGGTAAATACATTATCTGGAGGTGAACGACGGCGTTTGGCCATCGCAACCTTATTGGTACAGGATCCTGAATTATTTTTGCTTGATGAACCTACCAATCATCTGGATATGCGTTATCAAATTACCCTTCTGGAAATGTTGATTGCAAGGGCAAAATCTAAAGACGGAACACTTTGTATGGTTTTGCATGATGCCAATTTGGCAAGAAGATTTTGTACACACATTATGTTGATGATCAGTCCGGATGATATTGTCACCGGCAAGATTGAAGATGTCTTAACTGAAGATAATCTTGCCAGGCTTTATCAATTTCCCATCAGGTCGGTAGAAACAGAATCGGGGCGTGTGTTTTTACCGGGCGCTTTGTAACTGTTCACATAATATCCGGGTACCCTGTAGAATTCTGAACGTCTGCCGGTGAATCAGATCAGGAGGGATATGATATAGGTGATTATTTCTGGCTGCGTTGATCGTTGGCCATTGCAGCCAGTCGTCCAGCCAGGGTGGACGTTGATCACCTTCTGCCGTCCCGCTGGCAATGATGACATCCGGATTTGCTGAAATAACAGACTCTATATTAACTTGCGGAGACAGGATGGGAAGCTCAGCAAATACATTTCTTCCCCCGCAGATTTCAATCACTTTACTCATCACATGATGGCCATTGATGGTGAACAGCGGTTGATTCCAGATCTCATAGAAGACGCTGACAGAAGGTTGTTCACTGTATTCATTAATAATATCTGTTAATTCATCTCTGAATTTCTGACTTTGCTGTTTTGCATAGTCATAGGTCCCGGCCAACTTTCCCAGATTTTCGACAGTGTGTGGAATGGCCTCCATATCTTCGGGCGAAGAAATATAGACAGTCAGTTGCAGATGAATTAGTTGTTCAATGAATTGATCATGTGATTGTCCACTTCCCCAGGCGACAATCAAATCAGGTTGTAGTGATAGAATTTTTTCAATGTCCAGATGATTGGCATCACCAATGCGCGCGATTGATTTTACTGCCTCTGGATAATCACTGTAATCATCAACACCGACTAGCATGTCTCCAGCGCCCGCCGAATATATTAATTCAGTAATATGTGGAGAAAGACTGATTATTTTTTGTGCAGGCTGGTCAAGAACGACAGGTCTCATGGCATCGTCAATGACTTTAATTGCAAATGATTCAGTCGCCAGTGATTCAGTCGGGCACAATAAAAACGTTATTGCCAGAAAAAACAGAGAAAATATTGATATTTTATAGTGGCGAATGATTGGCAAGAATTCAGTGGCTCGAAATGATTTCTAAAGCTGGATGATTCTTAAAATTGATCTTGTGTTTGTTCAAGGACTTCAAAATCACGTTCGATCTGTTCAGCATCACGTTCAGGCAGAGGCAGGGCTGAATCGTCAGCTTGTTTACTAACATCTTCTGCTAGTGCCTCTAGTTCTTTTTGGTCTTCTTCATCTCTGCTTTGATCGGCCCTCTTGATTTCATCATCAGAACCAAACCATCTGCTAAATAAGCCTTTTTTCTTTCTTTTTCCCGTGATAAGAATATTTGAAGTCTCGTTGTTGTCTTCATCAGAATAATACCTGTCAGCCGGTGTGATATTGCCTTCAAGGTGTGTCAGCTTATCGTCTTTAAAAAATAATGCGATATGACGTTGAACACGGGTTCCACTACCTGGTTCATTACTATAGATATATTCCCAACGGTTACTGTGGAAAGGGTCTACCAATAAGGGGGTACCCATAATAAATTTTACTTTAGCCCTACTCATTCCGGGTTCAAGTTTGTCTATCATCGCCTGTTCAATGACATTGCCCTGCTGGATATCGACTCGGTATACGAATGGTATTTTGAAACTGCCATCCGCGCGCCTGGAACAACTGCTAGTTAGGCTAGAGATGAGGATAGAGAAAGCAATAAGTAATACGATCTTGTTCAATAGAAATTCCAGTTGTAAAAGCTTGCGGCACCCAGGTTTGAACCTGAAAAGAATAATTGTATCGTAATGTAAAGCAAAGGACACGTTATACTCAGGTAGTTTGAATATAGATACAGAGGTCAGGACATCAGACTGTGATTTCAGTATAATCGGTCGGCAGTTTGTTCTATTTTGCTCATTCATGAGGGGGGCAATCGTTGGAAACACAAGATTTAAAAGATGCCGGACTCAAGGCGACCCTGCCAAGATTACGCATTCTTCAGATTATGGAAGAATCCGATCAAAAACATTTGAGTGCGGAAGATGTTTACAAGGCTTTGCTGGAGCACAATGAAGATGTTGGTCTGGCCACCGTTTATCGCGTATTAACCCAGTTTGAATCGGCTGGGCTGGTGATTCGGCATCATTTTGATTCCGGTCATTCAGTATTTGAACTTAACAGAGGTGGGCATCACGATCATATGGTTTGCCTCAAAACGGGCAAAGTGATCGAATTCAAGAATGAAGAAATTGAACGGATACAAAAGGAAATTGCTGAGCAGCATGGTTATAAGCTGGAAGAACATAGCCTGGTGCTGTATGTGATTCCGAAGGAGGAGGATGCGTGAGTATTTCTTGGGGGTCTGGCTTTAGCCTGACCTCATAAATCATACCAATCTGTAAGTTTGTATTTCGCCCTTATGGCGAGTGGCTTTTTGATGCTCGCCCCTCAAAAAGTCACCAAAAAAGAGGGCGCCCCAATTTCATGGCCTGCGGCTTCCTTCGTAAGTGAATAGTTATCACGGGTCGCGCCTACATGACTTCCTCGACTCTGTCTCCTGATTCGTTCTCGGTCTCTGTTCCAGACTCGACTCTACCGATTACTTCCATGTAATCGTACCTTCTGCATCCATGCAGTCGTGTCATGGAGCCGCTCAACTGAACGTCCTGTTCAGTTGCCCCTATAACTACTCACTTCCTCAGCATGAAATAAGGGGAGCAAAATCTAACAAAGCTGAACTTTTAGCGGATACGATCTTTAGGAGTTATTCCGAATACGTAAAAAACTATGATTATCAATAGATAACCTAACATTTTAACTACATGATACATTTTTAGACCAGCAGTCAAAACGCTAACGTCAGGTTTTTTTGGGTTATAGTAAACTTTTAAATTTGGTGCCGTTTCAAATATATTATTTAAAGTCTTATCTACATAGAGCACACTCATGTTCATGGGGAAGCCATAACCAATCAGGTTTGATTCGTACTCTTTCCCCTTTACCTCGTCTTTATATACCAAATTCATCTTATAGTGTTTGATATTTCGTAAATGAATAATCCCAAAAATACTATCCCTAGAATGTTTAATTTTGTCGTTATCATTCGTTTTTTAACATTTCTTTTGCGTGAGCCAGGGTCTGTTTGGTGATTTTTACACCGCCTAGCATACGGGCGATTTCATCAATCCGTTCTTCATCATTCAATTCGCCAACACGAGTTAATGTTGTCCCTGCGTGCGTTGCCTTGGCAACTTGCAAATGGTGATCCCCTTGCGAAGCAACTTGCGCCAGGTGTGTGACACAGAAGACTTGTCGTTTGTCTGACAGACTGTGTAAAAGTTTACCAACAATTTCAGCCACGCCCCCGCCGATACCACTATCTACTTCATCAAATATCAATGTCTGAATACCTTTGTCTTTACTTCCTGTCACTTGTATCGCCAGGCTAATTCGAGACAACTCACCTCCAGAGGCAACCTTACTCAAAGGCTGTAGCGGCTGGCCGGGATTCAGTGAAACCAGGTAATCAATTTTATCCATGCCATTTTGCAGAGGCATGTCTTTCTCAATATCGTTTACTTCGATTGAGAATTGCCCGCCGGGCATTCCCAGGTCATTTAGTTTTTTAGAAATATCAAGGCTAAGTTTTTTGGCCGCCTGTTGTCGACAAAGACTTAATTTGCTGGCTACCTTGCGGTAGTTATCAATTGAGGATTTTTGAAGCTCGATCAACACTTTAAAACGTGCTTCACTGTTTTCGAGTTTGTGACATTCATCTTCTAGCGTAACAAGATGATCACTCAGTGCTTCCGGCTGAATCTTATGTTTACGTGCTATGTCATGGAATGCGCCAAGCAGATCTTCAATCTCTTTTAGTCGTTCTGGATCCAGCTCAAGTCTGTCCAGATAGTGACGCAATTCATCACTGGCTTCACCAATCTGGATTGATGCGCCATTCAGTAATTCAATGACAGTCACCAGGGATGGATCGAATTTCTGGATATCCTGAAGTTCGTCAAGATGGTGACTGATCTGGCTTTGAGTTGAACGTTCTTCTTCAGAAAGTTGCTGAAATGTTTGTTGACATACTTCCAGTAAGCGACTGGCGTTCGCTAATTTGCCATATTCTTTTTCAACCTCACTGAATCTTGACTCGCCCGGATCAAGTGCCTGTAATTCCTGAATTTGGTACTGAAGTAGTTCAATCTGTGCATCATGGTCGCGGTTGTCTCCGCTCAGGGCCTGTAGTTCAATTTCGTTTGCATTCCAGACTTTCCAGGCATTTTTGGTTTCATTTAATTGCTGTGGATGCTTGCCGAATTCATCAAGAAGATATCTTTGGACATCTGCTTTTAGTAGAGATTGATGTGCATGCTGACCATAAATATCTACCATGCATTCTCCCAGTGAACGTAAAAATTGTGCCGGCACAGAACTGCCATTGACGTATGCACGTGAACGACCATCTTTATTAATTACCCGTCGCAGTATCAACTCATCGTCGCAGTCGATCTCCTGTTCTGCCAATACAGACTGGATCTCGTTATCATCTTCGATATCAAAGATTGCAGTAATCTCAGTTCGTTCACAAGCAGCGCGAACAATGCCACTGTCCGAGCGATCACCCAGGACCAGCCCAAGTGCGTCAACCATAATCGATTTACCAGCACCTGTTTCACCAGTAAAAACAGTCATACCAGCATTGAAAGGAATATCCAGTTCTTCGATAACGGCAAAATTCCTGATATGCAGGTGCTTCAGCAAACTTCGGTGCCCCACTGTAATTTTTCGCGGAGGATATTGAAATGGTCATGACCTTGGGGATGTATCAGTCTAATTCTCTTGTCTTTTTTCTGGATACGAACGCGGTCGCCAGGGGCAAGTTCTAGTTCAATTTCACCATCGCAGGTTAAACGCGCATGATCGGTCTCACGTGTGCCGACGATGATTTCAACCAGGCTGTTACCATCAATTACAATCGGTCTATTGGTGAGTGTATGTGGACAAATAGGCACCAGCGCCAGGGCATCCAGTGAAGGATGCAATATCGGGCCGCCTCCGGCGAGGGCATAGGCCGTTGAACCAGTGGGGGTGGTCACGATTAATCCGTCCGAGCGTTGCCGATGTACAAAACTGCCGTCTACGTAGGTCTCGAATTCGACCAGTCTGGCGATGTTCCATTTTTGCAAGATAACATCATTAAAGGCACTGCTTTTCAGGATCGATTTACCATCCCTCAGTACCTCAACATGCAGCAGAAAACGTTCATCTTCGACAAATTCACCAGCAAAAATCGCATCAAGATGCTCTTCGAATGCATTAGCCGGGATGTCGGCCAAAAATCCCAGTCGACCTCTATTGATACCCAATAAGGGCATTCCATGCAGACAGGCGAGATGAGCGGCTTTCAGCATGGTGCCATCACCACCAATGGCGATGGCAAGGTCGCAGTTTGCGTCAAATTTATTCTCTTTCATGTCAGGCAAACTCGTTTGCTCTGCCAGTGAAGAGCTACACTCGTCTAGTATAAAATCTATTTCATTAGATTGCAGATAAGCAATCAGTTTGTTGAGTGTTTCAGCAACTTTTTTGGCGTCGGAATTGGTTATTAATGCGATACGTTTGAACATGTGACTACCATAATTAATATTATTGACCACAAACTTAGCATGATCGACAGTCACCCACCAAACAATGATTTTGCACTCTTCCCGTTAGAGTGCTAAATTTTGCATTTTAAATGAAGCAAGTAATCACAGGATAGGTATGCCCAGGCCAAAAAAATCTCAGGAACTGCCCGAGCGCAGCCTGTTTCTATTTAAGTCAATAGTCGATCATTTTATCAATGATGGACAGCCTGTCGGTTCTCGGACCCTGGCACGGGATCTGGGTCTGGATCTCAGCGCAGCGACGATTCGTAATGTCATGTCAGATCTGGAGGATCTGGGCTTATTACACTCACCGCATACCTCAGCAGGGCGCATTCCCACGGCTAGAGGATATCGTTTGTTCGTCGATACCTTGTTACGGGTAGGTGACCTTGGTGATGAAGAAATACAACGTATGGCAGAGGAAATGGATGCGGTGAATAATATGCAAAATCTGATGCAAAGAACCTCATCAATGCTATCAGACATCACCCATCTCGCCAGTGTCGTGATGTTACCCCGGATTGAGCAGAGCACTTTAAATCAGGTTGAATTCGTTTCCTTGTCTGACAATCGAATTCTGGTTATTTTTGTGATGAGTGATAATGAAGTCCAAAATAGAATTATTCACACAGCACGGAAATTCAGTGCATCAGAGCTGGAACAAGCGGCCAATTACCTGAATAAAATGTTCACAGGCAAAGACTTGAATGACATTCGCAAGGATATGTTGGCTGAACTCGAGAGCATGAAAGAGAACGTCAATAGGCTGATGCAAGCAGCCATCGAAATGGCGCAACAAGCAATTAATACAAATTCACAGGATGGTGACTATGTGCTTGCAGGTGAAACCAACCTCATGGGTGTGTCGGGATGGGACGATATAGAGCGGCTTAAGCGCTTGTTCGACACCTTCAATCAGAAGCGTGATATTTTACATCTACTAGAACAATCTATTAATGCCAAAGGTGTGCAAATCTTTATTGGTGAGGAATCAGGTTATGAGGTATTGGATGATTGCAGTGTCGTCACTTCAGCTTATGAGTCTGAAGGTCAGATACTGGGTGTGCTTGGCGTGATTGGGCCTACGCGCATGGATTACGAGCGAGTCATACCCATTGTGGAATTAACTGCAAAAATGTTGGGTTCGGCCTTGAATTCCAGATAAGTACCCTTACCTAGAGATAATAAACAACAAGAGACACATAATATACCGGAAAGCCCCGTAATCAGGGGTTTTCTGTTGTTTTTAATAGACGAAATAGCTTGAGGAAAATCATGACAGGCAAGCAGCGTAACGAAGTTAGTCCAGAAGAAATAACCCTGGAAGAAGTTATTGAGGAAGTTGAAGATCACACACAGGAAGATGAAGTCTCGGCCGAGACGGACACCGATGAAGCAACAGCAGAGATCACTATCGAATCGCTTTCAGAACAGATTGAGATCTTAAAGACACAGGCAGAAGATAATCTGGATAAAGCAGTTCGTGCACAGGCGGAACTAGACAACGTACGAAAACGTACCACTCGGGATGTCGAGAATGCGTATAAATATGCCCTGGATAAATTTATTAATGAACTGTTGCCTGTATTGGACAGTATGGAGTTGGGAATCAATGCCTCAATCGATACCTCAGGGGAGGAGGTCGATATCAGCAGTTTACACGAAGGCCTGGAGTTGACCATGAAGATGTTCTGTTCATGTTTAGAGAAATCCGGGGTCAATCCAGTCGATCCCCAGAAAGGCGATAAATTTAATCCGGATCAACACGAAGCCGTGACCGTGCAGGAAGTGGACGATACTGAATCAGGCGCTGTTATCACTACGCTGCAGAAGGGATATGAGCTAAATGGACGTTTAATCAGGCCAGCCATGGTGATTGTGGCGAAATAAATTTTCGCGCTGCCCTTGAAAAAACAGTCAGCAGACACATATACGGAACATCAGAAAGAATTACATATATTTTTAATTAATTTATAGCAGTTTTGGAGAACATCAGATGGGTAAAATAATTGGAATTGACCTTGGAACGACAAATTCCTGCGTCGCAATATTAGAAGGCGGTAAGCCCAAGGTAATTGAAAATAGTGAAGGTGGAAGAACGACACCGTCTATCGTTGCGTATGCAGAAGGTGATCAGGTTCTGGTTGGGCAATCCGCCAAACGCCAGTCAGTTACAAATCCAGAGAACACTCTGTTTGCTGTTAAGCGTTTGATTGGTCGTCGTTTTGATGAGGATGTGGTGCAGAAAGACATCCACATGGTGCCTTACAAGATCGTCAAGGCCGACAATGGTGATGCTTGGGTTGAAGTCAATGGCAAAAAGATGGCCTCTCCAGAAATCTCAGCCCGTGTGTTGATGAAAATGAAACAAACGGCAGAAGATTATCTCGGTGAAGAAGTGACCGAAGCTGTTGTGACTGTACCTGCGTACTTTAATGACTCACAGCGTCAGGCGACCAAGGATGCGGGTAAGATTGCCGGTCTTGATGTAAAGCGCATCATTAACGAACCAACGGCTGCAGCATTAGCATTTGGTATGGATAAGAAAGAAGGTGATGCCAAGATTGCAGTTTACGATCTGGGTGGTGGTACCTTTGATGTGTCCATTATTGAAATTGCCGAGATTGATGGCGAACACCAGTTTGAAGTGTTATCGACCAATGGTGATACCTTCCTCGGTGGTGAAGATTTTGATTTACGTATCATTGATTTCATTTGTGACGAATTCAAAAAAGAGCAAGGCGTTGATTTGCATAATGACCCACTGGCTTTGCAACGACTCAAGGAAGCTGCAGAAAAAGCCAAGATTGAATTATCTTCAACTCAGCAAACCGATATTAATTTACCGTATATAACGGCAGACGCAAGTGGCCCGAAGCATCTTAATATCAAGATAACGCGTGCCAAGCTGGAATCACTGGTCGAAGATTTGGTTGATCGTACCATCGACCCTTGTCGTATTGCCCTGGAAGATGCGGGACTGACTACCACCGAGATTACCGACGTGATTATGGTCGGTGGTCAAACGCGTATGCCGAAGGTGCAGGAGAAGGTAGAGGAATTCTTTGGCAAGGAACCGCGTAAAGATGTTAATCCTGATGAAGCTGTGGCTGTTGGTGCTGCGATCCAGGCAGGAGTTTTGGGTGGTGACGTCAAAGATGTTCTGTTGCTGGATGTGACACCATTGTCTCTGGGTATCGAAACCATGGGCGGCGTCACGACCAAGTTAATCGACAAGAATACAACTATCCCAACCAATGCCAGTCAGGTCTTTTCTACTGCTGAAGATAATCAGGGCGCTGTGACCGTGCATGTCTTGCAGGGTGAGCGTGAAATGGCAGCAGGCAATAAATCTTTGGGACGATTCGATTTGTCGAATATCCCACCGGCTGCACGTGGTGTGCCTCAGATTGAAGTCAGCTTCGACATTGATGCAAATGGTATTCTGAATGTCTCTGCTAAAGACAAGGCAACCGGCAAGGAACAGTCTATCGTCATCAAGGCGTCCAGTGGCCTTTCGGATGAAGAGGTTGAAAACATGGTCAAGGATGCTGAAGCTCATGCCGAAGAAGACCGCCTGGCCAAGGAAATGGTCGAGTCTCGTAATTTGGCAGACAATATGATCCACGCTTCCAGAAAGTCTGTCGAAGAACTGGGTGACAAGGTTGAAGAACAGGAAAAGACAGATATTGAAGCCGCGATTGCAGATGTTGAAGAAGCCCTGAAGGGTGACAGTAAGGAAACGATTGACGAGAAAACTACGAAGCTGACAGAAATTGCCGGAAAATTAGCTGAACGTGTCTATCAGCAAAGTGCTGAGGAGGGACAAGCTGAAGCTGGCGCGACCGAAGGCAGTGCTGATTCTGAGGATGATGTGGTCGATGCCGAGTTCGAGGAAGTCAAAGACGACGACAAGTAAGCTATCATTATTGAATCCCATTGAAATGGATGGGGTTTGTTTAAGGTAAGCATGGTTTGAAGAAATCATGGCACGGCCCGAAAGAGAAGACTTTTCTTTCGGGCTTGTTTGCGTGATGAATATTTAAAAATATCGAATAAAATACGCCTATTGAAAAGGTTAATGGGATTCAGGATTAGAACATAACACAAAATGGCAAAACGAGATTATTACCAGGTACTTGGCGTATCAAAGAACGCGACAGATGCTGAATTGAAAAAGGCATACCGACGATTGGCGATGAAACATCATCCAGATCGAAATGAGGGAGATGCGGCCGCAGAAAAAAAGTTCAAGGAAGCAAAAGAGGCCCACGATATATTGTCCGATGAGCGTAAACGTGCGGCCTATGACCAGTTCGGACATGCAGGCGTTGATAATAGTGCCGGGCCGGGTTTTGGCGCAGGTGTCGGTGATATCTTTGATAGTGTTTTTGGCGATATTTTCGGTGGTGCTACCCGAGGTGGTGGCGGACAACGTGTTTATCGTGGTGCCGACTTACGCTATGACATGGCGTTAAGCCTGGAAGATGCTGTTGCCGGAACAACAGTTAAAATCAGAATCCCAAAGCTTGTCGAATGTGATGTTTGCATTGGCTCAGGTGTAAAGAAAGGCAGCTCACCAGCAACCTGTCCCACCTGTGCAGGTCAAGGACAGGTGCGTATGCAACAGGGATTTTTTTCCTTGCAACAGACCTGTCCGCAATGTCGTGGACAAGGTAAAATTATTAAAGACCCATGTAGTGCTTGTCATGGAAAAGGCAGGGTTAAAGATACCAAAACAATTTCAGTGAAAATACCTCCCGGTGTTGATAATGGAGATCGCATTCGCTTATCAAATGAAGGGGAAGCCGGAGAAAATGGTGGGCCGCCAGGTGATCTGTATGTACATGTGAATGTGAAAGAGCATGCAATATTCACCAGAGACGACACCAATCTCTATTGTGATGTACCGATCAGCTATACAACTGCAGCATTGGGCGGTGAGCTTGAAGTGCCAACACTGGACGGGCGTATCAAGTTAAAGATTCCTGTTGAAACCCAGAGTGGAAAATTATTTCGTTTGCGAGGGAAGGGTGTAAGATCA
>Ga0114948_10000916_pt1 | contig 12212 bp, 9 predicted proteins | sample CR04metaG_FD_83877 | JGI IMG/M metagenome (GOLD analysis project Ga0114948, IMG submission 83877) | Deep subsurface microbial communities from Mariana Trench to uncover new lineages of life (NeLLi) - CR04 metaG | ecosystem: Environmental > Aquatic > Marine > Ocean trench > Sediment | place...
ACCATGAGGTCTTCGGCGTTGTCGTTCCACCGTTCGCCGAACTTCGAACAGCCCATGCCGAGGAGAGCGACCTTGTCTCTGATTCCGGTTGCCATGCGTCTGCCTTTCCCTGGATACCCGCGCTAGCAGCCCGTGGGAGTCGCTTTCCAGAAATAACGTCGAAAGCCGCGGTTGGTGTCGTAGTCCTTGATGCGGAACACCATACGCATCGGTTGCCCGACTTGCAGCTCGGTGCCCGGATCGATATCGGCCAAATCCATCATCGCGCGACCACCCTCGTCGAACTGCACCATGCCGTAGTAGGCCGGTGGATCCGGGCTATAGGTGAGCCGATCGGCGGTGTGGGAGTTGAGCGTGGCCGTCCGCTCCGAGAACGGATAGTCGTCCTGGCTCTCGACGGCATTGCAGTCCGGATTCGCGCACTGGTGACTCTTCGGATATTGCGGTGTCTTGCATGTCCGGCATCGCCCGCCGACAAAGCCCAGCAGCATGTCCTTGTTGCGAAACAGCGTGGTCAGGCCGGTCTGCTTGTCGACCTCGGCACGCAGTCCCCGTTCGAGGGTGACGAGGTCGTTGATGGCGAGGTAACGCTGGTAGTTGGTCTCCTTGCGTCGTCGGGTCAAATGTCCAGCGATCCCGAGCGCCGGTTTCGCCGCTCCGAGTTGCTCACCGGCTTCGACAACGAGGGCGTCGCAGCCCTGCCCGAAGCCGGTCACCAGGACCTTGTCGCCCGGGCAGGCCTGTTCGAGCGCATGGACCAGCATCAACAGGGGGTGTGCCGCCCCGGCCTCACCGCAGGTGCCCTGCAGATTATCGCGCACACTGGCGGCGGGTATCCCGAGCTGGCCGGCGAGGGTGGCTGCGACCCGGCGGGTTGCCGACGGGACACAGAAATGGGCGATCGCCCCGGGGTCCACAGCCGCCGCCTCCAGCGCCCGCACCACTGCGGTGGGAATGATCTTGAGATAACCCTCGTCACGAACCCAGCGTTCTTCCCAGACGTAGTCGAACGGCTGGTTCTGCCCCCGGTAGTGGTCGACAAAGTCGACGGTCTCGGTCGCATGGCCCAGCAGCCGGGCAGCGCCATCGCCCTGGGCAATGAGCAGCGCCGCGGCGCCATCACCCGTGGTCAGCTCCAGCGGACTGGCGGCCTTGGTGCGACGCTTCTCGGCGCCCACCACGAGGACCGGGCCGCCACCACCGGCCACCGTCTGTAGCGCCGTGACGAGCGCTGCGGTGCCAGCCCGTTGCGAGCCGGTGATGTCGAGCGTGCGCAGGCTGTGGCCCAGGCGCAAAGCCTCGGCGACGATGCCGGCGTTCTGCCGGTCCTGGAAGGGCAGGCTGGTCGATGCCAGATAGACACCCTGGATACCGTCCCGCCCCGCGCCGCCGAGCGCGTCGCGGACCGCTTCGACGGCCATGGTGACAGCGTCCTCGTCCCAGTTGGCGATGGACCGCTCACCTGTGCCCAGAGCCTCGAGACCGGGATTGAACCAGGCGTTGGTCGCGGCAATGACCTCGCGCTGTAGACGCAGCCGCGGCACGTACCCGCCAAAGGCGTGGATTCCAACAGACATACTAGGACCCGGCCGGTGTCGAGCACCATGACGTGTCGCTCGAAGGCACCGGAATGAAACGATACAACATCGACGTCGCACGTGGACCGGAGGGCACGCTGCTCGCGCGTCGCACGATCACGACACTCGCCCGCCTGATCGGAGCACACGTGTGCAGACGTGCGTGGGGCAAGGCTTCAGCCGTGCATCACTGGCCTGAAGGCCTGCGCCACAGAGCGGGGCTCCTGCCACAGCTCCTCACTGCGGCCTTGGTCTCGGGCGTGCGGTTCACGGCAACGCGAACGCGATCAGCTCGCCCTGATAGTTGCTCCCGCCGACCGCGAGGACGAGGTACTGCTTACCATCGAGCATGTAGGTCATCGGCGAACCGGTTTGCGCCGAGGGAATAGGCACCGCGCCGCGTTCCTGTCCAGTCGCCTTGTCGTAGGCACGGATCATCGCGCCGCGCGCACCGGACGGTGTCGTGACGACGCCACCTTCGCCGCTGATCACAAGCGTCTTGGTCGTCAGCGTGCCGATGCCGCCAGAGCTGCCACCGGCGCCACCCGTCCGCCCGGTCCGGGGAATGTCGAGTCCCCGGAGCGCCGGGTGATTCCGCACGCGATCCGGTGTCTCGCCGTGGGCGACCTGCCAGACGATCTCCCCTTTGTTCAAGTCGATCGCCGTGATACGGCCCCACGGCGGCTTCAATAGCGGCAACCCCTGCACCGTCGGCTGGCGGCCGCCGCGATTGATATAGTCCATGTCCGACCGTTCCGGATCGTTGACCAGTCCGAGCGCCCGCATCAGCGTGTGCGAATACAGATACATGATGCCGGTGTCGGGGTCATACGACCCACCCGGCCAGTTGGCTCCGTTCGGCACGAAGAGGGTCGCCGTGAGGCCGTTGTCGCCCCGCACGATCGCCGGTGTGAACACCGGTCCGGTCTTGTATTGCGCGACGATCTCCAGCGCCTCTGCCCGCAGCTCGGGGGTAAAGTCGATGAGCTCCTCGATCGGGAAGCCTTGCCGCTCGAACGGGGGAGGCTTCGTCGGAAACGGCTGCGTCGGCGAATACCATTCACCCGGCACGTTCCCCGCCGGCACCGGTCGCTCCTCGATCGGCCAGACCGGCTCGCCGGTCACGCGGTCGAACACATAGACCCACCCCTGCTTGGTCGGCTGCGCCACCGCCTTGATGTCGCGCCCATCGACCGTGATATCCACCAAGATCGGCGGACAGGGCACGTCGTAGTCCCAGATCGGGTGGTGCACGAACTGGAAATGCCAGAGCCGCTCACCGGTCTCGAGGCTGACGGCGACGAGGCTCTCGCCGAACAGGTTATCGCCCGGCCGATGCCCGCCGTAGTAGTCCCCCGTGGGAATCTCGATCGGCAAGTAGGCGATACCCAGCTCTTCGTCCACCGTCAGGTTCGTCCAGACACCGGTGTTGCCGGTGTAGACGGCGGAGTCGTTCAGCCAGGTGTCACGCCCGAACTCGCCAGGTCGCGGAATGGTGTGGAAGATCCAGGTTCGCTGACCGGTGCGCACGTCGAAGCCGCGGATGTACCCCTTGACGTTCTCGCGGCTCGGCGGCGACCCGCCCGACCGGTGTGACGCCCCAACGATGACGACGTCGCGGGCCACGATCGGCGCGCTGTTCCACCCGATCTCGCCGGTGAGTGGATCGATGAGCTGATCGTTGTGCTGTTTGAGATCGACGATGCCGTCGGCCCCGAAGCCGGGAACCGGCCGTCCGGTCTTCGCGTCGAGCGCGACGAGCTGATAGCCGATGGTGACGACGAAGATCCGGTCGTCGCCCTGCCTGTCGGTCCAGTAGGCCACGCCACGCCCCGACATGCGCCGAATGGCGTTTGCTCCCCGCTCGCCTTCATCCAGCCTGTACATCCAGAGCATCTCGCCTGTCGCTGCATCGAGCGCCACGACGTCGCGGCGACTCCCCGCCGTGGCGTAGAGCACGCCATCGATCATCAGCGGGGTGGTCTGATAGTTGAAGTCGGGGTATGGCCCGAGGTTGCTGGTCCTGAACCGCCACACCTCCTCGAGATCCTCGAAATTGTCCCCGTCGATCTGGTCCAGCGGCGAGTACCGCGTGCTGCCCAGGTCGCCACCATACGTCCGCCATTCCCCATCTGCTGCCCCAGACTGCGCCGCCCCCGTCGACGCCCCCAGGAGCAGGATGATAGCGAACGGCAGCGCACATGCACCGGGGGCAGGATTCAATGCCATCGCGGGTCTCCCCATCATTCGGGACGGCCGGTCAACGGCGGGAGTAGCTCCCAATACAGGTGCCCTCCGCGGGTTTCACCGTTGGTCGTTCGCGGCCGTCCTCCTAGCCGCAAGACGTCTCCACTGAGCAGGTACAGCCGCTCGGCGTCGGTCGGCGTGCCGGGGTTCGGTCTGCCTTCTTGATTGTGGACGACATAGGGTGGGTGGTCGTCTGCGTAGACGGTGAACCGTCCGAAGTACCCGCCGTAACTCCGATACGCCGCCAGCGCCTCCTCCGGGGTGGGCGTCGCGCCCGCGTACGGCGTTCGCCCCTCCCTGGCCATCAGATGCACCATCATGTGACCGGTTGGCGTGTAGATGATGTAGGAACCGGCGCGCCCCTCGTTCTTCTGCCCATGCGTCACGACGCGGCCATCTCGTTCGGTATAGCGGTCCGTGTGCAGCAGCTGACGGAACCCCACGAACTTCTTCGCTTCGGCGGAGAGCGGCGCGTCAGGCAGCCTCTCCCACACGATGTGTCTTGTGGCTTGCGCTTTGCCCCCACTGGCTGGCGCCGGCGTCAGAATGAGCCGGTTCCCGATGAGGTCGAAGAAGCGCTTCGCGTCGACCTCGCCTCCCGGGTTGATCTGACCCACCCGGTGGTGCACCACGAACGGCGCGCTCTCGTCCGCATGCACGGTGTACGGGCCGTAGTACGCGCTGTACCCCCGAAGCGCTGCCTGCGCCTCCTCCGGCGTCGGTGGGTTGGCGGCGAATGGTATCCGGTTTTTCGGCATCACGTGCACGCCCATGTAGCCGGAGTCGCTGTAGGTGATGTAGCCGATCGAGTCGTAGTTCGGGACCGGTCGCCAGGTCCCATCCTGGTCCTTGACCTCGGTCGTGACCAGCCTGTACGTCCCGACGAGCGGCTCGTGATCGCGTCCGGTCTGGACGGACGCTGCGCCGGCCGCCGGTCGGGTGCCGGCCGGAACACCTGCGGCTCGCACGCTGAGACTGGTGGACAGACACGCCACGGCCGCGATAATCAGGGCGCCCCTCAGGTTGCTCATGATGCTCCTCCTTGCGCGTTGGACTCCGACCAGCCGAACCCTGCTCGTGAGTGGCCCCAGCATACCACTGTCCAGCTGTCGGGTGAGGGTCCCCACGCGACGGCGGTTCGCCCCGCGATCGGCCCGACAGTGGCATAATCGGCCACAGAGCCACGTCAGTCGCCGCGATCGGGTACCCACCGCACAGGAGCACGCGAGCCGCTGGATGAAGCGGGAGGACATCTCATGAAGACACCAACAGCAATCGGCGCGTTCACGATCTGCCTCGTGTGGCTGGGTGCATCCGGAGCACACGCACAGACCTGCGAGCCGGATGGCGAGGTCCAGTTTCTGTGTGGACCGGTCAGCCCGGAAGACCTGGCGCCCGTCCCCCAGTCCCCCTGGGTCGTGGTCTCGAGCATGGTGGACGAAGGACACCTCTATCTGGCTGACACCCGCGACCACACCACGACCGTACTTTTTCCGACCGAGACATCACGACCACGACACGACACCGGGACCTACGGCGCATGCCCCGGACCCGTGTCGAGGCAGTTCAGGCCACACGGTCTCAACCTGCGCCCTGGCGACAACGGACGCCACACCCTGTATGTCGTTGGCCACGGCGATCGGGAAGCGATTGAAGTCTTCGAGCTCGACATGGACGGGGCCGTACCCACCCTTACCTGGGTGGGCTGCGCGGTGGCACCCGAGGCGCTTGGGCTGAATTCCGTCGTCGCGCTGCCGGAGGGTGGCTTTGCGGCGACGAGCCCTCGGACGGGCGACGTGTGGGAATGGAGTACAGACACTGAGTGGAGCCGCGTACCCGGCAGCGAGGACATTGGTCCGAACGGACTGGAGATCTCTCGAGACGGTCAGTGGTTCTATGTTGGTGGCTATGGCAGCCAGTCGTTGATCCGCTTGTCGCGCGGACGGACACCGGTCCACACAGACGCGGTGGAAGTCGGGTTTCATATCGACAACGTCCGCTGGGGCCCCGGCGAGACGTTGTTTGCCGCCGGTCATCTCGGGCCAACGCGAGCGGCGATCGGGGAGTGCATCGGGCAGGGGCGGTGCGACGGGGTCACGTCGCGGGTCGCGCAGATCGATCTGCAGACATTCACGGCCGAGGAAATCGTCCGCTACCCCTCGAACGACTTTCTGATTCTCGGGACAGTCGCCATTCAGGTCGGGGACGAGATTTGGGTTGGCGGCGTCGCCGGCGGCGACAGGATTGCTCGGTTCCCGGCCCCGTCCCGATAGCGACCGCGTCCCTCGACCCCGGCACGTCGTCCGACGGAGGGACCGCTCGACACAACCGCCGGCGTCGTGTGGTGACCTCGATCTGCTCGGCGAAGTCACCGGTCCTGGCTACCTCGCTCATCCGCCGGGTCGTTGCGGCCCGGCTAGCAGTCCGTGGTGAAACCCCGCGTCGCACCGAGAACCGTCGTGGCAATGCCGCGCACGGCCGGTATAAGGCGCGCCGAGGGAAAATACCGGCCTGTATTCGACCGAGGACCAATCCGCCTTTGCCACGGCTTCGGCCAGACCTGGCCATAGCCCGAACATGAACTGGCCGGGCGGCGGCTGGCGCAGGCAGGGCGGATGCAGCGCCAGCCGAATGCAGCGGGACTTTCACCACGGGCGGCTAGGCCGCCCGCTGGCCGTCGTGGATGTTGGTGTGGTTGCGGCTAGCGAGGATCTGGGCCTCCCGCTTGACCCGTGCGAGCCGATCAGGGTCCGCCGCGAAAGAGTTGAGCTGCCACGTCGGTGACTTGCCAGCCCTGGCCCATGCCCCCTGACCGAGGAGGGTGGTCACGTCGTCGTGTGCCCGAGGTGCGAGCCGGGACTGAGAGATATCGTGGCCAGGAAACAGGTCTTGTACCGGGACGGCAGTCTAGACTGGAACGCGCGGGCATCCCGCCCCAGCCTAGTCCACTTCGACGAAACGTGCCGGTAAGTTGGCGGGTGCATAGTGGTTCGACGGGTTGCGTCGCCTCCGGATCACGGACGTGTGAATCTTGGAGCCCGCAGCGATCTTCCGTACGTTCGTTCCGCGGAAATTCCAGAAGCCTGTGTGAGAGTCTTCGAGTTTGCCGTTGGGATTGCCTCTTTTCTTCGCCAGGACCGCGTCGTCGATCTGCATCCCGCAGGCCTTCGCCTTCGCCATCATCCACTGGAGCGAGATATTCGACAGTCCCCGATCGTCGTACCACCCGCCAACGTTCGAGTGCACCCCGGCGAACCACACTTGCTCCACAACCTGACCCGGCTTGACGTTGGTTTCGTCCCAAGGGCTGACCGGGAAGTCCTGGCGAATCTCGTCGATCGCCATGGCGTGGTAGCCGAATTTTATGTCCTTGTTCAGCTTCGCGTTGTGGAATCGCTTCCCGGCGTTCATCTTGAGTGAGCCCACGGTGTCCCACACCCCGATGAAGTACACTGGGCATCCTCGCGAAAAGGTGGACTTGAACCCGGCGGCAACCTTGCCGTTGCGCTTCGTGTTGTAGATCTTGGCGGCGTACTCCACCAGATTCTCCGCGGTGCTCTGGAGAAGCCCACATTTATGGAGCATCCCGGCCAGGGAGCGCACGGTGAACGCACCACGACTGAACCCGAAGAGGTAGATATGGTCGCCCTTTTCGTAGACCTCCATCAAGAAGCGGTAGGTGTCCTCGATGTTCTCTTGCAGGCCCCCTCCGGTCGCCTTATCCGAGACGGCCTGGAACCTCCCCGACTCTTCGTGGTACTCCCAGCCGCCCGTCCCCACGCCGGGGTCGTAGTACACGACCTGCTCGGGGGTCTTCTTCGCTAGGCTGTAGGTCTCGACCACGTTGGTGATATTGGACTCGAACTGATTTCCCGTACCGTCGCAGCAGATGATGATACGCTTCACCGCTCCCCTCCTTCCTGGGCTATGAACAAGGATTTCCATTTCGCCCGCTGAATCAGAGCCTTTATACACCGAAACCCCGTCCCGCACGCCCGTAGCGGGCGCGGCGACAGCCGGCGTGGCTCACGGTCTGGACCACGTGACTCAGCATGCTGACCGCCTCGCGCGCAGCGGGCTGGACCGTCGAAGCCCGGGACTGCGGCGGCTCGAAATGTGATCAGCAGAGCTGGCCCTGCACGACCGCCCTGTCGCGGACGGCTCGACAGCGATCGCACGCACGTGTGACGTGACGATCCACGGGTCCGCGCACGGACAACCCCAATGGATAAAGCCCGATGCACAGGCACGTCGCTCGGCCCTCAAAAAGAGCTTGACAAAAGGCAGATATCTGCCTATTCTTCGGTCATGCGACGAAAACCTGACCAGCTCATCCCAATCGAAGTCTCCATCCTCGAGGCGGCGCTCGCGCTGGACAAGCACGGTACGAAGGCGTTCCACGGCTATGCCCTTGCCAAGGTCCTCAAGACGGAAACCAAACGACGTACGTTGACGGCATACGGCACGCTCTACCGAGCGCTACATCGTCTGGAACGGGCGGGCTTGGTTGAGAGCTTTTGGGAAGATCCCGCGCACTCGGAGCTGGACGGGCGGCCGCGGCGGCGACTGTATCGGGTCACCGCCTTGGCCCAGATCGCACTGGCCCGCGCGCGCGCCGAACAACGCTCCGGCGGCAAGATCGGTGCGCTCAAGGAAGGTCTGGAAGCGCAATGATCAGGAAACTTCAGGACATCGCGCCAGCATTTGCCCGTGCGTGGTTGCGGCTGTACACCAGTGGCATGCCAGCGGATCTACGCGACGCTCGGCACGCCGACGTCAACACCGATTTATGGGAGCACCAGCAAGATGCGCAAGGCGACGGCGCGTCGCCCGTAGCGATTGCCGCAGAAGTGCTTCTGCGAACGCTCGTTGGTGTTCCAGATGACTTGGGGTGGCGTCGTGAAGCTGCCAATGCTCGGCGTGGCGTCGCAAATCAAGGGAGGATCGGAACAATGATGGTCTCAATGGGGCAGATACGTTGGATGGGATTCTGTGCCGTCCTTAGTGTCGCGATTTGGATGGGTCTGAGCCTTGTTCTCACGATCTTCGAAGAGATAGGGCGGGTCTACACCTCAGACACTGGGTGGCATTATGGGGGAGTGGCCGGCAACATGATCTTGTTCGTCATGGCCATTTTGTTGTTGTGCCTGATGCTCGGCGCGGTGGGCTTATACACCCAGCAGCGAGCACACATCAGGAAGGTGGGGTCAATAGGGTTCACGATCTTACTGGCGGGAATCAGCAGTCTTCTCATCGCGGACGCCCTGGCGGTGCTCTTAGCCTATCTCGTCTCGAACCTGGGGGACTCCATCAACTCCATCGGCGTCCCCGTCGGTCTTTGGTGGTTCATTTTTTTCGCCGCTGGAACGTACTTGCTGACTCCCGTCGGTCTCCTCCTCTTCGGAATTGGGCTGCCGAGCCCGTCCCGGCGTGTGGCGTTCGTCCTGCTGGGCTGGCTGGCAGCAGTGCAGGTGATATGGTGGAACGGTCTAACCCTTGGTGCGGCACTTGGCATTGTCAACATCGTTCTGCCAGGGTTGTGTTTCGCCCTCCTCGGATACTCGATTTTGTCCAGATCGAGAGCGGCGTCGCGGTTGGAGACGAACCCCTAACTTCGGACCCGGACCGTGCCGGAGACGGCCGATTACCGCCTGGTCGTCGATAAGCGCGATCAACCGGAGGCGCCCGCCAGCGCTGCTGCCGTGCGGGCGGGCCGCTGGAGGGTGCTTGTGGCCCGGCCACGCCGGCGGGCGCGGTGACAGCCGGCGTGGCTCACGGTCTGGACCACGTGGCTCAGCATGCTGACCGCCTCGCGCGCAGCGGGCTGGACCGTCGAAGCCCGGGACTGCGGCGGCTCGAAATGCGGTCAGCAGAACTGACCGTCCTCCGGTGGACCCCGAATTAACGCGGATGGACGAACGACGTAGTGGGAAGTCGGCGTTGCGCTTGCTCTGTTGCCGCTGGTCGCCGATGTCTGGCGGACAAGTTTCCGATCTCTTGGCTCGAGCTTGCAGGCTGAATTATCGAACGAGTCCACTCCCGCGCCGTGACCACGATCTCCGAAGCGTTTGATATGCTGGCCGCGTACACGTGTCTGTCTCCACGCAGCTGGAACATGGCCGCTACGGTTTCGGTCACCGAGCTCATCACACACGTTATCGACGGCGACGTCGACACGGTGGCCAGGATGCTACGCCAGCGACCCGAGCTCGTGGAGCTCGATTCGGCCGGCAACGACGAGCGTCGTGCGCTCCACCACGCCGTGATGGGTCGCGATGTCGAGATGGTGACGGTCCTGATGAGGGCGGGTACCGACGCGCGCAAGGGCGTCTGGCCGTTTCGTGACGCAACCGATGCACACACCTTGGCACGCGACCGCGGGTTCGATGACGTCGTCGCCGCCATCGAGGCGGAGGAGCAACGTCGCCGTGAAGCGATGAGCGGCCCAAGCTCGAATGTCACCCCGGTTCAGGAGCAGATCAACCAGGCAATCCGACGTGCCGAGAACCCCGAGGCCACCCGGCTGCTCGAGGCCGACGAGTCGCGTCTCCGGGCGTGTGACCTGGAGGGCGGCTCGCCGCTGCACGCCGCTGGGGCCGGCAGGAGCTCGTGGGGCTGTTCCTGGACCGAGGCGCATCCGCGCAAGAACCGGACGCCGAGCCGTGGGCGACGCCGCTGGCGTGGGCCACCAGGCGCGGTCACGACACAGTCGCGGCTCTGCTACGCGATCGATTGCGGTAGACACCCAGACGCGCCCCGATCACTGCCCCGAACTCACGCAGCGAGGCGCAGGTAATAATGATCAAGCCCGCCGACCTTCGGAACGGCAGTGACGCTCTCGATCGCCGGCGACGCGACCAGGCGGGGCGCGCCCCAGAGAAGAGGTTGGGACATGAAGGAACGAGTGCTCGAGTCGCTTGGTGTGGTCATGGTGCTCGCCACCATCGTGGTGGTCCTCCAGTTCACCGCGGTCCCGATGCGTGGCCAGACTGCAGGCACGAACGCGTGGGGACATCCGAACTTGGAGGGCATCTGGCTCGATGTCTACGCCACACCCTTTGAACGGGCGCCAGAGCTTGGCGATCGAGAGTTTGCGACCCCTGAAGAGCGGGCCACACGCGATCAGGTTCGCATGGGCAACGTGGGGCGCGACCGGCGCGGCCCCCGCGGCAGCCCGCAAGACGTTTCTGGTGCATATAATGCCGTCTATACCTCGGTGAAGCCGGCCGGTCCGCGCACGTCGCTCGTCGTCGATCCGCCGGACGGGAGGCTTCCCCCGCTGACGTCAGAGGCCATGCTGGAGGACGAGATCCGGCGCGAGTGGCGTGTGATGCTCATGAGGAACACTCCGACCTGCGAGCAAGACGCACCCGGCTGCGAAGGCGGGCAATACGGGCCCCCGTCGCCGCGCCGGTTCGATGTCCCGCCTTTCTACAACACGTCGCGTATGAACCGCCACGACGGCCCTGAAGACCAGAGTCTGGGCGATCGGTGCATGCTTGGCGCCACACCCGATTTCAATGGGTTCCGTCGTATCGTGCAGGGCGAAGATTCAATCGCGCTGGGCTATGACACCGGGCAGGGCCAGGGATTCCAGCGCATCATCTACCTGAGCGGGAGACATCCGGCGAGCCAGATCCGTCTCCGCCACGGCGACTCACGAGGGCAATGGGAGGGTGACACGCTGGTCATCGAGACGACGAACTTCTCTCCCAAGTTCCCGTTTCGTGGCTCAGGGGCGAACCTCAAGCTCGTCGAACGGTACACACGCGTGGACGCGAACACGCTCGAGTACGAGGTGACGATCGCGGATCCGACCGTGTGGGTGGCGCCGTGGACCGTCCGGCAGGAACTGAAGCGTCAGAGCGATGAGCAGAATCGAATCTACTATGAGCCGCGGTGCCACGAAGGGAACTATGGTTTACCGGCGATGTTCATCGGTGCGCGGGTTCGCGAGCAGGAGTTTGCCGCACGGCGAGGCCCTGATCCGTTCTCATTGGATACGACCACAGGCGGTGGTGGTGCGCGGTAGTGACTGTGATTACTTCTGTTGTCGTCCTTGTGTTGGCCTGCGCACAGCCGTAGCTGATTGATAATATGGTGCCGAGGGCGAGGATCGCACCCGCACGACCCAGCCGTGCGCGGGCGTGGACGCCGACGCCCGCGCCGTGAGGCGACGGCCGCCAGGGGACCGAGTATCAGGACCAGGTCAAGGTCGTCGACAACGACTTCGAGCAGGGAGACCTGCTCGTCTACTTCAACGCGGGATCGTGGCAGATGAGCTCCAGAGTGTTGCCCTCGGGATCCGGCTGTACCGCACCCAGTTCTTTGGACACAGGTTAACGCTACGCCGCCCGGCGTAGCTCGTGCTCCTCGCGGGCCTCGATC
>Ga0114948_10000921_pt1 | contig 12175 bp, 10 predicted proteins | sample CR04metaG_FD_83877 | JGI IMG/M metagenome (GOLD analysis project Ga0114948, IMG submission 83877) | Deep subsurface microbial communities from Mariana Trench to uncover new lineages of life (NeLLi) - CR04 metaG | ecosystem: Environmental > Aquatic > Marine > Ocean trench > Sediment | place...
CTTGGGGCTATGGTCATGCCCATTGATCTGAAAGTAAGTTATACAGATGGGACCTGGGAACTTATTAATATACCATTGCGCATAATGCGCGGTCATAAACCATTGGAAGATCAAATGAAGGTTGCGGAAGCCTGGCCCTGGACCAACCCTAACTATGATCTGGTGCTACCAAGGTCGCCGGATCAAATTAATTCATTGGAAATTGATCCTTCAAGACAGATGGCGGACATCAATCGAGATAATAATTTCATTCAACTGAATAAGGATAGAGAAGGATTCATAAAATAAGATGAACCAGCAGGAAGCTAGAAGTCGAATAGAAGTTCTGATAGATCAGATCAGTCACTATAATGATCTGTACTACCAGCAGGATATCTCTGAGATCAGCGACCAACAGTTCGATGCGCTCCTGGAGGAATTAACTCAACTTGAAAAAGACTACCCTCAATTCAAATTCGATTATTCCCCTACCCAAAGAGTGGGTGGTACTGTTACCAAAAATTTTGCTAATGTAACCCATAAGTATCCAATGCTTTCCCTGGGAAACACCTATTCGGTTGACGAATTGAGAGAATTTGATGCAAGAGTGAAAAAATTGCTGGGCCACCAAAACTACCTGTATTTCTGTGAATTGAAATTTGACGGAGTGGCATTGAGCATCACCTTTCAAAACGGCGTGTTAACCCAGGCTGTAACCAGAGGGGATGGATCGAGGGGAGATGATATCACAGCGAATGCCCGTACCATTAAGACCATACCACTCAAGATCCGGCAACCTGAATTGCCTGGGTTATTCGAAGTACGTGGTGAGGTTTTTATGCCTAATCACGTTTTTCACCAGTTGAATAAAGATCGAGAAGCTGCCGGTGAACCTCCTTTGGCAAATCCCAGGAACACCGCTTCAGGTACGCTAAAAATGCAGGACTCAAAGGTAGTTGCACAACGTAAGTTGGATTGTTATGTATACTCATTGATGGGAGATAGTCTGAGTTATACCACTCACAGCCAGGCCATTTCCGCCTTGGAAAAATGGGGGTTTAACGTGTCCAAAACCTATGGAATGTGCTCAAATATTGAGGAGGTTATGGATTATATTGATCACTGGGAAGTGCTTCGCTTTGACCTGCCCATGGAAACAGACGGCATTGTGATAAAAGTGGACAATTTTGCTGACCAGCAAACATTGGGTTTTACCGCAAAAAGCCCCCGATGGGCCATAGCCTATAAATATAAATCCGAGAACGTACCTACGGTGCTCAAAAAAATCTCCTATCAAGTGGGTCGTACCGGCGCTATTACTCCGGTGGCTCACCTGGAACCGGTGTTGCTGGCTGGCACAACGGTAAAACGTGCATCCTTACACAATGCCAATGAGATTGAAAGGCTGGGGCTGAGGATCACAGATACAGTTTTTATTGAAAAAGGAGGAGAAATAATCCCAAAAATAACAGGAGTGGACTTACAAAAACGAAAGGCTGGAAGCAGGCCCGTATCATTCATAACTGAATGCCCGGAGTGCGGCACTACCTTGCTACGCCAAGAAGGAGAAGCAATACATTATTGTCCTAACCTCAAAGGATGCCCACCTCAGATCAAAGGTCGTATCCAACATTTTATACATCGCAGTACCATGGATATTGATAGTCTTGGAGGCCGAACCATAGAACTACTATTTGATGAAGGTTTGGTAAAAACACCTGCTGATCTATACCGGTTGACCTATGAGGATGTTTTCAAGCTGGATGGATTCAAGGATCTTTCAACACGAAATCTGCTCGAAGGAATAGAAAACTCCAAAAAAGCCAGTTTCGAAAAAGTATTATTTGCCTTGGGAATTCGTTTTGTCGGCAGAACGGTAGCAGAAAAACTATCTGCCCATTTTATAAATATAGACAACCTGGCTGCAGCTACTCACGAGGAGTTGGTACAGACACCAGAAATAGGGGACCGAATAGCCAGTAGTATCCAGTTGTTTTTTCAGGATCCTGATAATCGACAACTCTTAAGCGAACTAAAAGAAGCTGGACTGACTTTTGAAGTAAAACAAGAAGCTGTAAATTTGGTGAGCGGGCATTTGTCAGGAAAATCATTTGTGGTATCGGGTATCTTCGAATCATTTGAAAGGGAAGAGCTAAAAAATACCATTAAACAGCATGGCGGAAAAGTATTGAGTGGGATTAGTGGAAAACTGGATTATTTATTGGCTGGGGATAACATGGGACCGGCCAAGTTAAAAAAGGCTGAAAGTCTGGGAGTATCAATAATCTCTGAGCAAGATTTTATCTCAATGATAAAAAGCAATGGCAGTATTCTATAAAAATTTACTTCAAAAGCGAACAGAACGCCTGCAATCTGAGAACCAAAGCTCAAGAAAAACGGTCAGTTATGCTGCGGCCCAAACTATTGGGGTGCTGTTTAGCCAATCAACCCGTGAAAAATACCAAGCCATAAGGGAACTGGTAATACAGTTTAAGAATGACAGCAAGCAGGTAGAAGTGTTATGTTATCTGGAAAAGGGTGGCGAAAATTATGATTTCCGTTATGACTATATCACTAGTAAAGACGTAGGTTTGTGGGGGAAAATGCAATCTTCGTCTGCAGTAAGATTTGCTCAACAAACCTTTGATTATTTATTCTATCTGGACTTAAAAGAAAACATGTACTTGGAAAATGTCCTGGCTATGAGCAAAGCCAGGTGCCGCATTGGTTTTTATAAAAAGAATAAAGATGATCTGTTGGATCTTATGCTAAAAGTCAATGGACGGCCCTCAATGGGGGAAGCTATTGATCAAATTTTGTTTTATACCAAGAAATTGGGTAGGGATGGAAAATAACTTTACCGGGACAGGGGTAGCCTTGATTACACCCTTTGATCAAAGAAATGAACTAGATTTGGAAAGTCTGGGAAGGCTGTTAGTACATACCAAAGAAGTCGATTTCTGGGTAGTTAATGGAACCACCGGAGAATCTCCCGTGCTTACCGATAGGGAAAGAAAAGTGGTCCTTCAATTCATAAGTGAAAATAACCGGCAAAATTTACCGGTAATGTATGGAATCGGGAGCAATAATACAGAGGCAGTTCTTCAACAAATAAAATTTACAGATTTTTCAAGTATACAAGCGATATTATCGGTTTGTCCTTATTACAACAAACCCACTCAGGAAGGACTATTTAGACATTATTCTGTAATTGCCGATCACAGTCCCGTTCCTGTTTACATTTACAATGTACCGGGAAGAACCTCGTGTAACATTGAAGCAGGAACGCTGCTTCGGTTAGCGGAACATCCCAATATTCATGGAGTGAAGGAAGCATCACCTGACCCCGCTCAATGGCAGGAGGTTGGCAAAAATAAACCGGATAATTTTCAATTGATCTCCGGAGATGATGTCTCCACTATTTCTATAATAAAACAAGGGGGATCAGGAGTTATTTCTGTTATGGCCAACGCTTTTCCCGAACTGGTTACTAAAATGGTTAAAAGTGCTATGGACCATCAATGGTATGAGGCTAATAGTATACTTGAAGTATTGAGTCCCATAAACCCACTTATGTATCAAGAAAGCAACCCGGCAGGAATAAAAAAAGCATTACACTTATTGGGGATCTGTGAGTCTTACGTAAGGCTCCCTTTAGTTCAGGCTACCGAAGAATTGGCACAGAAAATTGCCGCAGCTTTTCCTGCTATGTCGGTAGAATTAAAAAACCCTGACGGTTAAATCAGGGTTTCCTTAAATTTTAAAAGAGTGCTAGTTTCTAGCTTTCGCTGTTCTTCATTGACTGGACCTCCACTCGAATATCCTGAGCCAAATTTTTAAGCTCTTGCATGCCTTTACGGACCCGAGTCCCCGCTGCTTGATTACTCTTATCATAGAACTTATCAAAATCCGCCTCCAATGATTCCACTAGACCTTTTACTTGACCAAATCTACTCATTTTAAAAAATTTTAGTTGTTGATATAATTTTGTACTCTTTCCGAGGCAATATAAGTAAAATGTTTAAAAAACAATACTATAGGCCATTTTTTTAGGGTTTATCCATCAAAATGAATGGCCATCTCAGTAAGTCTGTATGCTCCTTCGTCTAATTTAAGGGTTATAGCCTCAAATGCAGCCAGTGTTTCCTCCACATCTTCCAGGGAATGGGATGCAGTAGGTATCAATCGCATCATGATTACGTCCTTTGGTACCACCGGATAGATCACCACAGAACAAAAAATATTATGGTTTTCCCTTAAGTCTTTGCTCATGACTGCAGCTTCTCCCACCGAGCCACTAACGATCACCGGTGTAACACAAGACTGTGTGGTCCCGATATTTATGCCACGGGATTTCAAACCGTCCTGCAATGCATTTACAATGCTCCACAACTTCTCCTTATGCTCAGGCTGTGTCCTCAATAATTCCAGTCGCTTCATGACCCCTATTACGTAGGGCATCGGCAAAGTTTTGGCGAATATTTGAGAACGCATATTATATTTAAGATATTTAATAATATTCTTATCCCCTCCTATGAATGCGCCAATGGCAGCCATGGATTTGGCAAATGTGGAAAAATAAATGTCAATTCTATCCTGGACACCCTGTTCTTCACCTGCTCCTGCTCCTGTGGCGCCCAAGGTGCCAAAACCATGTGCATCATCTACCAGAAGTCTGAATGAATATTTCTTTTTAAGGGCTACTATTTCCTTTAATTTGCCCTGATTTCCGGACATGCCAAAAACCCCTTCCGTAATTACCAGTACCCCTCCACCATTTTCTGAAGCTAGCCGGTTCGCACGACCAAGTTGCTTTTCAAGGTTAGCCATATCATTATGGGGGTATACAAATCTTTTGCCCATATGCATTCTCAAACCATCAATAATACAGGCATGCGATTCAGCGTCATAAACTATTACGTCCTTCCTGTCCGTAAGGGCATCAATTGTGGACATAATTCCTTGATATCCATAGTTTAACAACAGCACTGCTTCCTTCTTTATAAAATCGGCAAGTTCCTCCTCCAATTGCTCATGATAGGTGCTGTTACCTGACATCATACGAGCGCCCATGGGATAGGCCAAACCCCAGTCTGCAGCCGCCTGAGCGTCTACTTTTCTTACTTCTGGGTGATTTCCCAGTCCTAAATAATCATTAAGGCTCCAAGTCAATACCTCTCTACCCTGAAATCTCATTCTAGGTTTGATTTCTCCCTCAAGTTTGGGAAATGTGAAGTACCCTTCAGCCAAATGTGACCACCTTCCCAGGGGGCCAAGATCGTTGAGAAGTCTTTCAAATATATCCACCGTTATTTCTGTTGATTCTAACTAATGTGACTAAAAAGTGCTTAATAAAACACACCAAGATAACACTTACAGCATTCAAAACAAACGGGATGGCCTTTAGTTGATGCCCAATTAGAAGAGTATAAAAATCATATATTAAGATATTTTTATATAATATTGATTGAGTACCAATGTTTTACCGGCTCTTCCTGGTTCAAATGATAAATTGTAGTGTCCGGTCAGGCGTTTTTAGTTGCAGATCCTCTAGTTTTAAGCAAAAAAATAGAATGTGAGCCTATGACCAGCATAAAAAGGGTTTTAATTGCGAATCGAGGTGAAATAGCGGTACGGGTGATCAGGTCCTTAAAGGAAATGGGCATTTCCACCGTAGCAGTCTACTCAGATGTTGACCGAAACGCCCCTCATGTTTTTTTGGCCGATCAGGCAGCGTCATTAGGTGCTGCGCCTTCCACTGAATCATATCTGAATCAAAAGAAAATTTTAGATATTTGCAGCAATTTGAAGGTAGATGCCATACATCCCGGATATGGGTTCTTATCAGAAAATGCAGCATTTGCCAGAGCCGTTACCAAGGCTGGAATTACATTCATAGGGCCTTCCCCAGAGTCAATCGAAATAATGGGTAGTAAGCTAAATGCCAAAGCGGCTGTTTCTTCTTACAATATTCCCATGATCCCGGGTACCTCTGAGCCGGTAATTGAAGGACAAGACGCTCTTGAACATGCTGCTCAGATCGGGTTTCCCTTGTTGATAAAAGCCAGTGCTGGCGGCGGAGGAAAAGGCATGCGGTTGGTGGACTCAGCTGATGATTTTTCGTCACAGTTGAAACGGGCAAAAAGCGAGGCAGAATCGGCATTTGGAGATGGATCGGTATTCCTTGAAAAATTCGTCAGCGCCCCTAGGCATATAGAGGTCCAGATATTAGGCGACCAGCATGGAAATGTAGTTTACTTATTTGAAAGAGAATGTTCCATTCAAAGGCGTCATCAAAAGGTAATTGAAGAAGCGCCCTCAATGGCCGTTGACGATGGTCTTCGTAAACAATTGGGGATGGCAGCGGTCCAGGTGGCAAAAGCCGGCGGATATTATGGCGCCGGAACTGTGGAGTTTATGCTTGATCAAAACGGAAATTTCTATTTTTTGGAGATGAACACCAGGCTCCAGGTGGAGCATCCGGTGACCGAAATGATTACAGGGATAGACCTGGTGAAGGAACAAGTTAGAATTGCAGAGGGAAATCCTTTAACTTTCCGACAAGAGGACCTCAAAATAAGGGGCCACGCCATTGAAGCCCGGATTTATGCAGAAGATCCGAACAATAACTTCCTGCCGGATGCCGGTACTCTGAACCTCTATCAACCACCGCAGGGACCAGGAGTTCGAGTGGATGACGGCTACTATCAGGGCATGGAAGTACCTATTTATTATGATCCGATGATCGCAAAGCTGATAGTATATGGCAAAGACCGACCTGAGGCCATTCAAAGAATGATCCGGGCCATAGAAGAATATCGAATTAATGGGCTGTGTACTACACTTGAATTCTGCAAGTTTGTAATGAAACACCAGACCTTCCGTTCCGGGAATTATAACACTAACTTTATACAAGATCATTTCAAGCCAAATCAACAAGACAGTGTTGATCCCGACTTGCAAAAAATTGCAGCTGCCTTTGCAGCCCAAATTACTGCCACCGCACAGAAATCTTTTAAAAAACCACCCAATGCTGAATCTTCGTCAATAGCCTGGCGTTTGAGAGCAAAAGATCAATAAAATATGGCAGAAATAAAACCACTGCGTGCCTGGCGTTATAATACGGAGCTAAGCAAGAACATCGAAGACTACATTTCCCCTCTTTTCGATGTAGTTTCTGACCAGCAACGAGAAATACTATATAAAAATCCGTATAACAGCATACATCTTTCGGTTCCCAGAGGACCGGGCTCGGTAGAATCTGCAGAAAAAATGTTAAGTACCTGGAAGCAAACCAAAATCATTGAGCAGGATTATTTGCCCGGAATTTATGTGTACTTTCAGTATTTCAATCTACCGGGTAGCCGGGAGCCCTTCTGTCGTAAAGGATTCATTTGTTTTATAAAAGCGTATGACTGGAATGAGGGAGTGGTGCTGCGGCACGAGAATACCATTCCAACATCAGTGGAAGATAGAGTGGCCTTGTTAAAAAAGACTGAACTAAACACCAGTGCCACTCACGGTTTGTACTCAGATCCTTCTTTCCAACTGGAGCAAATAATGGACGAATGTATGATAGACCCTATTGTGGAAACAGAGGACTATCAAGGGGTGAAAGAGGTGTTGAGTGTAGTACACGATGCCCGGGCAATCAGACAATTCGTTGAGGTATTACGGGACCAGCAAATAATCCTGGCAGACGGACATCATCGGTATCAGGGGTCAATCAACTACCGAAAATACCGTACTGAGAGAAATCCCCATCATACAGGTACTGAAGGGTACAACTATCATATGATGTTCCTTACAAATATGGAGGCCAAAGACCTGAGAATTATGGCCACACACCGGCTGGTCAAAGGACTACCTGTCATGTCAGAAGAAGCATTTATGGATAGAGCATCAGAGTTTTTTCAGGTAAGTCCTGTCGATGTTCCACTGGATATAAACGAGATTATCCTGGGGAAGAAGGCCACTTTTGGGGTGGTAATGAGAAACCTGACCTTTAAGTTGACCTTAAAATCAGGTCTTGAGAAAAAAATTGATTGGCCATTTCCCGATATAATCAAAGAACTTGATCTGACATTGCTACATTATTACATTCTAGAGAAAATATGGGGCATCAAAGGTAAGGATCAGAGAAGCAGTTCGCATATTGTCTACGACCGGAATTTTACGGACTGCGTCACCCGGGTATTGGAAGGAGAATCTCAAATGGCCATCATTACCAATGAGCTCAACATGGAAGATGTAAAGAAAGTCTGTTTTAGCGGATATACACTTCCACAAAAATCCACTTATTTCTACCCAAAAGCAGTTTGCGGACTATTGTTTGGATCTATAAAGGAAGATGAATTTCAAAATTCCGATTATCCTGGCTTCTAATTCACCCCGACGGCAGGAGTTGCTTGCCTCCCTGGGAGTAAAATTTGAAGTAAAAAGCGCTTCAATAAGCGAGCAATATGCTGCCAGCCTTTCGCCCCAGGAGGTCCCGGAATTCCTGGCAAAGCAAAAAGCCCAGGCAGTGGCATGTACTGAAAGGAAAGCGCTGATTATTGCGGCCGATACAGTAGTTATTTTGGACAATACCATACTGGGAAAGCCCAAAAATCAGTTGGAGGCCGGGAATTTTCTTAGACAATTGTCGGGTCGCAAGCACCAGGTTGTTACGGGTGTATGCATAAAATACCAAGATAGACTATCACTATTTAAGGATATCACGGAGGTGACTTTTGGGGACCTTACAGCATGGGAGATCGATCACTATCTGGAAGAATACCAACCCCTGGACAAAGCCGGCGCCTATGGTATTCAGGAATGGATTGGGATGATTGGCGTTACCAGAATTGAGGGCTCCTATTTCAATGTGGTGGGTCTGCCGGTGCAGAGGTTGTATAAGGAGTTGAGGGAATTCTATTGAAACAGCATTATCACCACAATCCTAATTGTCCTTTAGCTTTGCGAATGTTCAATTAAAACCACATATTTGGGCAATACATACTAATGCGCCCTGTGGCACTAAAGTTTGAATCATGATTAAAAAACCAAAACCAATTATTGGGTTATTTACGGCTACTATACTTTTAGTCCTGATAGGATTCGCAGGATGTTCACAGCCGGAGAAAAAAAGAAAACCAAATATAATTTATATTCTTGCCGATGATCTGGGGTATGGGGAATTGGGCAGTTACGGCCAGCAACTGATTGAAACGCCAAATCTTGATAACCTGGCTGCCAATGGAATGCGCTTTACCCAACACTACTCCGGGTCACCCGTATGCGCACCATCAAGATGCGTATTACTAACAGGCCAACATGCCGGTCATGCCTATATAAGAAGCAATGACGAATGGGCTTCACGTGGTGATGTTTGGGACTTTGCCAAAGCAGTAGAAGACCCCAACCTCGAAGGACAAATACCCATTCCAAGTAGTATTCCAACTATTGGCAACGTACTCCAAAAGGCTGGTTACAAGACTGCCATAGTGGGAAAATGGGGACTTGGTGCGCCGCTCACTGACGGAATTCCAAACAACCGTGGATTTGATTTCTTTTTTGGCTACAATTGTCAGCGTCAGGCCCATACATTGTATCCAAAACACTTGTGGAAAAATCAGCAGAAAGTTTGGCTAGAGAATGATCTGATCGTGCCTAAGACAAAACTAGATAGCGCTGCTGATCCGTACAGACTGGAGAGTTATTCAAAGTTCTTTCAAAAAGACTATGCTCCGAAGTTAATGCAAGATGAAGTATTAGGATTTATTGAACAGAATAAGGACAATCCGTTTTTCCTATACTATGCCACACCGTTAACGCATGCTCCACTTCAAATCCCCCAGGAATATATTGATAAATATGTTGAAAAATTCGGTGAGGAAGAACCATATCTTGGCAGTTCAGGATACTTCCCAAATAGATACCCCAGAGCAGCTTATGCGGCAATGGTAAGTTACCTGGACCAGCAGGTAGGTGAAATTGTTCAAAAGCTAAAAGACCTGGGACTGTATGAAAATACCTTGATTATTTTCACCAGTGACAATGGTCCTACTTATAATGGAGGAACCGACTCCCCATTTTTTGATAGCGCCAAACCATTTAAAAGTGAATACGGATGGGGCAAAGGATTCACACATGAAGGAGGAATTCGGGTACCCATGATTGCCAGTTGGGAAGGGAAAATAGCTCCCGGGTCAACCAGTGATCTGATCTCCGCATTTTGGGATGTAATGCCCACATTAGCAGAAATAGCGGGTGTCGAAGCACCAACTGATATTGATGGTATTAGTTTTTTACCCGAACTATTGGGACAGAATGGACAGAAACAGCATGAATTTTTGTATTGGGAATTTCCATCTTACCAGGGCCAACAGGCAGTAAGATTAGGAGACTGGAAAGGCATAAGGAAAAATATATTTGAAGGAAATATGGAAATAGAATTATATAACCTAAAAAATGATCCGACGGAACAGCAAAATGTTGCTTCAATTAACCCGGAAGTAATAAAGCAAATAGAACAAATCATGAAGCAAGAACACACTGCTCCAGAAATTGAAAAATTCAAAATTGAACAGTTAGGGGATAAAAAAGAAACTGGGAAGACGTAATTAATTATATTTTTCCGGTCCTATATACCTTTTTGTTTTTACCCATGAAATTTTCTAATACGATAGTCCCCCAAAGTTCCAGCCATCTTCAAAATCTCACACTGTATGTTCGATATTCCTTCAGTTCTCGGATCCCCCTCCAAAAACCAGGTCTGTACTGCTATAGCTATCCCCATAACGGTCAGCTAGGGTGGCTACCTGCTTTAGTGCATCCTTGAGTTGCTCTACCGTAAGTTCCTGCAGCGGATGGGTAAAGGATGACCAAAGGAAACCCTGATAAAGGCTATATTTAGCGTCCAATGCCCGGTTAAAGTTAGCCTCCAGCAAGATTTTCAGGTCTTCAGTGTCCAGGTTTTCCTCCTCTATGATGGGAGTCATTACCCTCATTCTATTAGCGGCCTCATCGGTAATAACAAACAATTCCCTCTGCATGAAAACCATTTTCCATTTTCCCGGCACATCCTCACTGCCTGGTATTCGATCCACCTGTTCCGATACCCGGTGGAGTATTTTTTCCAGCTTGGCATTGGTCATTTTATCGAATGCTGATTGGGCCTGGCCCAGGTAGGTGGACATTAAAAAAAAACCAGCAATAAGCACCATCTGGTATTTCACAAATCAGGTTATAAGTTGAATCAAGATAATAAAAATAGCCCTCACCGGGGCTATGTTATTCACTTTAAATATAATTGTCTGCTAAAGTCAATCCCAGCCTGCTAGATTTTTTTTCATTAATTAAAATTCGATGGGATTCCCCTGATAAAAATCAAGAATTTTTGTCTTGAATATGTAATCATATTTACTTCTTACTAAATCCGATTTGGCGCCGAACAGGTTATTTTGAGCAACCTGATAGTCCACGAAATTTACCGCTCCCAGATTATATCTTTTCTCAGTGACCCGAAAACTTTCCACCAAGGCCTCAACTTGTTTTTGTGAGGCTTCTAAGGCCTTAGAAGACGCCACAGCGTCATTATAGGCAGTTTCGATGATTTGCCTCAATTGATTTCTTACTTCGCGGGCATTTATTTCCGCTTGTGCACGGTTAATAGATGCTCGTTGCATTCCCGAACGGGCCACCAGACCATTAAAAATGGGTACTGATATTGAGAAATTCAATGACCTGCTGAAATTATCGCTGAATTGATCCCCCACCCCATTGTCTACATCAATGAAATTCGGGTTAGGTGTGTATAAAGTAATTGGTTGTGTTGGATCACCCGTAAGAAATCCTGCATCGGGTATTTCACCCGGAGGACCAAAAGTACCATCATGTTTTCTGAATGGATCACGAGCATCAGAATAGTTGGTAAACATGCTGTACCCGAGGTTCAATGAAGGATACAAAGCGCCTTTCGCAATTTTTTCTCCAATTATTGAACTCTGGACATCGAGGTCAGCACTTTTGATCTCAGGTTGTATGAGTTCTGCGGTTTGATAAATATCCGTGACGGTTAAGGCCAGAAAACCGTAATCTTCCGCCTCCATCTCAGGCACCACCACCGCCAACTCTTCACTAGCTGGCATCTGCATCACCTGTTTCAGGTTCAATAAAGCCAGGTTCAAGCTATTTTCCGCATTAATCACCTCCA
>Ga0114948_10000929_pt1 | contig 12151 bp, 12 predicted proteins | sample CR04metaG_FD_83877 | JGI IMG/M metagenome (GOLD analysis project Ga0114948, IMG submission 83877) | Deep subsurface microbial communities from Mariana Trench to uncover new lineages of life (NeLLi) - CR04 metaG | ecosystem: Environmental > Aquatic > Marine > Ocean trench > Sediment | place...
TCGATTCCCGGTATCACGACGGCAAAGTTGATCGCCTATGAAAACGGACTGAAAGCCTGGGATGAAGTTTCAGAAATTAATTTCACTTTTAATGTAGATCGGGGGGATCGTCATTTTGAACGTTCATTTATTTGGTGGCCCAAATCGGGTGATGTGGTGTATATGACCTCAAATGATACTGTGGTTTTCAATAGAAATTTAGAAATGGATAGTTTACAGATCCGGGCGGATAAGGCTTTTATCAATGATAAATATTGGTTGCTGGCACCATTCCATCTGGTTTGGGACCATGGGAAGACCCTTTCAGAAAAAGTAAACCAACTGGCACCTATTTCGAAAGATACCCTCGATATGATAACGATCACATATGGCGATGAAGGTGGTTACACCCCCGGTGACGCCTATGATCTTTACTTCGGAAAGGATCTCATCATCAAGGAATGGGTCTTCAGAAAAGGAAACGACAGTGTGCCTACAATGGCAACCACCTGGGAAGACTATAAAGATTTCAACGGGTTAAATATCGCCACGATGCACCAGGACTCCACGGGTAGTTTCAAATTATATTTCAGTAATATTTCAGTAAAATAAAAAATGGAAACAGCTTTATTCACCTTAGCCGGAACAATAGTAGGAGGTTTGATAACCTTTGTTTTGCAAAGCCAACGACACAAACAAGAGCTTAAAGTACTACGCGAAGAATATAAAACCGAATACATTGCTGAAACCACTGTAAAGCATTTTTTAAACCATAAATCGTATACGGATCGCTCTTTCGAGATCCTTCAAAAACATTTGGGAGGGTTTGAAGACAACGAATTGCGGAAGATTTTGGTACGAGCCGGTGCCATACGAACCTACCGAGAAGATGGTACAGAATGGTGGCGCTTACTATCACGAATGGATGAATTTATAGATAAAAAACAAAAAACAACTTAAGAGGACCTATGTGCCAAAATAGTTTGGAATATGCCCAACAATGTGATGCGCAAGACGAATTGTCGCATTTCAGAAATAAATTTCTTCTTCCGAAGGACGGTGAAGGAAACAACCTTATCTACTTAAGTGGAAATTCCCTTGGGCTTCAACCTACTATTACTTCAGAATATATTTTAAAAGAACTGGATGACTGGGCGAAATTAGGAGTTGAAGGCCATACCAAGGCTGAACACCCCTGGCTCCCTTATCATGAGTTTTTATCCCGGAATATGGCGAATCTTATCGGTGCCAAACCCGGTGAAGTCGTAATGATGAATACCCTCACGACCAATTTACATTTAATGATGGTTTCTTTCTACAAACCCACAAAGACTAAGTATAAAATTGTGGTTGAAAGCGATACGTTCCCAAGCGATAAATACGCGGTTGAGAGTCAGTTGAAATTTCATGGTTTTGACCCTGTCGATGGATTGATATTGTGGACACCGCCTGAAGGCGAAGAACTGTGTAGATTTGAAGACCTGGAAGCAATTATGGAAACTCAAGGTGACGAGATCGCCTTATTGATGATAGGCAGCACGAATTATTACAGTGGACAGCTTTTTCCTTTAAAGAAAATAACCGAATTGGGCCACAGCTATAATTGTAAGGTTGGATTCGATCTGGCACACGGAGCGGGAAACATTGAACCCGATTTACATGAAACCGGGGCCGACTTTGCCGTGTGGTGCAGTTATAAATACCTCAATAGCGGTCCGGGAAGTTTGGGTGGTTGTTTTGTACACGAACGACATGCAAAAAATGATGCTCTCAAGAGATTTACCGGTTGGTGGGGCCATAATAAGGAAACCCGATTCAATATGCGCCATGATTTCGAGGCTTTACCCGGAGCAGAAGGATGGCAGTTGAGCAATCCACCTATCTTATCGATGGCTGCTATCAGGGCTTCCCTGGATGTCTTTGAAGAAGCCGGTATGGATAGGCTTCGAAAAAAGTCGATAAAATTGACTGGATTTCTTGAATATTTAATAGATGAATTGATGGACGAGCGCATACATATCATTACTCCGCGAAACCCCGAGGAAAGAGGATGCCAACTGTCTATCCAGGTGAAAAACGCAGATAAAAGCTTACATAAACAGCTAACAATTGCCGGAGTGATCAGTGATTGGCGTGATCCTGATGTAATTCGGGTTGCTCCTGTACCCCTGTATAATAGTTTTGAGGATGTATTTATTTTTACTGAAAGATTAAAGAACATACTTGCCCGATAATGACCAAAAAAGACAACATACTTATCATAGGCGCCGGGCTCTGTGGAAGCCTGCTCGCACTGCGAATGGCGCAACGTGGTTACCGGATAAAACTCGTCGAAAAACGACCCGATCTACGAAAAGTGGTTCAGGACGCCGGGCGTTCGATCAATTTGGCTTTTTCCAATCGTGGCATTAAAGCAATGGGGATGGTTGGGCTTAAGGAAGAAGTAATGAAGTTGTGTATTCCGATGCTTGGACGAATGATCCATGACGAAGAAGGACGTACTTTTTTAAGTAGATACAGTGGCAGAGAAGATGAATACATCAACTCCATATCACGTCCGGGGTTGAATATTTTATTATTGGATGCTGCTGAAGAATTGCCCAACGTGGAGATACTGTTTAACAAAGGATGTGAAAGTGTTGATCTCGAAAAGAACATAGCTACCTTTATCGACTATGCCACAGACGAGCAAATAACATATGGCGGAGATGTGATTTTTGGAACTGATGGCGGAGGCTCTGCAGTGCGTCAAAGTATGTTCAATTATAGTAAGTTCTTGTTTAGTTTTTCACAGCAGTGGCTGACACACGGATATAAGGAGATGACCATCCCGGCCGCGGAAGGCGGCGGTTATCGAACCGATAAAGGCGCTCTTCACATTTGGCCAAGAGGTGAAGATATGCTCATCGCCCTGCCCAATCTCGACGGAAGTTTTACCGTCACTCTTTTCTTGCCTTTTTCCAATAGCGATTATTGCTTTGATAATTTAACAACACCGGAAATGGTGACAGAATACTTCACCAAAGAGTTCCCCGATGCGGTTATTTTAATGCCAAATCTGGTGGAAGAATTCTTCGAAAACCCAACGGGAGCACTGGGCACTATCAAATGTTCCCCCTGGAACAGCCACGGGAAAACACTGCTAATGGGAGATGCAGCACACGCCATCGTTCCTTTTTACGGACAAGGAATGAATGCCTCCTTTGAAGATGTTGTGGTGTTTGACGAAATACTGGATCGGTACGAAGGAGACTGGCAAACTGTTTTTACCGAATACGAAAAAGAAAGAAAAAAAGACACTGATGCCATAGCCGATCTTGCAATAGACAACTTCCACGAAATGAAAGAGCATACCGCAAGCCCTTTATTTCAGCAGAAAAGAAAACTGGAAACCGCCTTCGAAGCTGAGTTCCCGAGAGACTATAACAGTAAATATTCTTTGGTTACCTTTAACGAGAACATTGCCTATAGTGAGGCAATGAAGAGAGGTCGTGCACAGGATAAGGCCATCCTGAATTTATTGGATGACGGTAAATTAACGGATACGATGAGTTTGAAGGAAAAATTAGAGATCGTACAAAAAGAAACCGAAGACATTCTTCACGATGACGATTTGATGGGAATGTTATAAATAGAAAACCATGAGTAACAAAAGCAGATTAGTTGAAGGAAAAGCCACTCCACGCGGTGCCTACCCGCACCTAAAACGAGCGGGGGATTTTATATTTGTCAGCGGTACCAGTTCTCGCCTACCGGACAACACTTTTGCAGGTGTCCATCAAGAAGATAATATGGGAACTATGCGTCTCGATGTACGTGAGCAAACACGAGCCGTATTGAACAACATTAAAGACTATCTGGCTACCGAAGGCGCTGCCATGACAGACGTGGTAGATGTGACCAGCTTTTTGGTGAATATGAACGATTTTGCCGGTTATAACGAAGTCTATGCTGAGTTTTTCGATAAGGAAACAGGTCCGGCAAGAACTACCGTGGCAGTTCATCAATTGCCACATCCCAATCTGGTGGTGGAAATAAAAGCCATGGCGTACAAGCCACTTTGATATGCAAAAAATACTAAATTATATAAACGGGACTTACTGCGACCCTCATAGCGATGAATGGTTGGATAATTATGATCCGAGTAAGGGTGAGGTGTATTCCAGGATAGCCAATAGCAATTCCGAAGATGTAGAAAAAGCGTACGAAGCTGCCAAAGCTGCCTTCCCGAGTTGGTCCAATACTACTATTGAAGAACGCAGCCGGATCATGCTGAGGATTGCTTCTCTTATCGAGGATAACCTTGACGGCCTGGCCGAAGCCGAAGCAAAAGACAATGGTAAGCCACTGAGTTTGGCAAAAGCGATGGATATTCCCAGAGCATCCAGCAACTTTAGGTTTTTTGCTCATGCCATCACTCAATTTAATAGCGAAGCCTATGAAAGTGTGGGTTTGAATTCTATGAATTATACCCTGCGCCAGCCCCTTGGCGTGGTCGGCTGCATTTCGCCATGGAATCTACCCCTTTATTTGTTATCATGGAAAATTGCTCCGGCGATCGCGGCCGGTAATACCGTGGTTGCTAAACCAAGTGAAGTTACTCCAATGACCGCTTTTTTATTAGGTGAAATTTGTTCGGAAGCCGGCCTTCCTAAAGGGGTTTTAAACATCGTTCACGGAACAGGTCCTTCTACCGGACAAGCGATCATTGCACATCCTCATATTAAGGCGATTTCGTTTACCGGCGGAACCAAAACCGGCGAACATATCGCCCGTACTGCCGCACCCATGTTTAAAAAATTATCTCTTGAATTAGGCGGTAAAAACCCCAACCTCATTTTTGCCGATTGTGACTATGATAAGATGCTGGAGGTAACCGTAAGATCATCTTTTGCGAATCAAGGGCAGATATGTCTCTGCGGAAGTAGAATTTTCGTTGAAAGATCTATATACGAACAATTCAAGACAGACTTTGTGGCTAAGGTCTCGGCGTTGAAAGTTGGAGATCCATTTGACGAAGAGACGAATTTAGGGGCTTTGGTCTCCAAAGCACATTTGGAAAAGGTGGAATCCTACATTAAGATTGCCGAAGATGAAGGGGGGAAAATTCTATTTGGAGGAAATAGAGTAAAGGTAGACGGTCATGAAAATGGATATTATTTACAACCTACGGTCATTGAAGTATTCGATGACCAATGCAGAGTGAACCAAGAGGAGATCTTTGGTCCCGTTGTTACTGTAATGCCTTTTGAAACGGAAGAGCAAGCCCTGCAAATGGCGAATAGCGTGAAATATGGCCTCTCCTCCACCCTATGGACCAACGACCTGAACCGTACCATGCGGCTAAGTAAAGAACTGGAAGCCGGAATAGTATGGGTCAATACCTGGCTCAACCGTGACTTACGGACGCCTTTCGGCGGGATGAAAGATAGTGGAGTAGGACGTGAAGGCGGATTTGAAGCCCTCCGTTTTTTTACGGAAGCAAAGAATGTCTGTATTGAATATGAATAGTGGGGGGTGCTTGTACGTTCGAAATAAAATGTGGGCGGGGAATGTAGTAGGACAATGAAGGCGAAAGTAGTGAGTAGTGAGTAGTGAGTAGTGAGTAGTGAAATATAATTAATGGATTGATAAAAAAATGAATCTGGATTTAACAAATAAAAATGCTTTGGTCTGTGGGAGCAGTGCCGGAATTGGAAAGGCATCCGCCATGGAAATGGCCTCTTTAGGAGCAACCATCACCTTAGTGGCACGTAATGAGGATAAATTGAAATCGGTGCTGGCTGAGTTACCTTCCAAACATGGACAGCAACATGAATATTTAGTAGTAGACTTTACGGATCCTTCAGCATTAAAAGAAAAAATGATAGAAGCAACTCAGCGAACAAACTATCATATATTAATAAATAATACCGGTGGCCCAGAGGGTGGACCTATATTTTCTGCGAAAGTTTCAGAATTTACCAAGGCATTTTCCAACCACCTGATATGCAACCAAATTTTGGTTCAAAATGTTGTTCCGGGGATGAAAGAGGCCGGTTATGGAAGGATCATTAATATTATTTCCACTTCGGTGAAGCAACCTATAGACGGTTTGGGTGTAAGTAACACTATTCGAGGTGCGGTAGCGAGTTGGAGTAAAACACTGGCAAATGAATTGGGCCAATTTGGGATTACGGTTAACAATGTATTACCCGGTTTTACAGCCACCGATCGACTAGACGATATCATTGCAAATGCATCCAAACGTTTTGGTGGTTCGCATGAAAAAGCCGGTGATTTTATGAAAAGTATCGTTCCGGCACGACGTTTTGCCCAACCCGTTGAGATCGCCTATGCAGTGGCTTTTTTGGCAAGCGAAGCAGCAGGGTATATCAATGGGATTAACTTACCCGTTGATGGCGGGCGAACGAAAAGTTTGTAACTTTAAGGAATGAAAAGAAAACTTCGTATTAACGGCCATTCACATTTACTTCCCTATCCGGAGGAAATTCCCAAATTTATGAAGGAAAAGGAGATTTTCTGGGTGGATAAGGACCGAAAGTTTATGTTACAGAAGGATTGGAGCCGGCCGGTGACCGATTCGAGTTTTTTCTTAGATGATAAACTGGAATGGATGGAGCGATTCAAGATCGATCATGCCGTGGTTTTAAATCTTTCTCAACTCTATGGAAGTGGTCTGCGTGTTGAGGAAATGAAACAGGCATTACGGTTCCAGAATGATTTTAACGCAAAAGTCCAACATAACAATCCTTCTAAATTCACCTGTGGCTTTGTCGTTCATCCCGGCTTTGTACGCGGTGCCTTGTGGGAGATCGAACGATGTGTGGAGGAGCTAGGCATGCTATTGTTATGTCTGCCCACACATTATATGGATACCATCGGAACTTGGCGCTGTATCTTTGATGAAGAGAACGAGCCAATTTTTGAATTGGCAAGTAAATATAATCTGGCCGTTGAAATCCATCCGTATGACGGAGAAAAATTCATCAAGTTGGAAAACAATTCATGGCGGTTTCATCTCATTTGGATGCTCGCGCAATGTGCGGATGCATATCACTTTCTCACCCTCAATGGCTATGCCGACAAATTTCCCAATATGCGAACCTGTTTTGCCCATGGTGGACAATTGGCACAAATAAACCTGGGCCGACGGATTCAGGGTTTTGATGGCCGCCCCGATCTGTTCGAGGGAAAGACCCACCCACGGAAGTCGGTTGGGCATAAAAACATCTTCTTTGATACTTTGGTTCACGATACCGGGTCTTTGAAATTAATGATCGAAAATCAAGGATGTAATCAGGTCTTGGTTGGCTTAGATGACCCGTATCCCTTGGGTGAAATGGAAAGTGAAGAGCAATCTTCGTATCCGGGTAAGATCCTGGATCTGGCCTTCGATAGAAATATAGTAACCCGTGAGGAGTGTGATTCCATGTGGGAAGAAAACGTAATACAGTGGTTGTGTGGCGATGACGACGCGGCCAAACAAAAATTAATGAATCGAATACTCGGGTAATGGATTTTCTTCCGGAAAAAATAAACGATTACGTAATTGCCCATTCCCAGCCCGAACCAGAATTACTACAACAGCTTTCCCGGGAAACCTGGCAAAAAGTGTTGGCACCACGAATGCTAAGTGGTCATTTGCAAGGAAGAATATTGAGCATGTTCTCTAAGTTGATCCATCCTGAATATATATTGGAGATAGGCACCTATACGGGATATTCGGCCTTGTGTTTAGTGGAAGGCTTAACGCCCGATGGTGAATTGCACACCATCGACATCAACGAGGAATTAACCGATCTCCAACGGAAATATTTTGACAAATCCGGTTATGGAAAGCAGATCATTCAACATACCGGGGATGCTTTGAAAATTATTCCAAAACTGGAGCGATCTTTTGATCTTGTTTTTATAGATGCAGATAAACATAATTATCCCGGATATCTCGAATTGTTACTTCCAAAATTACCTAAAGGAGCCGTTATTTTGAGTGACAATGTTCTGTGGAGTGGTAAAGTGGTAGAAAAAGTTGACAAAGACGATATAGATACAATAGCATTGCTTCGGTATAACAAATTATTGAACCAACATCCGCAATTAGAATCTGTGATGTTACCTATTCGAGATGGATTAACCGTTTCGAGAGTTGTCTGAATTTTTTTGTCGAAAAAATTACAATTTAGGAAGCAGCCTCATACTAAGTCGGTAACATAAAATAGCTATAAAACAACCCACAAAGGCGCCCGCCAAAATATCGCCGGGATAATGTACGCCAACATAAATACGGCTGGAAACAAACAGCAATGGCCAAAGATATGCGAGATAGATCCATTTATTAAATTTTCGTAGTGCCAACACTACAAAGGTGGTTATTGCAAAACTTGTGGAAGCATGTCCCGAAAAGAAACCATAGGATGCAGGATCCTGCAGAACGCGAATCAAACCTGATAAACTTTCATCATTATTGGGTCGCATACGTGTCACACCATCTTTGATAATTTCCGTAAAGGACAATGTAATATAAAAAGTAAGTACTACCGACAAAAATACGTAGAGTCCTTTTTTCAAACGGTAATAATAAAAGACAAGAACGGTGAAAAGGATGAAAAGTGGGATCCAACTTTCGATTTGCGTTATTAAGATCCAAAAACCATCATATCGCTCAACCCCTAAATTATTCAGAAAAACAAACAGTTCTTTATCCCACTCTTGAAGTGATTCCAGCATTTAGAACTTTCTTTTGACGGCACCGGTAATCTTGTTGACCTCTTCTTTCACCTTATCGATTTCCTTTTTTACGTCCTTGGTGATATCCAGATCGAGCCCTTGCTTTTCAGCGCTTTTGGTGATCTCATTTTTAATGTCGTTGGTGGCATCTTTAATTTGTCGCATGCCTTTACCAAGCCCGCGAGCTATTTCCGGGACCTTGTCGGCACCAAAGACCATCAATACTATGAATATTACGAAGGCTATTTCGGCTCCGCTAATAAATAAAGGAAGTGTAAGTGTTCCCATAACACAAAGATAGGTATGAGGAGTGAGTTTTGCGTAGTTAGAAGGAATTTTTTCTATAAAGGAGCCAAAAAGAAAGGCCCTGTCTCGATTTAACTGAAAACAAGGCCTTTTATTTTTTATGCAGAATAACAGATTATCCCTTGATTTTTTCTTTGAATTTATTGAACTCGCCCAACTTTTTACGTTTTGGCCAGGTGTTGTTAGAAGTATCAATATCTGCTGTTTCCTCATCCGGATCCACAACAATTTTCGTGATCTCCATTTCCGAAGCAATGACCATACCCACAGAAGCATCGTTCTTTCTCCATATTTGAACAGGATAGGTAACTCTTTTAGTAGAACCATCGCTATAGGTATATTCCGCTATAATCGGCATAGGAACTCCTCCGGGTTTTTCGAAAGTAACTTCGTAGAAAAACTTTGGATTTTTAAGTTTCGCCCTTTCCGCAGGAGTCAAATTATCCATAATATATTGCTGAAGTGTAACCACATCGTTCAAAGTGGCAGTTTCCATGCTCTCTTCGTAATCATCACTACCTTCCTCCACTAAATACACCAACGGAGGCAGATCGCTTTCTTTCATGCCGCGACTTTCCATCATTTGTCGCACCTCCGCATTCATCTTCGAGGTAACATAGAATTTTTTTACCTCCTGTACTCCTATATCTGAATAATCTGTCGTGAAGAACCAGGCTCTCCAGAACCAATCCAGATCTATGGCAGATGCATCTTCCATAGTTCGGAAGAAATCTTCAGGATTAGGATGTTTGAACATCCACCGTCGCGAATAAGTTTTAAAAGCATAGTCGAACAAATCGCGTCCCATGATGGTTTCACGTAGAATGTTCAATCCAACAGCCGGCTTAGAATATGCATTTGCTCCAAAATTATAAGTGTTCAATCCTTTGGTCATAATAGGTGCCATCCTATCCTGGTTTCCCGACATATAATCGACGATTGTCTTAGCAGGGCCACGACGTGATGGATATTTTTTATTAGGTGCTATCGCCTCAGGATAGGCTTGCCCAAAATCTTGTTCGGCCACATACTGCACAAATGTGTTGATCCCTTCATCCATCCATGTCCATTGACGCTCGTCGCTGTTTACAATCATAGGGAAGAAGTTATGTCCCACTTCGTGTATGATCACACCGAACATTCCATATTTCGTGCGCTCGCTGTAGTTTCCTTCTTTGTCCGGGCGGCCATAATTCCAACAGATCATAGGATATTCCATGCCTTGATTTTTTGCATGCACCGAGATCGCCTTATGATATGGATAGTTAAAAGTCATTCTGGAATAAGACTTCAAGGTACTCGCAACTACTATGGTTGACCATTCTCCCCATAAGGGATTTCCTTCTGGAGGATATACGGAAACTGCCATCACATCACGGTTTCCGATTTTCACAGCCATCATATCCCAAATATATCTCCGCGAAGATGCAAAGCCAAAATCACGAACATTTTCTGCTCTGAATTTCCACGTTTTAGTGTTCGTGGCAAATCCCTTTGAAGCAGCTTCAGCCTCGGCTTGAGTTACAATAACAACAGGTACACTATAGCTCTTTTTCGCCTGCGCATAACGCTTCATCATTGTTTTTGAAAATACTTCTTTTCTATTTATGAGTTCGCCTGTCGCATCCAATATGTGGTCTGACGGTACAGTGATGCTTACATTATAATTTCCGAAGGGTAATGCAAACTCATCACGTCCCCAAAACTGACTGTTCTGCCATCCTTCCACATCGCTATAGACGGCCATACGAGGAAAGAATTGGGCAATAACATAACCGTTATTTCCGTCTTCAAACTTCTCATAACCACTACGGGCACGATCGATAGTATGGTCCGGAATATTGTACCACCATTTGATAGAGAAGGAAAATTTCTCACCTGACTTTAAGTTTTTAGGCATTTCAACACGCATCATAGTACGATTGATCGTATAGGGTAAAGCTCTTCCTTTGTTGTCTTTTACATAGTCTAATTTAAAACCACCATCAAAGCCGTCTCCCATATACTTTCCTACAAAACTACTCGCCATCTCCGCCGGAAACGCGCCACTGGGTTCTATCAAAGGAGTTTTAGAATCCCTGGCTCTTTTGTTTTGATCCAATTGAACCCATAGGTACTCCAGATCGTCCGGAGAATTATTGGTATAAGTGATCGTTTCCTCTCCATATAAACGAGTATTTGTATCGTCCAAACGAATACTCATCACATAATCTGCTTGTTGTTGGTAGTATTCCGGTCCGGGGGCACCACTAGCACTTCTGTATACATTAGGAGTAGAAAATTCCTCGTACAATTGCTTAAAACGGTTGTTGTTGTAATGCCCGGGATCGCGTTCTTCTTTATCAGTTTCATTTTGAGCGTAGGTAACTCCTGCCGCGAGAAAAAGCGCAATCATGGAGAAATACTTAATTAAATTCATAGTTATTTTTTAGATCGTGATTATTAAAAAGTTTTTAAAAATAGTTTTTATAAAGGAGTTTAAATGGTTCTTTAATTGAACTTTAACAGTCCTTTCGGATTATCGATATCCAAAATCAAACTTTTTCTTTTTTTAAAGCGTTTTATATGAATAATATTTTGCTGCTCCTCAAAGAGGTCTATCAACATTTTGTTTTCTACTTCTATGGTTTTCAATTCTGAAATGTTCTCCACTTCAATATAGCTTTTCACCACATCATTCTCGTATTCGTGGCCTAAATAAATCAACTTCACCGGAGTTCCATTCACCTTGATCTTCAGTTTCTGGAGTATATATTCCTTTAAAAAATTGGCGTCTTCGGAAGTTTCTTTTTCCGGGTCCAGAGATATGGATGGACTGTAGCGTTCTTGTAATACGTCTTCGATATCATCGATAAAGAGTTTGGTGATGATCTGCAAGGATTTTTCTTCCTGAGAATATTCGATCTTGGTGATGCTCACATAGAACTTATGGGCGGTAAAGGACAGGATCAAGGGCAGGGATATTACCAAAAACAGGATTCGAATTGATTTCATTATTTTATTTAATTATAAAGTATATTGGATGTATTGGTTATAGATTAGTTACAAATTCTATTCCTCTTTTTCAGAGAAACGCAAATTAGGCTCTTTTCCCTTACTATCAAAGGATTGGAGCACCGAATCATGATCTTCAACA
>Ga0114948_10000930_pt1 | contig 12150 bp, 7 predicted proteins | sample CR04metaG_FD_83877 | JGI IMG/M metagenome (GOLD analysis project Ga0114948, IMG submission 83877) | Deep subsurface microbial communities from Mariana Trench to uncover new lineages of life (NeLLi) - CR04 metaG | ecosystem: Environmental > Aquatic > Marine > Ocean trench > Sediment | place...
TTCCGCCAATTCCGTTTCTCCAATGCCTTCGTGTTCATCCAGGCCGAGAGCCAGATTCAGGTTCTGCATCGCCTGGGAAGCCGCGCCCTTCAACAGGTTATCCAGGGTCGCCACCATCGTCACCCTGCGCGGATTGCGCGCGTCGACGCTGAATCCACCAATGTGGACGTCCGGTGTTGTTCGCACCGCGCTGACTTGTGGAATCTCCCGGCTGAGGTGAACCCGCGCTTCATCCCGGTACGCGGCACGGTAGGTTTCAAACAAAGTCTGTGCCTCCGCCGGCGCTGCCATTGTGGCTGAAATCGTCAACGAAATGCCGCGGAAAAACGCTGCCACGTGCGGCATGAAGCATACCTCGCGATCCAATTGCCGGCTGATTTCCCTTTCATGCACGTGGCCGCCCAGGCGGTACGGAATCAGGTTGTCACGCAGCCGTTCCGGGTTGTTTCGGTCAGAAGGGGTGCGGCCAGCGCCGCTGTAACCTGAAACACCGAACACCACCGGTGTCCCGGTCAGCAGGTCCGCCACCGGCAGCAGCGCCAATAACGACCCCGTTGCATAACAGCCGGGATTGGAGATGAGTTTTGAAGTACGGATTGTATCCCGGTAACGCTCGGGCAAACCGTAGGTCCATTCAGGGTCAAAGCGATGATCGGCGCTGAGATCCAGCATCACAGCTTGCGGGTGGGCCGCACGTATCGCTTCAGCCCAGCGTCCGGCGATTCCGTTGGGCACTGCCAGTACCCAGGCATCGGCCTGCCGTGTTGAGACTTCGCCAGGCTGTAATGTAATAAACGCCTGTTGTGGATCTGGCCAGGTGGGACAAACGTCGATGATTGGCTGCCCGGCCTGGCCGGATGAACTGGCAAACGCCAGGTCCATCAGCGGGTGTGAAGCCAGCAGTGCCAAAAATTCCGCGCCGGTGTATCCACGGCCCCCCACCAGTGCAATACGGCAAGAAGCCATCTCAATCATGCCCGCGCCTCGTTCCAGCCGGAATCTCTTGCAAACGCGTCCTGGATCACGCGTTCGCGCTGACCGGCGTCGCGGATGCCAATGGTGAACACCACCCACTTGTCCTGCCGGTAACTGCTGTCTGCCTGCTGGAAGTACCAGCCCGTCACCGGGTTTGAAGCCTTGGCGCGCCAGTACATCTTTGGGAAACGAACCCGCATCACCTGCCACATCGCAGCGCCCAGGCCCTCGCCCTGTGCGTCCCGGGTGACAATAAATTTATCCAGGTACGGGATGCCGTCCAGACCTTCCACGACCACTGCGGCAGCCCGCGTTGATTCAGAAAGCAGAACCAGTGGTTCATGTAATCCGGGTGCCCAGTCATCCCGCAGTGTGCGTCCAAATGAGCTTTCTACCCGCTTGACGACCTGTCCGAGGACTTCAGCATCGGGCGTTTCGTACACGCGCACTTCCTCGCCTTTACGTACCAGTGTGCCCGCACCACGATAGGTAAACAGTTCACGCGTCAGTTGATCGGCGGAGGTGATTGAAACCGACGCGTCCCGTTCCAGGCCGCTGAGCATGCGGTTAATTTGCTGCAGCTTAAGGCGCATACCCGAGTGAACCCATGGCTCCTTCATCAGCGACTCGTAATCATTGTCCAGGCTGATCGCGGAAATGACCCGGCCATTGCGATCGAGTAGTCCGCCGGTCGGCGTGAGGAAAATGATCTTGTGCGGCCTGATGGCCCGGACCAGTTCTGCGGCGGCAATGTCCGCATTGATATTCAGCACCTGCCCGGATTCAGATTCACCCAGGCAGGTCAGTACCGGCAGCGCACCGCCGCGCACGGCGCTGTGCAATGCCTCGAGATTAACGCCGGTGATCTCGCCGACCAGTCCCAGTTTTTCCCGGTCCAGGTAGTCGCACTGGAAGATGCCATGCGCGATACCACGGGCACGAATACCCCTCTGCTCAAGGGCTTCGACCAGTTTCATATTCTGGGCGTAGATTACCGGACGTGCCACGGACATAACGGATTCGCAAGTCACCCGCAGCCCGTCGTGCTTTTTGCTCTCGACACCCGCCTTAGAAAGCGCCTCGTCCACCTGTGGTCCGGCGCCGTGCAATACCACCGGCCGAAGTCCCAGGCGATGCAGAAAAGCCAGTGCCGAAGCCAGTTCGTCCAGCTGATCGAGAAGAATGCGTCCCCCGACCTTCACCACCGCGAAGCGCAACTCGTCCACCGAGGAAAATTCCTTGAGATATTGACGGGCTTCGCGGCTGGACCCCAGCTGGGCCAGCAACTCCAGCACGATTTTACGAACCTCAGACATGCCGGTACTCCTTCAAGGCGTACCAGAAGCCAGGTTCCGGTACAGATCCAGCGCCTTGTCCAGTTGTGCGAGGCTCACCCACTCGTCCACGGTATGCGCCTGGGCAATGTCGCCGGGACCCAACACCAGCGCCGGTACGCCGGCCGCCGAGAACAGCGAGGCCTCGGTCCAGAAATCCAGTCCGGATCCCACCTCCAGTCCATGGATGCGTGCAAAGGAATCCGTACTTTGCGCCTGGTTATCATCGGTCGGCAGCGGCGGACCTGCGAACGGCACCTCCCATTCGGCAAATTCAGCCGCATCCAGAGCAAGCATCCTGTCCAGGAATTCATCATTGCTCTGGCCGGGCAGCAGTCGTGCGCTCCAGTGGATATCCGCCCGGTCCGCGATCACATTGGATTTCACACCGCCGCTTACCGTTCCGATGTTAAAACAGCTACGCAGACCCTGCTCATCCGCCTCCCTGGCCTGGGCAATCGCAGCGGCAGACCATCGCGACAGGCGATGAATCGCGTTTTCTTCCAGTGACCGGCGCTCCGACGAATGCCCTGATTCGCCCCTGAACGAACCCTTGACCGAGAGGTAGCCCCGGTGCACCGTTTCGGCCTTGCAGCCCGTGGGTTCTGAGACAATGACTTGCTTGAATGGCTCGCAGCCACCTTGCTCAATAAATCGCGCAACGCAACAACCCTCGCCACCTTCCTCGTCGGAGGTGAATAACAAGGCCAGCGGGTGATCACTGGTTTGTGCAATGGTCAACAGGCAGGCCGCCCCGCCCTTGATGTCGCACACGCCACGGCCATACACCCGGTCCTGGTGCAGGGTCATCTTCAGTGCGGGAAATTGTGCGCCATCCAGTACCGGAACGGTATCAAGGTGCACGTTGAACAGCCTGTCCGCTTGACCGCGCACCGCAAGAAAACTGACCCGTCCTTTGCCATGATCCTGTAACTGCACGTCGAAACCCGGACCCAGCGCCGTTCTCAGGTATTCAAATAATTGCGATTCCGCAGTGATGTTACGGGGTGGATTCTGGGTATCAAAGGCAATCAACGCTTTCAGGTGCCGCAGCAAGATGTTCCTGTCCGGGTGAGTGTTCATGAGTCCGGACCCCGGATTCTTGCGGCCATGGTGGAACTTTGTCCGAGCAGCTTGATAAAGCCTTCCGCCTCCTCCGGCGTCCAGTCGCAGGTCTGGGCGTAAACGGCGGATTCATCCTGCAGGATGTTGGGCGATTCCACGGCCACCGCTGTCAGCGTGCCGCCATCGGTCAACAGCGTGACCGTGCCGCTGACCGCCACCTGAGAACTGGCCAGGTAGGCCTCCAGGTCACGTTTGTGGGGTTCGTAAAAGAAGCCGGTGTACACCAGTTCTGCCCAGCGTTGTGCGACCTGGTGGCGGAACTGGTTTTGCAGCCTCGTATTGACCGCATCCTCCAGCGCCTTGTGCGCCGCCATGAGGGCGTCAATACCCGGGCATTCGAACACGATCCGGCCCTTCAGGCCAATGCTGACGTCACCGGTGTAAATATGGCGGCCAACGCCGTATTCCCCGAACGCCAGGTTCAATGCGCGCAACATTTCCGGCCCCGTTAGAGCTTCGTCATTCAGATGCGTGGCAACGCCCTTTAGAAAACGGACGCGCACGCTAAGGGGTGATTGTGGCCATTCTTCCCGGGGACGGCATAGCTGTTGTGTTTCCGGGCCGGGCGCCTCGAAGCGGTCAACTTCGCTGCCGGAAATGGTTATACCCAACAGGTTTTCATTGATGGAGTAACGGCCGGACTTGCCGGCGATCTCAACACCGGCCTGTTGCAGAAATTCGATTTCGTGCGCGCGGATATCAGTGGTGGTTTTCTGCAGGTCCCTGACCGGCGCGTGGATCACGTAGTCACCGCTACTCCTGACCGTCTGGTCGAAGCGCAACTGGTCATTGCCCATGCCGGTGCAGCCGTGTGCAAAATGCACGGTTCCAAGGTCGTCGCACAATTCAAGGCAATGCCGGACAATCAGGTAACGGTCCGAGCACAACATCGGGTATTCACCCAGAACCCTGGCCTGGCTCCAGATCAGCGGTATGACGAATTCGTCCCAGATGGCTTCGCTGGCATCGAACTGGTGATGGTGTTTTGCGCCCAGTTGCATCGCGCGGTCATGAATCCACTCCAGTTCCTGCTGCGATAGTCCGCCGGTGTCAACAAACACGCTCTGGACCTCGTACCCCTGCTCCCGCAGTGCGAGTATGCAATAGCTGGTGTCGAGGCCACCGGAGAAAGCCAGCACAACGGTTTCTCCATTGGCAACGGCCGGTGCAGAATTTTCAGTCATGCTATTACTCCAAGAAGATTTGCCATCACGGCTTTTTGCACATGCAGGCGATTTTCAGCCTCGTCCAGGGCGACGCAATAATCCGCATCCATCACCGCATCGGTGGCCTTGATATTGCGTCTCAGCGGCAGGCAGTGGCTAAAAATCGCATTCCGCGTCAGAGACATTTTCTTTTCGTCGACGATAAAGTGACGATATTGTTTCCGGAGTTTCCATTCCTCCTCCGGTTGACCGTAGTGGAGTAACGCGCCCCAACTCTTGGCGTAAACCACTTCCGTATCCGTGTATGCAGCTTCGATATCGTGACTGATACATATCGAGCCGCCACTGGCGTCCGCGTTGTGTTGCGCCTGCTTCATGAATTGCGGATCGAGGATATAAGCCGGCTCCGGACACAGCAGCGTGACGTCCATGCCGAACTTGCTGCTGATCAACAGCGCGGAATTGGCCACCGCGGTATTCAATGGCCTGGGGTGCCAGGTCCAGGTGATCAACATTTTCCGACGCGCAACCGTGCCCAGCTTTTCTTTCAGTGTCATCATCAAGGCCAGTTCCTGGCAGGGATGCACGATGGTCTCCATGTTGATCACCGGCACCGATGAATATTGTGCCAGCGCACCAATAACGGGGTCCGTCCGGTCCACGGTCCAGTCAACAAATCCCGGAAAAGCACGCAGCCCGATCAGGTCGCAGTAACGCGACAGAACACCGGCAACTTCGGCAATGTGCTCCTCCGCCTCACCATCCATTATCGCCCCGGGTTTGAATTCAACACCCCAGGCGTCACGTCCGGGTTGCAGGATTATGGCAATACCGCCCATCTGTTGCATCCCGAGTTCGAAAGATGCCCGTGTCCGCAGGGAAGGGTTAAGGAACAGCAGCGCAATTGAGCGACCGGAGAGTTGTGTATTGACCGGGTTCTGCTTGAGCTGATTTGCCAGGTTCAGCATTCCATCAAGCTCTGCTACTGACCAGTCAGTCGTTGTTAAGAAATTTCTCATCGGCCGGTTTCCGTCCCTTTTACGTCCAGTCCAGTTGTGCGGCCGGATACAAAAAACCCAGCCTCTGGCTGGGTCTGATTTCTGCATGCTTTTCAGATATTCACGGCAACCCAGCCGAATCCTTGACTCGAAGTCGGCGCAGGCGTCGCGGGCTGATTCTGATGCAGGTGATCGTCATGTACGCAAATGTACGTAAATTGATCGCTCAATGCAACCGATTTTTGTACAGTTGTACTAAAATCTTAATTGGATCCCCTGCTCATTTATTTCTCATCAGCAAGCGCACCAGGGCCGGAAGAAGAATAATGGCCCCCACCATGTTGGCCAGGAAAATGAACGACAACAGGATGCCCATGTCAGCCTGGAACTGCAGGGCTGAAAACATCCAGGTGCCCACACCGGCCGCCAGCGTAAAGCCGGTAAAAATAACCGCACGCCCGGTCAGGCGCAGTGTCTGGTAATAGGCCTCGTTCAGCGACAGGCCCTCCTTGAGCAGGATATCCAGGCGGTTATAGATATAGATGCCGTAATCAACACCAATACCAACGCCCAGCGCCACCACCGGCAGGGTGTTCACCTTGAGTCCAATGCCGTAAATCGCCATCAGGGATTCTGCCAGCGTGGAGACCAGCACCAGTGGCAGCACGATGCACAGGGTTCCCAGCAATGAGCGGTATGTCAGCAGGCACAATATGATAATGGCGCCGAACACCAGCATCAGCATGGGCTTCTCTGCCGCCTCGATGTCCTCGTTGGTGGCGGCCATCACGCCCACGTTGCCGGTCGCCAAACGGAACCGGAGACGCTCCTCGGTCACTTCGTCACCGCTGGCTAGATCCTCCAGCGCCTGGTGCTCGAGGCGGAACTCCAGGTCACCGATACCCAGCTCCTCGCGCAGTTCCTTCACCCGCGCCACGATGCGCACAATGGTGCCGGCACGGTGATCGGTGGTGAAAATAAGAATCGGTATGGCGCTGCAATCCCGGTTCAACAGGCCGGTATCCGTCTCGACCCCGCCCAGCGCCTGGCGCAGCAGGTAATTGTCGCGCGGCAAAATGCGCCAGCGGATATTGCCCTCGTTCCAGCCCGCATTGACAATCTTGGCGACCATCGGCAGCGTGATGACCTTCTGTACACCTTCCACATTCGCCAGCGCCCAGGCGAAACGGTCGATGCCCTCCATCACCAGATAATTTTCAGTGCACGCATCCGGCACCGTTTCGGCCACCACGGTGAGCAGGTCAACGCCCAGCGAAAACCGTTCGGAAATCAGCAGGGCATCCTGATTGTAGCGGGCCTCGGGACGTAATTCGGGCACGCCCACTTCCGAATCGCCGATTTGCATGTCCTGGCTCTTCCACACACCAAGGCCCAACAGCACGATGCTCACCATCACCGTAATTTTTGCTCTCTTCGGCTCGGTAAAAGCAGCCAGCCATATCCACAGATTGGAAGTCTTATGCGCCTTGGCCAGCAGGCGTTTCCGGTAGCGGTTGGGGTTGGCGATATTGACAAACGACAGCAACACCGGCAGCAGGATCAGGTTGGTGAAAATGATCACCGCAACACCCACGCTGGCGGTGATGGCCAGTTCCTGGATGATGCGAATCTTGATAAACAGGATGGTCAGGAAACCGATCGTATCACTGACCAGCGCAATGACCCCGGGCGCAAGCAGCTTCTTGATGGTTTCCCGTGAACCGTGCATCGGTGAACGCCTGGGAATCTGATCAATGCTGGTCACGCCTTCGCGCGCCCACTGGTCGGGTGTCTTGCCGCCAAACTCCTTTTCAACCACCCACGCACTGATTTTTTGCACCCCGTGGCTGACCCCGATTGCAAACACCAGGAAGGGCGTCAGGATATTCATCGGATCGAGGCTGAAGCCCAGCAGGCTCAGCGCACCCATCTGCCAGATCACCGCCGCCAGCGAGCACAGCAGCGGCAGGACGGTCAGCCACACGGAATGCGTGTACAGGAACAACAGTATGGCCGTCATCACCAGGGCGATAACAAAGAACCACAGCACCGAACGCGCGCCGTCCGAGATGTCGCCGACGATTTTCGCAAAACCGATGATGTGCACCGTGTGGTCGTCGTTCTCGAACTCGCTGCGGATCGCTTCCAGTTGCGCGGCAACGGCCCGGTAATCGAGTTTCTCACCGGTCTGCGGGTTTTCCTCCAGCAGGTTGGCCCACACCATGGCGCCGGAAAAATCCTCGGAAACCAGCCGTCCCACTTCACCCGACTTGACGATGTTGCTGCGCACGCGCTCGAACATTTCCTCCGATGGCGCGTAATCCGATGGGATGACATTGCCGCCGGCAAAGCCGTCTTCGACGATTTCCACGAAGCGTACGTTGGGCGTGAAGATTGAACGCACGCTGGCGCGATCCACGCCGGGGATGAAAAATACCTGGTCGGTAATGGTTTCAAATGAATTGAAAAACGCCGGCGTGAACATGTCACCCTCGCGGGCGATCAGCGCCACCAGCACGCGGTTCGCGCCGCCGAATTCTTTTTCGTACTGCAGGAAGGTCTGCATGTACTCATGACTCAGGGGCAACTGTTTCTTGAAACCGGTCTCGATGCGCAGATTCGCCATTGAAAATGCCATCGCAACGGTGATGGCCAGGAACAAGGCCACGATCGCGTAGCGCTTACCGATCAGGAAAGTGGCGACCTTGTGCAGCCAGGTGTTTTCACTATTGTTGTTCGGCGAGGTATTCACTGTCCCGCCTCCACCTGCTCTGGATAGTGGTGAACCCCGTCTTCACCGACCAGCAGGAAACCGCCGTGATGGTCGGGCACAACGGCGGCGAAATCCGTACCGCTGGAATGGTATTCCACCGTGAATGGGCCGGCGCCATCACGCGTCAACACCAACCCACTGTTACCCACCATGACGGTTTTGTCTTCAACATGTACCGCGCCGGCAATGCTGGACTCGGTGCCGGTTTCAAGTTCGGTCCAGGTATCGCCAGAATCACAGCTTTCCTGTACGTGGCCGCGCAAGCCAAACACGGCAACACAACCATCAACCCCGCCCACGATACCGAACATGGAGCCCGGATAAGGCATCTCGATGGTCTCCCAGCTTTCCCCGTTGTCGCGGCTGCGATAACTGAATCCCGCCTCACCGGCGATCAGGATGCCTGATTCAGACAGCACCAGGATGGCGTTGTTGTGCCACTCCTCCTCGTTGATCACCCTGTCCTGCCAGCTTTCTCCGCCGTCGGTGCTGAACAGGCCCAGCCCGTAAGCGCCGATGGCCATCCCGTGCTGGTGATCAAAGAAATGCAGGTCCATGATGGGTTGCTGGCGCTGCGGGTCAAAATATTGCCGCGTCCAGTTGGCTCCGCCGTCGCTGCTCGTCAGGATCACGCTGTCGTGCCCGGCTGCCCACAACCGCCCGTCCCGTTCATCAACGCTGGTCAGGGTGGAGCGGGTTGGAACGACATCCGCCTGCCGCCAGTCATGACCATCGCTCGACAGGATGACGTGGCCGCGCTCTCCCACCGCCACGAATCCACCTTCCGGAAGTACCACAATGTCGAGTAAAAGGGATCGCACAGCAAGCGGCATGTGTTCCGCGTATTCGACACCCGGAACGATCATCTGGACCTGCTGCTGGGCGTGCGCGGAAAATGTTCCCATGCACAGGCAAGCCAGTACCGCGAGTACGGGCTTAGCGGATCGGATGTGTTCTAGGTGACGCACGGACACTGATTAATGACGGGCATCACATAGGCCACGTGTGCCTTGCCTTGCACCCCTTCAATGAATCAACGGCGTCCGCGCGTGCGCAGGGCCTGCGGGGTGAACTGCGCAGGCACCATGTCCACATTGAAGGTGTTGACCGGGTCCTGGTTGTCAAAACCCTGGGCGACATAGCGGCCCGATTGCAGGTCGTAATGCGCCTCGAAGGTCGACCAGAAAGTCGGCATATCGTAATAGTTGATGCAATGCGCTTCCGAGAAACGCCACAACTGGTCACGTTTGTCGTAATGATCGATCAACAGGATCTGGTAACTGTCCTCATCCAGGTAGTACGTGCGCCGTGAATTGATGTGGCGCATGCCCGATTTGACCCGCGCATCCACGATCCACACACGGTGCAATTCATAGCGGAAGTAATCCGGGTTCAGGTGCCCGGGCCGTACAAGATCATCGGTGGTGACGTCAGCCTGGTGGGCCTTGTAGGAATTGTAGGGCACATACATTTCTGCCTTGCCGACCATTTCCCAGTCAAAACGGTCCAGGGCGCCATTGAACATATCGGTCATATCGTTGGTGCGCAGGCCATCGGAGGCAGTTCCCGGGTTGTCATAGGCAACATTTGGCGCGCGGCGTACGCGGCGTTGTCCCGGATTGTAGATCCAGGCCTGCCGGTCCTGTTCCACCTGGTTCAGGGTTTCGTGCACCAGCAAGATGGTGCCGGACAGGCGCGCCGGTGATTCCACTTCCTGGAAGAAGTACAGCAGGATATTGTTGATGTCTGCGATCCTGACGCCTTCCTTGTAATAAAGACCCAGCAACTCTTCGCGCAGTTTGACCATGCTGTACTTGCCGTCGGCGGTGGGTGCAACCTGGTTGTTGTAACGAATTCCCCCGGTGCCTTTGGGCTTCAACTTGTGGTTCCACATCAACTCATAGGCGTTTTCCGGGAACGGGAAGGGGAAGCCCTCGGCGGCGTCAAGCACACCCTCGCCGTTGTCAGCCAGCGATGCGGTCTTGGCGTTTTCGAAGGTCATATCATTGGACCGCTGCGGGAAGGAAGCAGAACGCCGGGTTGGATAAACATCCATGAAATAGCTGTCGCTGTAGCGCTCGAACATCGCCTTTTGCCCAACGCTTAGTTTGTCTGCGTATTGCTGGTAATTGCCGGCGTCAATCCGGAACAATGGTTGATCGTCTGCAAAGGGGTCAGGATGGTGATCGCCGGGCGAATAACCTGCCGGTGGCGATGTAATCCCGCCGGTCCATTCCGGAATGGTACCTTCCGCGTTGCCCGCCCGTTCCGAACCCATCGGGGTCAGGTCTTCATTCAGGCGATGGGCTTCGTCCGGCTTGGCGCCGGCAAGGGCCTGGCCCGATCCAAACAGCAGGACGAACATCAGGCCAAATATCACGGCAAGAGGGGCTGAAAATGCAGATTTATTCAGTTTTTGCATGGAATCCTCCGGCAATCAGAATGAGTAGCGGACACTGGCCGCGAAGAAATCCCGATTCCGCAGCAGGTTGTACCTGCCGCCGCCCGTGTAATTGGTATAGGCAAAATCGAAAATCCATTTGTTCAGGTAATTGAAACCCACGCCGACGGTAATGGTTTTACGCCCATCAATAAAGGCACCCCCAGGCCCCGGAGTGGTGCCATCCACGTCGTGCGCAAAGGCAATTCTCGGGCTCACGGTGACCGCGCCGATGGCATTGTTGTAATCAAAACGGGTAATCATCCGGTAACCCCAACTGAAGTCGTCGGCAAAGCCGTCGGATTCGGTGATGGGGTTAGTGAAATTACCGGTCAGAAAATCCGGTCCGCCGCCGGTATCCGTGCCGGAGCCGTTGTAACGCAATACGCTTTCCTTATGCAGATCCGGGACTGCATTGAACCCGACCTCTGTCAGGAACACGATCTGGTTTGCCTTAAACGGGTTATTGGGCCCGAACAGCTTGGTCAGTGTAGCCTGTACCTGCCAGGACTCGTGCCTGTGGAAGCCCTGGATTTCTCCACCGGGAGGTATGTCGCCGAGCTGGCTCTGGAAGCGCGCGACCGGTGCCGCAATCAACGGATTCAATGGCGTCAGGGCAGCAAACAGCACTTCCACGTCGTCGATCTGCAACGGCAGGTTGGGCCGGTAGCTGACTTCACCCGCCAGCGACCATGTGCCTACCGTGGTATTAAAACTGATGCCATAAAGGTCGATATCGTCAGGGTATTCTGTCCAGTAACTGGCGCTGGCAAAAAACGGCGGAACGCGCGGGTCGGAACTGATCGCGGCACCGCTGATCAGTGGCAGGCGGCTATGATACCTGAGGTAATAAAAGCCGAACTCGGTCCCGCCCATGTTTTCTGCAAACCAGCGTAATGCCGCGCCGTATTGACCGCTGTCATCCGGGAATCGCGATGCAGTACGCGGAATCGCCAGTGCACAACCGGCGCCGACCAGGTCAGGCGGCAGACCGGTGTCCGATGCAGCCAGGTTCCCTTGCAGGCATACCGTTGAAAAAAGGTCAGGATTAATCACCGGTTGCGGATAAGTGCCGAAACCAAGCATCGCGTAGGAGGCGCCCGGAGTCGCGATGTCACTGGCGGAATAATAGGTGCCGGATGGATCCGGAATTATTTCCTCGTAATCAAAAAGCACCAGCGCCTCCAGGGAGATTGAAGGACTCAGGTCTATTGAGCCCCAGAACATGTTCACACCCTCGAATGCCTCTTTCAGTTCGGCGCCGGCGAGGCGCAACTTGGAAACGTCCACCGGGTTGATCACGTTTAACCCGCTCTGGATGAAGGTTGATTCACCCCAA